>Ga0164241_10001901_pt1 | contig 24029 bp, 23 predicted proteins | sample OricomyardsoilBY_FD_108780 | JGI IMG/M metagenome (GOLD analysis project Ga0164241, IMG submission 108780) | Backyard soil microbial communities from Emeryville, California, USA - Original compost - Back yard soil (BY) | ecosystem: Environmental > Terrestrial > Soil > Unclassified | place: USA... | reverse complement strand
TTCGTGCGGCGCGTGAAGGATGCTGTGACGATTCCCGTCATCGTCAACGGCGATATTTGCGAGATCGACGACGCGGTGACCGCGCTCGATCAATCGGGTGCGGACGGTGTGATGATCGGTCGCGGCGCTTATGGTCGACCGTGGCTGCTCGGGCAGGTGATGGAATATTTTGCCACCGGACGACGCCTCGCCGACCCTTCGATCAGCGAACAATATTATGCGATCATCGAACATTATAAAGCAATGCTCGCGTATTACGGCAAGGAAACCGGCGTCAACATGGCGCGCAAGCACATCGGCTGGTATACCAAGGGCCTGCCGGGATCGGCCGAGTTTCGCAATCGCGTGAACCAGGAACCCGATCCGCGCACGGTGCTCGCGATGCTCGCCGAGTTCTACGCTCCCTGGCGCGAACGCGCGGCGGCGTGACGGCATGGCAGTGAGCGAGCGGCCGGATTTCGGCGACGTGTTCGCCGCGCTTCCGGTTGCCGTCATCGTGATCGATCCCGACTGGCGCATCGCGCATGCCAATGCCGAGGCCGAATCGCTGCTGAACATGTCCGAGCGCGCGATGTACGGGCAGACGCTCGATACGATATTGCGCCGGCCAAGCGAGGCCGCCACGCGCGAGCATCGCGGTTTCGCCGCTTATGCTACCGGGCTGGAGACCGCGCGCGGCGGACGGGTGACGGTCGATTATGTCGAGGCCGAGATCGCCGATCGTCCCGGCTGGCGTACGGTCACGTTGCATCATGCCGGCGCCACGCGCGGCATCGGACAGGCGGCCGAGCGGGCCGGGGGGGCGCGCTCCGCGGTCGGCGCCGCGGCGATGCTCGCGCACGAGATCAAGAATCCGCTCTCGGGAATCCGCGGCGCAGCGCAGTTGCTCGCCGGCGAGGCCGAAGCGAATGGCGAACTGACCACGCTCATCACGACCGAGGTCGATCGCATCGCCGCGCTGATCGATTCGATGCAGGGCTTCACCGATACGCGCCCGCGCGCGCTGGCGCCCGAGAATATCTATCCGTTGCTCGATCACGCCCGCCGCGTCGCGCTGGCCGGCTTCGCGCGCGAGGTGACGATCGAGGAGCGGTTCGACCCCTCGCTGCCGCCGGCGTTGGTCGATCGCGACAGCCTGCTCCAGGTGGTTCTCAATCTGCTCAAGAACGCTGTGGAAGCCATCGCCGGGCAGGGCGCCAAGCATATCACGCTCGCCACCGCCTATCGTCATGGCATGGCCGTAATACCCGCGCCCGGACTGCCGCGCCGCGCGCTGCCGATCGAGATCTGCGTGATCGACAACGGCCCGGGCGCGCCGGCCGAGATCGCCGAACATCTGTTCGATCCGTTCGTCTCGGGCAAGCGGGACGGGCAGGGACTCGGGCTCGCCCTGGTCGACAAGCTGGTTCGCGACACCGGCGGGATCGTCCAATATGCCCGCGAGGGCGTGCCCGAATCGACCGTCTTCCGCATCCTCCTGCCGCGAGCCGAGGCGTGAGCGGCGCCGTCCTGGTCGTCGATGACGACGCCGCGATCCGCACCGTGATCGCGCAGGCGCTGCGCCGCGACGGGCATCGCGTGACCACCGCCGCCTCGCTGCGCGAGATGCGCGCCGAATTGGACGCAGGAGTCCCCGACGTGCTGGTAACCGACGTCATGCTGCCCGACGGCAATGGGCTCGACGCGATCCGTGACGTGAACGCTGCGCATCCGGCGCTCCCCGTGATCGTGCTCTCAGCGCAGAATACGCTGGCCACGGCGGTGCGCGCCAACGAAATGGGCGCGTTCGATTATCTGCCCAAGCCGTTCGACCTCGATGAACTAGGCCGGGCCGTGAAGAGCGCGATCGCGCGCTCGGGCTTCGATTCGGCCGAATCAGTGACGAGCGAGGAAGACGGGGCGCTCCCGCTGATTGGCCGCTCGCCCGCGATGCAGGACGTGTATCGCGTGATCGCGCGGGTGGTGCGCAACGACCTCACCGTGCTGATCGCCGGCGAATCGGGTACCGGCAAGGAACTGGTGGCGCGCGCGATCCACGATCTCGGTCCGCGCCGCCGTGCGCCGTTCGTCGCGATCAACATGGCGGCGATCCCGCGCGAACTGATCGAGGCGGAATTGTTCGGTCACGAACGCGGCGCGTTTACCGGCGCACAGGCGCGCTCGGCAGGGCGGTTCGAGCAGGCTGCGGGCGGCACGCTGTTCCTCGACGAGATCGGCGACATGCCGATGGAGGCGCAGACGCGCCTGTTGCGCGTCCTGCAGTCGGGCGAGTTCACCACGGTGGGCGGCGCGCGGACGATTCGCGCCGACGTGCGCATCGTCGCCGCGACCAACCGCGATCTTACCGCATTGGTCGCGCGCGGACAGTTTCGCGAGGATCTGTTCTACCGGCTCAATGTCGTTCCGATCACGCTGCCGGCCTTGCGCGAGCGGCGCCAGGACGTTGCATTGCTAGCCCGCCACTTCCTTGGCCTGGCGGCCGAAAACGGCTTGCCGCGCAAGCGATTGGGCGAGGATGCCGTCACATCGCTCGAGGCCTATGACTGGCCGGGCAACGTGCGCGAGCTCGAAAACATCATGCGGCGCATCGCCGTGCTCAGCCGTGACGCGCGGATCGGTGCCGGCGACGTGCGCGCGATGCTCGGCGCGGGCGAAGCTGCGGGGCCGGACCAGCCCGGCGACTTGGGCATCGAGGCGGCGGTGCGCGGCCGGATCGAGCGGTTGGCACGCGAGGAGCCGGCTGCGCTCGACGACGGCTCGCTGTACGACCGGATCATTGCCGAGGTCGAGCGCCCGCTGATCGAGGTGATGCTCGCGCGCCACGGCCATAACCAGCTGCGCGCCGCCCGCGCGATGGGGATCAACCGCAACACGCTGCGCAAACGGCTCGATATGCTGGGGATCGATCCCGGCGCAGGGCGCCCGGACGACGCCTGACCGCGTTCAAATGAGTGATTTTCTGTGTTCTCGATGCAACGGATGTGTTGTATCGATGCAACGATGAGTGTGACGACCCCGCCGGTTGCCGACGCCGCACCGCCGAAATGGCGCGTGACGGTCACCCCGGCGATCGAACTGGCGGTGCTCGCGGTCGCCGCGCTCATGCTGTTCATCACCTATCGCTACATCACGGGCAACGGCGCGCCCGAGCAGTTGCTCAGCCCGGCCGTTGCGGCATCCTTGCTTTTGGCCAACCTGCTTCCGGCCGTCATTCTCGTCATCCTGCTCGGACGCCGGATCGCCAAGCACCGTGCCGCGAGAACCGCTCTGGCGGGGGGCGGGCGGTTGCATGTCCGGCTGGTCGCGATGTTCTCATTGATCGCGAGCGTGCCGATCATCCTGACGGTGATCGCCGCGTCGGTCATGTTCCAGTCGGGCGTACAGCTCTGGGGTTCCGAACGCGCGCGCACGGCGTTCGAATCGACCATGGCGCTGGCACGCGAGGGGCAGAAGGTGGTGTCGCAGCGCTGGACCGGCGAAGCGCGCACCATGGCGGACGATCTGGTCCAAAACTACGCGACGATTCCCGAACATTCGGATCGTTTCCAGCGGCTGTTCCTCGAGCAGACCTATCTGCGCGCCTTCTATCATTCGGTGCTGTTCCGCGTCGCCGACGGCAAGAACGTCGAGCCGCTCTATGCCTATGCACCGCCCGAACAGCATGTCTTCGCGCAGCGCGTCACCGGTTCGATCCTCAATATCCTATCGGAAAACCAGAAGACCTATATCGATTTCAACGAAGCCGAATTGTGGGTCATCACCCCGGTCGATCGCGCGCACAATATCTTCCTCTACGTCGCAACGCCCAACAATGCCGACTTCCTGACCAGCCAGACCGGGTCGGCACGCGCGATTGTGCGCGATTATGGCGCGCTGCAGACGCGCGCTCGCTCGCTGCAGGTTCGATTCAATGCCGCGCTCTATGGTGTCGCGTTGCTCATCGTCGGGCTGGCGATGTGGATCGCGATCATCGTCGCCGATCGCCTTGTCCGCCCGGTCAATCAATTGGTCGTCGCGGCACGTCTGGTGTCGGAAGGCGACCTCGCGGTGCGCGTGCCGGCGCCGACCAACGAGGATGAGATCGGCACGCTCGCCACGGCCTTCAACCGCATGACCGAGACGCTGCAGCAGCAGAATAGCGAGCTGGTCACCGCCAACGAGCAGATAGAAAGCCGCCGCGCTCTGATCGAGGCGGTATTGTCGGGCGTCACGGCGGGCGTCGTGTCGACCTCCGCCGATGGCGAGATCCGGCTGATCAATCAGTCCGCGATGGCGTTGCTTCACACCGGCGACGCCAGCGCGCTCGGCCGCCCACTCGCCGACGTGGCGCCCGAACTCGCCGCCTTCGTCGCAGGGGACGAGCGCGATGGTATCGTCGAGATCGGCAGCGGTGCCGAAGCGCGCACGCTCGCGGTGAAGATCGCACGCGCACCGGGCGGCCCGATCCTCACCTTCGACGACATCACCCAGCAATTGCTCGATCAGCGCCGTGCCGCCTGGTCCGATGTCGCGCGCCGCATCGCGCACGAGATCAAGAACCCCCTCACCCCGATCCAGCTCGCCGCCGAACGGCTCCAGCGCCGCTATGCCAAGCAACTCGACGCGAGCGACGGCACCTTCGCGCGGCTGACCGAGACGATCGTGCGCCAGGTCGGCGATCTGCGCCGCATGGTCGATGAATTCTCCTCCTTCGCGCGGATGCCCAAGCCGGTGTTCCGCAAGGAATCGTTGCTCGATATCGCGCGCCAGTCGCTGTTCCTCCACGAAGTCGCGCATCAGGGCGTCAAGTTTCGCCTCGTCCATGACGAGGAAACCCCGCCTCTGGTCTGCGACCGTCGCCAGATCGGCCAGGCGCTGACCAACATCGTCAAGAACGCGACCGAAGCGATCGAGGCGCGCGGCGAGGGAGCCGAGGGCGAGGTGGTGATGACACTCGCCAGCGCCGAACCGCATTGCGTGACGGTCGATGTCGCCGACAACGGCATCGGGCTGCCCGCGGCGCGCGAGCGGTTGGTCGAGCCCTACGTCACCACGCGTGCGCGCGGGACCGGCCTCGGCCTCGCGATCGTCAAGAAGATCATCGAGGAGCATTTCGGGACGATGACCTTCGCCGACCGCCCCGGCGGCGGCACAATCGTGTCGATGCGCTTCGATACCGCGATGCTCGACGCGCTCGACCAGGGCGGCGCGAGCGATGCCGCCGATCCCGCTCCCACCAAGATCAATGCGTAACGGACAACAAGCATGGCTCTCGATATCCTGGTCGTAGACGACGAACGCGACATCCGCGAACTGGTCGCCGGCGTGCTCGAAGACGAGGGCTATGGTACGCGCGCGGCGGGCGACAGCGACGCCGCGCTCGAAGCGATCGCGACGCGCCGCCCCAGTCTGGTGCTGCTCGACGTGTGGCTGCAGGGTTCGCGGCTCGACGGGCTGGAACTGCTCGACGAGATCAAGCGCCGCGATCCGTCGATTCCCGTGCTGGTCATCTCCGGGCACGGCAATCTCGACACCGCGGTCGCGGCGATCCGCCGCGGCGCGACGGACTTCATCGAAAAGCCGTTCGAGGCCGAACGCCTGTTGCTGCTGGTCGGCCGCGCCACCGAGACCGAGCGGCTGCGCCGCGAAGTCGCCAGCCTGCGCGCTTCGGCAGGCCGCGAGGAAGACCTGACCGGCAGTTCAGGTGCAATCAACGCGGTGCGCGCGACACTCAAGCGGGTCGCGGGGACCGGCAGCCGCGTGCTCATCATGGGGCCAGCCGGCGTCGGCAAGGAGGTCGCCGCGCGATTGCTGCACGGCTGGAGCCAGCGCGCCAATGCGCCGTTCGTGATCGTCAGCGCGGCGCGGATGACGCCCGAGCGCGTCGAGGAGGAATTGTTCGGCGCCGAGGAAGGCGGCGACCTCGTCCGCCCCGGCCTGCTCGAACAGGCGCATGGCGGTACGCTGTTTCTCGACGAGATCGCCGACATGCCGGTCACCACGCAGGGGCGCATCCTGCGGGTGTTGACCGACCAGAGCTTTACCCGCATCGGCGGGCAGCGGCAGGTGAAGGTCGACGTCCGGGTGGTTTCCGCCACCGGGCGCGACCTGACCGAGGAAATCGCGGCGGGCCGGTTTCGCGAGGATCTCTATTACCGGCTGAACGTGGTGCCGGTGGTGATCCCCTCGCTCGCCGAGCGGCGCGAGGATATTCCCTCGCTGGTCGCGCATTTCACGGCGCATTACGCCTCCGAGCGCCGCGTGCCGACGCCGGAGATCGCCCCCGATGCGATGGTGGCGCTACAATCCTACGACTGGCCGGGCAATGTCCGCCAGCTGAGGAACGTGGTCGAGCGCACCATCATCCTTGCCCCCGGTGATCGTATCGGCCGGATCGACATCGATCTGCTCCCGGCCGAGGTGCTGGGCCAGCAGGGCGACATGGGCAGCGGCACGAGCGCGATCATGGGCGCACCGCTGCGCGAGGCGCGTGAGAGCTTCGAGCGCGAATATCTCCGCGTCCAGATTCGCCGCTTCTCGGGCAATATCTCGCGCACGGCGACGTTCATCGGCATGGAGCGTTCGGCGCTCCATCGCAAATTGAAGCTCCTCGGCATCACCGAGACTCGCGAGGACTAACACGGGCGCCAGCCTATGGACGCGGGGGGAGGGGACGCCTAAATTGACGTCTGCCGCCATGCAGGCGCGCGTTCCGACGCCGGGAACCGGCGCATCGCGGGGCAAGAAACCCTGCCAAGACCAAGGACCGACCAATGGCCGAAAAACAGACCTCGCTCCAGGACCTGTTCCTCAACGCGCTGCGCAAATCGAAAACGCCCGTCACGATGTTTCTCGTCAAGGGCGTGAAGCTCCAGGGCATTGTCACGTGGTTCGACAATTTCTCGGTGCTCCTGCGCCGCGACGGCCAGTCGCAGCTGATCTACAAACATGCCATCTCGACGATCATGCCCTCGGGTCAGATCGACACCGACGCGATCATCGAATCGGTGGGAGAAACGCAGAAGAAGTCACCGCTGCTGCAGGATATTTTCCTGAACGCGGTGCGCAAGTCGGACGATTACGTCACCATGTTCCTGGTCAACGGCGTGATGCTGCAGGGGCATATCGCGGCGTTCGATTTGTTCTGCATGCTGCTGCAGCGCGATGGCCTGTCGCAGCTCGTCTACAAGCATGCCGTCTCGACCATCCAGCCGGCGCATCCGCTCAACCTCGCCGAGGAAACCGCGGACTCGGACGACGCGTGAGGATGTGATTTGACGAGTGGTTTCGAACGTGATCGCGGCGAATTCGCGCGCGGGGCGAGGGCGATCGTCGTCTTTCCCGATCAGGGCGAGTCGCGGCGCGATGCCGAGGCGCGTCTGGAAGAAACCGCGGGTCTCGCCGCCGCGATCGGCGTCGTGGTGGCGGACAAGGTGCCGCTGCGCGTGCGGAGCCCCAAGCCCGCGACGCTGATCGGCTCGGGTCAGGTCGAGGCATTGGCCGCGAGCGTGCGGATGGAGGAAGCGGGGCTCGTCGTGTTCGATGCCGCGCTCACGCCGGTGCAGCAGCGCAATCTGGAAACCGCGCTCGAGGCCAAGGTGATCGATCGCACCGGCCTGATCCTCGAAATCTTCGGCGAGCGCGCCGCGACGGCGGAAGGGCGGTTGCAGGTCGAGCTGGCGCATCTCGACTATCAGGCCGGCCGGCTGGTGCGCAGCTGGACCCATCTCGAGCGCCAGCGTGGCGGCTTCGGCTTCCTCGGCGGCCCCGGCGAAACGCAGATCGAGGCCGACCGCCGCCTGATCCGCGACCGCATGGCGCGGTTGCGCAAGGAACTCGACCAGGTCAGCCGCACGCGCGGGTTGCACCGCGAGCGTCGCCAGCGCGCGCCGTGGCCGGTGATCGCTCTGGTCGGCTATACCAATGCCGGAAAATCGACCTTGTTCAACCGCTTGACCGGCGCTGACGTCATGGCGGAAAACCTGTTGTTCGCCACGCTCGACCCGACGCTTCGGCAGATTTCATTGCCCGGCATCGACAAGGCGATCCTCAGCGACACGGTGGGGTTCGTGTCCGATCTGCCGACCCAACTCGTCGCCGCGTTCAAGGCGACGCTGGAGGAAGTGGTCTCGGCGGATCTCCTGATCCACGTTCGCGATATCGCGCATCCCGACAGCGAGGCGCAGCGCGCCGATGTCGAGCAGGTGCTGCGCGAGATCGGCGTGTCCGACGCCACGCCGCGGATCGAAGCCTGGAACAAGCTCGACGCGCTCGATCCTGAGCATCGTGCAGAGGTGCTGGGCGATTCCGCAAGGCATGAAGACGTGGTGGCGATCTCGGCACTGAGCGGGGAAGGGATGGGCGACCTCACCGAGTGCGTCGCGATGGCGCTCACCGCGGGCCATCGCTGCTATCGCGTCGCGCTCGATCCTGCCGACGGCGCCGGCGCGGCCTGGCTTCACCAGCATGGCGAGGTTCTCGACCAGACGATCGAGGGCGACCGCGCGATCTACGAAGTACGCATGGCGCCGCGCGATTTCGAACGTTTCCAGGTCCGCGCGGGCTGACGGCGATGGTGGCGCTCGACCAGATCGAGACGGGTTACGAGCAACGCTACGATTTCGCCGCGCCGGCACCGCGACCAACCATTGCCTATCTCCTGGCGAGCGTGCCGCGCACTGGCAGCACGTATTTCAGCCATCTGCTCTGGGCGACCGGCTGCCTCGGCGCGCCGCTCGAATATCTCAACTTCGACGCCGCCGGACCTTACGGCTTCGCGCACGACCGTCCTGACGCGCAAATCGCCTTGTGGCATGCAGCGGTCGCGCAGCGGACCTCGCCCAACGGCGTGTTCGGCGTGAAATGCTTTCCGGGCCAGCTGCAATGGCTCCAACAACGCAACATGTCGCTGCTGGCGGACGTGTTCCGCACATTGCTGCATAGGCCGCCGCGGCGCGTGATCTGGCTTGGGCGGCGCGATCGGAGCGCACACGTGATCTCTTACGCCCGCGCGCTGCTGTCGGGCGTGTGGCGCTGGGAGCAGGAGGAGGGCGGGAGACCCGAGCCGGCCTTTTCCGGCGTGGCGCTGGCCCGCGCCGAGCGGATGCTCGATGCGGACGAGCGCAACTGGGAAAAGATGTTTGCCGACATGGCGATCACGCCATTGCGCCTGTGGCACGAAGATGTCGTCGCCGATCCGGAGGCCGCGACTGCGGCGGTCGCGCGCCATCTTGGCGTCACGCTCGATCCGGCCGCGCGCGTGGCGGTGCCCGAAATCCGCAAGCAATCCGCTGAAGGCGCGCGCGCCTGGGCCGAAGCCGCCGCGCGATGCGGGGAAGCGGACAATCCACGCAGTTGAGACGAATATTTTCGCGCCGGATGTCACAAATCCGCGCCGCACCTCGTCATGTCCACGTCACATCCCGTGAAAGGACATCATCATGACCGCGCCCCGCCTCAATCCTTATGCCGCGTCGCCCGCCTTGCTCCAGGCGTTTCTTGCGCTCTCCAACCAGGTCGTCGAAAGCGGGCTCGAACGCGGGTTGCTCGAGTTGGTCAAGATCCGCGCGTCGCAGATCAACGGCTGCGCCAATTGCCTCAACATGCACACCGCCGAGGCGCGCAAGCTGGGCGAGACCGAGCAGCGCCTGCATCTTCTCGCGGCGTGGCACGAAGCGCCATGCTATAACGAGCGCGAGCGCGCTGCCCTGGCCTGGACCGATCACCTGACGCAGGTCGCGACCGAGCGCGCGCCCGACGCGGTCTACGTCGCCCTCGACGCCGTGTTCAGCAAGGAGGAGCAGGTGCAGCTCACCATGATGATCGTCGTCATCAACGGATGGAACCGGCTGGCGGTCGGCTTTGGCCTCTACGACGCGAAGCTCGGCTGGTGAGCGCCGTGGCATCGGGCGGTGACGATCCGTTCGCGGCGCATCGGCCGATGCTGCTTCGGGTGGCCTATCGCATGCTCGGCTCGATGGCCGAGGCCGAGGATGTGGTGCAGGAGGCCTATCTGCGCTGGTCCGACGGGGATCGCGCGGCGGTGCGGACGCCGGCGGCATTCCTGCGCCGGATCGTCACGCGATTGTGTCTCGATCATCTCAAATCGGCGCGGGTGCGACGTGAGGACTATATCGGCCCATGGTTGCCCGAACCGATCGTCGAGCCCGAGCCGATTGAGGACGTGACCTTGCCGCTGATGCTCGCGCTCGAACGCCTCTCGCCGCTGGAGCGCGCGGCCTTCCTGCTCCACGATGTGTTCGGTGAGGATTTCGACGCGGTGGCGGACGCGCTCGGCCGCGACGCGGCGGCATGCCGTCAACTCGCTGCCCGCGCCCGCGAACACGTCCGCGCCGAACGCAAGCGCTATCCCGTCGCACGCGAGCAGGGGATGGCGATCGCCGAGGCGTTCTTCCAGGCGTCGCGCAATGGGGATGTCGACGGCTTGCGAACCTTGCTGGCCGACGATGTCCGATTCCACGCTGATGGCGGCGGCAAGCGGCCGGCCGTGGCGCGCATCCTGATTGGCCTGGACGAAGTGGCGCGCGGTCTCGCAGCGATTGCCCGCCTGCGCCGCGGCGGCCCCGAACTGATCCACTATGGATTCGTCAACGGCCTGCCCGGTTTCGTCACGCGCGAGCCGGACGGCGAATTGCAGACCACCGCTTTGCTGATCGAGGGCGGCCACGTCCTGGCGATTTACGTGATGCGCAACCCAGACAAGCTGCGGCATCTGAAGACCGAGCGGCTCCATTGAGCGGGAGAGGGCGCGTCAGCCCTTGGCTTCCGCCTTTGCTTGCTGCCAAAGCTGTTCCTTGTCGTCGAGCGAGAGCGCAGCGAAGGCATCGCCAGCCGCATCCTCCATCGCGCGGAATCGCCGCTCGAACTTCGCATTGGCGCCGCGCAAGGCCGCCTCGGGGTCGATGCCGAGCTTGCGCGCCCAATTGACCATGGCGAACAACAGGTCGCCGATTTCCTCCTCGCGCTCTTCCGGCGTTGTCGCGGCCTCGACTTCGGCCAACTCCTCGTCGATCTTGGCGCGTGCGCCTGTGGGATCGGACCAGTCGAAGCCTGCGCGCGCGGCGCGCTTTTGCAGTTTTTCGGCACGGAGCAATGCGGGGAGGCCGAACGCGACACCGGCGAGCGCCCCCGCAGGCATCTCCGTATTGCCTTTGGCGGCGCGCTCCTCGGCCTTGATCTGTTCCCACAGATGATGGCCGCCTTCGGCGAGTTCGCCGAAGATGTGCGGGTGGCGGCGCTCCATCTTGTCGGAGATCGCGTCGGCGACCTCGTCGAAGGCGAACTGGTCGGCTTCCTCGGCCATGCGCGCGTGGAAAACGACCTGGAACAGTAGATCGCCGAGCTCGTCCTTGAGGTCGGCCATATCGCCGCGGGCGATCGCATCGGCGACCTCATAGGCTTCCTCGATCGTGTACGGCGCGATCGTCGCGAACGTCTGCACCGTGTCCCATTCGCAGCCCGATACCGGATCGCGCAGCTTCGCCATGATGCGGATCAGCCGCGCGATGGCCTTTGCGTCGGCGTCGGGCGTCGAGATATTTTTCTTCGCCTCGATCGAAAGAGGGGCTCCCGCTTCGTTCATCATTCAAGTCCGATAATATACATTATGTAAAATCTACTTCGCCTTGGGCTGGAGGATCAACCAGTCCCCCTCCACGCGCCAGCCTTGCAACCGCGAGAGGAAATTCATCCCGAGCACGTCCTCGTTGCCGAAATTCGCCGATACCACGACCGGCAGATCGGTCGCGGTGATCGCGCCGAGCTTCAGCGCCTTCACCGTCGAGACGTTCGCGCTGACCTGGCCATTGGCGGTATCGAGGATCGTGCCGAACGGACTTTCATCAAGGTCAAGCCCGGCGGCCTTGGCGGTGGCGACCGACAAGGCCGTGGTCGTCGCACCGCTGTCGATCAGCATCCGCGTCGCGACGCCGTTGATCGTCACATCGGCGTAGAAATGCCCATCGGCTTGCTTGCGCAGCTTCACCGCGGCGCCCGAAACATTCTGGTCGTTGCCGTAGAGAATGCCGGTTGCCCAGCTCTTGGCCTGCGCGAAGCCCGGCGAGCGATCGGTCAGCGCCTGCCATGCGCCGTAAAGAAGCAGGCCGCCGGCGAAGATCGCGACCCACACCGCCGCTATCTTCAACGTGCTGCCCAGCGGCAATCGCCGCGATGCCAATGCCGAGAGTGGCAGCACCAGCAGCGCCAGATAGAAGACGACGTTCATGCTCGTGTCGTTCACGGCGCCAGCTCCAGTCCGTCATAGCCCGGCGCGATGCCCGGCGGCAGCTCGGCCGCCAGTGTCGCATAATCGAGGCTCTGGTCCATATGGATCAATATTGTGCGCTTCAGGCCGAGCTCGGCGGCCCATGCCGTAACTTGTGCAACGGTGGGATGCGTCGGGTGCGGGCGATGGCGAAGCGCGTCGGCGATCCAGATGTCGAGGCCAGCGTAAAGCGAGCGCATATCGCCCGTTAAATCATGAAAATCCGTAGCATAGCCGATCGACTTTCCATTCCGCGTGAAGCGGAGCCCGGCCGAGGAAATGGTGCCGTGCGGCTGGTCCACCACCGCCAGCTCGATGTCGCCGATCGTCAGGCGATCGGGCAGGATTTCGGCCTGCACGGTGGGCGGGTAGCCGTCCCGCCCGTCGAAGACATAGCCGAACCGCTGCTGCAATGAAGTCATGGTGTCGGCGCGGGCCAGTCCGCGCAATGGCGCACGCCGGACGTGGTAGATTTGCCGCAGATCGTCGATGCCGTGACAGTGGTCGGCGTGATCGTGGGTCCAGATCACCGCGTCGATGGCGTTGACGCCGGCCGCGAGCAATTGCTCGCGTAGATCGGGACCGGTGTCGATCAGGATGCGTGTGGTCTCGCTCTCGACGATCGCCGAGACGCGCGTGCGGCGGTTGCGTGGGTCATCGGGATCGCAATTGCCCCAATCGTTGCCGATCCGCGGCACGCCGGACGATGTGCCCGAGCCGAGCAGCCGGATCTTCATGCGCGCGTTTTGGCGAACAGGGCGTGGAAATTGCGCGCCGTGGTGTCGGTGAACAGATCGACCGACTCGCCGCGCAGTTCGGCGAGAAACGCTGCGGTATCGGCGACAAAGCTTGGCTCGCCGGTTTTGCCACGATGCGGCACCGGCGCCAGGAACGGCGCGTCGGTCTCGATCAATAGTTTCCCGAGCGGGAGCCGCGCGGCGGTTTCCTGCAAGTCCTTCGCGTTCTTGAACGTCACGATGCCCGAGATCGAGATGTAGAAGCCGAGATCGAGCGCGATATCGGCGAACGCACCGCTCGCCGTGAAGCAATGGATCACACCGGGGTAAGCGCCCTTCCCCATCTCGTCGCGCAGGATTTCGGCGGTGTCCTCCTCGGCGTCACGCGTGTGGACGATGATCGGCAGCCCGGTCTCGCGCGCCGCGGCGATATGCGCGCGGAAACTCGCCCGCTGGCGCTCGCGATCGGAATGATCGTAATAATAATCGAGCCCGCTTTCGCCGATCCCGACCACGCGCGGATGCCGCGTCTTCGCGATCAGTTTCGCCGTGTCGACATGCGCGTGCTGGTCCGCCTCGTGCGGGTGGATGCCGACCGTAGCCCACACGTCTGGCTCGCGCTCGGCGGTGGCGATGACGTCATCCCATTCACGCTCGCGGGTGGAAATGTTGAGCATCGCCGTCACACCGCGCGCGCGGGCGCGCGCCAATACCGCCTGCTGCTCCTCGATCAGGCCCTTGTAATTGAGGTGGCAATGGCTGTCGGCAAGCATCAGGCCGGCTCCGTCGCCATTTCCAGCCGGGGAAACACGCCCGAAGGCGCCGGCAGCATTGTGTCCGCCTCGATCGGCCGGTTGAGCGCGGTGAAGTCGCGGGCGTCCGCCGCCTGGCCGAGCAGATCGAGCAGCGTGTCCGCGCTCGCCGGAATCGCCCAGCGCGCCATCAGCGCAAGCCGGCGCACGGCCTCGGCGGTATAATAAAGGATCGTGCCGGCACGCGCGGGATCGGCCTTGCGGACCGCCCAGGGCTGCTGATCGGCGAAATACTGGTTGGCGTCACGCGCGGCCGCCCAGATCGCCTCCAGCGCGGTGTGGATCGCGAGATCGCCCATCGCCGCGTGCATCTCGGCCTCGGCGGCGCGCACGGTTTCGACCAAAGCCTCGTCGGCCGCTTCGGGTTCGCCCGGCTGCGGCACCCTTCCCTCGCAATTCTTGGCGATGATCGACAGGCAACGTTGCGCCAGATTGCCGAGATTATTGGCGAGATCGGCGTTGCAGCGCGTGACGATCGCTTCTTCCGAATAGCTGCCGTCCTGCCCGAAGCTCACCTCACGCAGCAGGAAATAGCGCAGCGGATCGACCCCGAAGCGGGTCGCCAGCTCGATCGGATCGGTGACATTACCGACCGACTTCGACATCTTCTCGCCGCGGTTGAGCAGGAAGCCGTGGCCGAACACCTGTTTGGGCAAAGCGATCTTCGCGCTCATCAGGAAAGCAGGCCAGTAAATCGTATGGACTCGCACGATATCCTTGCCGATCAGGTGCAGATCGGCTGGCCAGTATTTCCATAACGCCGACTCTTCGTCGGGATAGCCGACGCCGGTCAGATAATTGGTCAGCGCGTCGACCCACACATACATCACATGCCCGTCGCTGCCCGGCACCTTCACGCCCCAATCGAAGCTGGTGCGCGAGACCGACAGGTCGGAAAGCCCGCCTTCGACGAAGGCGACCATCTCGTTTCGGCGGCTTTCCGGCCGGATGAAATCGGGCTGCGTGCGGAACAGGTTGAGCAACGGCTGCTGGTATTTGGAAAGCCGGAAGAACCAGGTTTCCTCGGCCGTCCATTCCACCGGCGTGCCTTGCGGCGAGAGCTTCGCCCCCCCTTCCCCAACGACCAGCTCTTTCTCGTCGTAGAAGGCCTCGTCGCGGACCGAATACCAGCCCTCGTAGCGATCGAGATAGAGATCGCCGTTCGCTTCCATCGCCCGCCAGATCGCCTGGCTAGCGGCATGGTGATCCGCATCGGTCGTGCGGATGAAGCGATCATAGCTGATGTTGAGCGTATCGCACATCTGACGGAAATAGGCCGACATTTCGGCCGCGAGATCGGCCACGTTCATGTCGCGGTCGCGCGCGGTCTGGACCATCTTGAGGCCATGCTCGTCGGTGCCGGTCTGAAAGCGCACGTCGCGCCCCGCCTGGCGGTGATAGCGCGCGATCGCGTCGGCCGCGATCGCCTCATAGGCGTGGCCGATATGCGGGCGGCCGTTGGGATAGCTGATCGCGGTAGTGATATAATAGGTCTCGGCCATGCCGCCGCCCTATCGCAAGGTTTCGCCCATTAGAAGCCTTGCGGCGCGAGCCGCGCGACGATCCCCGCCATCTCGAACACCGTGCCCTGCGCGTCGAGCGATAGGCCACGTGCCGCCGCGGCGAGATTGCGCGCCGCGTCATGCGCGTCGAGCGCCGTACGCAGCGCCTCGCCTTGCCGCGTGCGCGCCGCCGCCGCGATGAACGCCGGCGCGCGCTCGAGAAAGGCCTCGTAGCGCGGCTGTGCAGCCTTCAGGGCGAGTTGCTTCGACAGCTTCACACGCTCGCGATTGTCGCGATCGCCCTCGGCGGCAATCGCGCCCAGCGCGCGATCGATCGCCGCGACGTCGAGCCCGGCGAAACCCAGCGAGCGGCCCGGTGAGCCCTGCCCGGCGCGCACCAGCGCCGAGACTTCCTCGACCGATGCGTCCGGCATCTGCGCGCGCACGATCGCCGCCATGACGTCATCGTCGAGCGTCTCGAAGCGCAGCAGCCGGCAGCGCGAGCGGATCGTCGGCAGCAACCGCCCCGGCGCATGGCTGACGAGGATGAATACCGTTCCCGCCGGCGGTTCCTCGAGATTCTTGAGCAGCGCGTTGGCGGCCGGCCGTTCGAGATCGTCGATCGCGTCGATCACGATCGCGCGGCGTGGGCCCATGCTCGGCGGCGTCGCGAACATCGGCTGGATCCCGCGCACCTGCTCGATCTTGATGCTGCGCGCGAGATCCTGATCGGGCTTGTCGGGATCCCTGGGCAGGCGGACCAGCTCGCGATAATCGGGATGCGATCCCGCCGCGATCAGCTTCGCGGTGCGGCTCTCCTTGGGCAAGGCGAACCCGGGCTCCAGCATCTCGCCCGCCGCCTCGGCGAGCAGCCGTGCCGCCGCTGCCCGCGCGAACGTCGCCTTTCCCACGCCTTCGGGGCCCGCGAACAGCCAGGCGTGGTGCAAGGTGCCGCTCGCCATCGCCGCGGCGAATGCCGCGTGCGCCGTTTCGTTACCGCGCAATGCCGTCATGGCAGCAAATCCGCGAGCCCCGCGATCAGCCGCGCGGTCACGTCTTCGGGCGATCCCGATGCGTCGATCATGGTCACGCGTTCCGGCTCGTCAGCGGCGAATTGCCGAAAGGCTGCGCCGACCGCGGCGTGGAAAGTCTCGTCGCGCAAGGCGAAGCGGTCGGCGCCGGTGCCGTCGCGCGCGATCGATCGCGCGGTGCCTTCCGCCTGTGGGACTTCGAGCACGAAGGTCCGATCGGGCAGCAGCCCGCGCGAGCCGAAGCCGTGCAGCGCCAGGATCGCCGCATCGTCCAGCCCGCCCGCCATGCCTTGATAGGCGCGGCTCGAATCGACGAAACGGTCGGCGATCACCCAGCGCCCCGCAGCGACGGCGGGTCGGATCGTCTTCTCGACATGATCGGCCCGCGCCGCGGCGAACAACAAAGCCTCGGTATGCGCGCTCCAGCGCTGCACCTCGCCCTGCATCAGCAAGGTGCGGATCGCCTCGGCGCCTTCGCTACCGCCGGGCTCGCGCGTCACCAGCACATCGATGCCGCGCGTGCCCAGCGCCGCGGCGAGCCGCTTCGCCTGGGTCGACTTGCCGGCCCCTTCCCCGCCTTCCAGCGAAATGAAGCGGCCGGTCATGCCCGGTCGGCCATCAGAGCAGCGACTTCAGCCCCGCCCAGGCGCGGCCGAAAAAGCCCGCGGCGGGCACGTCCGTCGCGGCGACGAGCGGCAAAGTCTGCTGGCCCGAATCGGGCGTGGTGATGACTAAGTCGGCGATATGCTGTCCGGCGGCGATCGGCGCCTTGATCGGGCCGTCATACACCACCTTGGCCTGCATGTCGGGAGTCGAGCCCGCAGGCACCGTCACGTCGAGATCCTGCGGCGCGACAAGGCCCACCTCGGTGTCGCTGCCCAGTTGCACTTCGGCGGTCGAGACCTGCTTGCCCTTCTTGACGATCGGCTTGTCCTGCCAGGCGTGGAAGCCCCAGTTCATCAGCTTGACCGATTCCTCGACGCGCTGGTTCCAGCTCGACATGCCCGACAGCACCATCACCAGGCGGCGACCATTCTGCTGGGCCGATCCGGTGAAGGCGTAGCCCGCTTCCTCGGTATGTCCGGTCTTTAGGCCGTCGGCGCCCGCCACCCGGCCGAGCAGCGGATCGCGATTGGCCTGATCGATCGCGCTGCCATTGGCCTGCGTTCCCCAAGTGAAGTTGGGCAAAGCGTAATAGCGTTTGTAGAGATCGGGAAAGTTGCGGATCGTCGCCTCGGCCAGCGTCGCCATGTCGCGCGCCGTCACATAGGTCACGTTGTTGTCCGGCCAGCCGTTCGCGGTGCCGAAATGGCTGTTGGTGAGGCCGATCTTCTTCGCTTCTGCGTTCATCCGCTCGGTAAAGGCCTGCTCGGTGCCCGAAATCCCCTCGGCCATCACGATGCAGGCATCGTTGCCCGACAGGGTCACGATGCCCTTCAGGAGATTGTCGACGCTGACGCTCTCGTTCGCCTTGAGGAACATCGTCGAGCCCTGGTTATTCCACTTCCGCCAGGTGTCGGGGCTCATCGTGAACTGCGTGTCGGGCTTGAGCTCGCCATGCTTGATCATGTCGAACACGACATAGACCGTCATCATCTTGGCCAGCGAGGCCGGCGGCATACGGCGATCGGGATCCTTCTGGAACAGGATCGCCCCGGTGTTGAAATCCTGCAGGAACGCGACCGGCGCCGGCGTGTCATAAGCCGGCGCGGCGGCGATCGCGGGAACCGCCAGCGCGGCGATGGCGAGCGGGGCGAGGATGAGCTTGTTCATGGAAATCCCGTCTTACGCTTGGAATACATTCATCGATCGCGGACGACCTGCGCGCCGCCATAGCCGCGCGCGGCCAGCGCGTCACGCGCGTGTTGCGCGGCGCCGGCATCGCGATACGGGCCGACGCGCACGCGCCACACATTGCCCGCCTGCACGACAGAGCCGCCGCCCAGGCTGCCCGCCAGCGCCACCGCACGATCGCGGCTGGAGAGCGCGGCGACCTGCACGAAGAAGCCCGAAGGCGCCGCCGCGGTATCGCGGACCGCCACGCCTGCCGGCGGCAGAGCGGCGGCGCCCGGGCGGGCATAACCGGCCTCGGGCGCATTCCGCGGCGGCGATGCCGCTGCGGGCGGCGGGCGATAGCGGCCTGGCGCCGCTACCGGCGCGCTCGCCATGCCCAATTTCTTGCGCAGCCCGGTGAGCAGCGCCGGCGGTGTGTCCATCCGCTGCGAGGCAGGCTGCCCGCTCGCCAGCGCGGCCTGATCGGGTGCGGGAGGATCGACGCGACGGATGCGCACCGCCGCGCCCTCCCCCACGCCGAGCAATTGCGCCGCACCGCGCGAGAGATCGACGATGCGATTGCCGGGTGCCATGTTGTCGGCGATCAGCACCAGGATCGTACGCCCGGTGTCGAGCGAGGTGATTTCGGCATAGGCGCCGCGCGGCAAGGCGCGCGAGGCGGCGCTGATCCCGCCGCTGCCCGCGCCCGCGCCGGCATAGCCGACCTGGTCGTAGCGTGCTTCGCCCGAGGTGCCGCGCGGCCCGTCGCCTTGCGGCATATCGGCGGGCGGCGGTTGCGGCGGCTGGTAAGCGGGCGCCTGCTGCTCATCGCGATATGCCGGCGGGGCATTGCGATTGCCCCGGTCGGCGGTTTGCGGCGGGGTATAATCGGCCCCCGCCCCATCATAACCCTGTGGCGCGCGCTGATCGGACGCGGCGCCCAGCGGCGGATCGATCCGCGGCGCGTCGTCATAGCCCCCGCCGCCCACGCAGCCGCCGAGCGCGAGCAATCCGATCGCCGCGGCAATGCCCTTATTGTTCGACCGCATCAGCCAGCAACCCCACCGAAAGCGCATAGAAATTGGAACAATTGTAATCAAGGATGACACGATAATTGCCGGTCAGCAGATAAGCGGTGTTGCCCGGCCCGTCGGGCTCGATCAAGGTCGCCAGCACGCTGTCCCCCGGCCAGGTGCGCGTCAGCGGCGCAATCCCCATCGCGCGCCATTCCGCCATCGTCTTCCACCCGCTGTGCCGCGCGAACACCCTGGCGCAGCGCGGCGAGAGCATCCGGTTCGCAACCTGGGAATGATCGAAATTGGCCGGTACGCTCACCGCGAATCCCCAGGGCTGCCCCGGGCGCCAGCCGGCATTGGCGAAATAATTGCCGATCGAGGCGAGCGTGTCGGCCTCGCTCTGCCAGATGTCGATCCTTCCGTCGCCATCGCCGTCGCGTGCCAGGCGGAGATAGACCGAGGGGAGGAATTGCGGCCCGCCGGTCGCACCCGCCCAGCTGCCGACCAGCGAACTGCGCGGCACGCCGCGGTCGATCATCTTCATCGCATCGACGAATTCGGTCTCGAACAGGTCGCGCCGACGGCCGTCATAGGCGAGCGTCGCCAGCGCGCGCGGCAAATCGAACCCGCCCATCACCGCGCCGTAATTGGTCTCATTGCCCCAGATCGCGACCATGATCGATTCGGGCACGCCGGTCTGCGCCTCGATCCGCGACAACCGCGAACGCTCGCGCTGATAAGCGGCGCGCCCGGCGCTGATCCGCGCGGCATCGACATGCTTGATCCGATAAGGCGCGAAATTCGGAATCGGCGCGTTGGGATTGGCGCCAGGCTGCTCGCGATCGAGATCGATCACCCGCTGATTGAGCGTGAGCGTCGAGATGACCGAATCGAGCGTGGCGGCCGATACGCCCTGTTCCAAAGCCTTGGCGCGCAGCGTCTGGAGATACGTCTGGAACCCGGCCTCGTCCTGCGCCGGCGCGGCGCCGGGCACGAGCGCCCCCGCCGCTACCGCCAGTGCCAGCCCGAACCATCTCGAAATACCGCGTCGCTCCGCCATGACCCCGTCTTGCCACAGCGAGTCCGAGGGATGAACCCCTGCCGCGCATCATTTCGCGCCGCTTGCCGCCCGGCACGCCGCGAGCTAGGCGCGTCTCCGCACCTGCGGAGAGGTGGCCGAGTGGTTTAAGGCAGCGGTCTTGAAAACCGCCGTGGGTTCACGCCCACCGTGGGTTCGAATCCCACCCTCTCCGCCAGTTCAGGTGCGGCGCGGTGACGATCAGGAGCGCGTGCGGGCTCAGGTCATATAGGGCCACCACATGATGGCGATCGCTCCACCGACGCCCACGATCGTGACGAGAGTCATCGATAGGATCAACCCGGCGGCGCGCTGCCTGATTGAGGCATAGCGGCTTGTCTGTGCACGAAAATAGACTTCGAGAACGGCCAGAGGAACGAGATAGGCCCCAAACTGGAGCACGATGTCGGCCGGACCGGACAGGGTGTCGTTCATGCCGAGACCCCTGGTGGTCAGCGCCCACGCCATGATGCCGATCCGCAGGAACCATACGCCATTCACCACCATGAATGCCCGCATGGCCCAGCGGCGGTGCGCGCCGAAATCGCGCCTGAGCGCCAAACGCCATGCTATCGTGGCGAAGAGCAGGATCAACACGCCATCAACCGAAACCGCGATACCGGAGATGGGGGAAAGATAGGTATGGCGTATCCAGGTCAGCCACAGGCCGCTGAGCGCCATGACGTAGGCGACAAGGAAGAACAAGCGCCCGTTCCAGCGATGAAACGCGGGCGCGCGCTTGCGGATCACGGGGACGAATTGCAGCAGACCGCCGAGCGTAACGATCGCGGCAAGAAGAACGTGCGTGGCGAACACCGCATTGCCGACGTGATCGCCGGGCACATATCCCTTGATGATCGGCTTGTCGTTCCAACCGGCGAAATTGCCGCTGAATGTCTTGCGGCCATAATGGGCAACGATCATCCAGACGAACGCGCATTGCCCGACGGCGGCGACCAGGAACCAGGCCAGCGCCGAGCGGCGTAGCAGCGTCTTGCCCCGGTGGGCGCTGACATTGTGACTTTCACTAACCGATGTCGCCATTTTGCCCTTTTCACTCCTGACTGCGTTATGCGAGTAAGGCAGTGCGGTGCTTGGCGGGCGCGGTCTCGCCGATTTGGAAATCGGCCATACATTCCTGTCATCTGAGTGCGCGACCGCGAAAAGGGGGGATGAACGAAGGTGTCGGTGATGCGCGCAAAGGGCCCGGCCTTGTCGCCGATGATCGATGCCAACCTGCCGGACACCTTTTTATATGGCGCGCTGTTCGCGGGAGCCGTGGCAGCATTCTGTTTCGGACGGCTCATAGGCGGCGGACTCGGACTGGCCTCCGATCTCCTTGCCATCGTCGGCAACGCCACCTGCGGCTGGTCATGGCTCCTGGTGCGAGCCCTTTTCCGCCGACCGGCGGCGGAGCGAGAAATCTGGCCATTGATCTTGGTGCTGGTGCTCGTGGCGGCCGGTGCCTTCCTGCGGTTCGACAGTTCCGACGCCGCGCCTTTGCCGCGCATGATAGACAATGTGGAAACGCTGACCAGCTCAACGCTCCTCCTGCTGGCGACGATCGAGCCGCTGAGAAATATCGGCCGCCAGATGTCAAAGGCTGAGCGGCGTTTCCGGATCCTCTTCGCGGCTGGCTATGCAACGGTACTGGCAGTTGCCGTGCTTTGGATCGATGGGTCGCCGACCGGCAGCGTGGCGGAGCAATGGCGAGGCCCGATCAAGGTTGGATGCGCCGTGCTGGCTCTTGTCGGGATAACGTTCGCCATCCGGTATCGCTCTCGCAATCCTTTGCCGGAGTCGGGAAAGGCAAAACGACGGACTCAAGCGACCGATGCGGATGGCCTCAGCGAGCGCTTGTTGCACCTGATGGGCGACGAAGCCGCCTATGCGCTGCCCGATCTCAGAGTCGCCGACGTGGCGCGCCGGTTGGGGGAAGCCGAATATAAGGTGACCCAGTGCATCACCGGCGCGCTAGGCTTCCGGAACTTCAATCACATGGCCAATCATTTCCGCATCAGCGAGGCAAAACGGCGGCTGAGCGACCCGCATCTCGATCATTTGCCAATATTGACGATCGCGCTCGATTGCGGCTTCGGCTCGATCGGTCCATTCAATCGCGCCTTCAAGGTCGAAACCGAAGTCACGCCAACAGCCTTTCGTAAAACGTGCCGGCGAGCACGGCTTGCCGAGTCCGTCGTAGCGCAAATATAATTCTCATCGCTATCAGCTGCGGCCCGCCAATCGCGCCAGGAGAATCGGATGCCGCTCTACGAACTCGATGGACAGCGCCCTGCCCTTGCCGCCGGCGCCTGGGTCGCGCCGAGCGCGGATCTGATCGGCGACGTCCGGCTCGGCGAGGATGCCAGCGTCTGGTTCGGCGCGGTGATCCGCGGCGACAACACCACGATCGCGATCGGCGCGCGCAGCAACGTGCAGGAAGGGGCGATGGGCCATTCGGACGCCGGCGTGCCGCTCACCGTGGGCGAGGATTGCACAATCGGCCACCACGCCATCCTCCACGGCTGCACGATCGAGGATCGCGTTCTGGTGGGCATGAACGCGGTGGTGCTCAACCGCGCGGTGATCGGCGCGGACTCGATCGTCGGCGCGGGCGCGCTCGTCACCGAGGGCAAGACGTTTCCGCCGGGCAGCCTGATCGTCGGCAGCCCGGCGCGCGTGGTGCGCGCCCTGCGCGAGAACGAGGCCGCTATGCTCAAGCTGTCGGCGGCGCATTATGTCGCGAAGGCACATGCTTGCGCGGCGGGATTGAAGCAGGTCGGCTAGACAGCCATTTCGGTTGCGCTATGAAACCGGCATGATGCTTCCCGCCATTTTCGACCGTCTGCGGCTGCCCGTGATCGGTTCGCCGCTGTTCATCATCTCCGGACCCGATCTGGTGATCGCGCAATGCAAGGCGGGAATCGTCGGCGCGTTCCCGGCCCTGAACGCGCGGCCGCAATCTTTGCTCGACGAATGGCTGCACCGGATCACCGAGGAGCTCGCGGCGCACAATCGCGCGCATCCCGATCGCCCGGCCGCGCCGTTCGCGGTCAACCAGATCGTGCACAAGTCGAACGACCGGCTCGAAGCCGATCTCGCCACCTGCGCGAAATGGCAGGTGCCGATCGTCATCACCTCGCTGGGCGCGCGCGAGGATCTCAATCAGGCGGTGCACGGCTGGGGCGGCATCACGCTGCATGACGTGATCGACGACCGATTCGCGCGCAAAGCGATCGAAAAAGGCGCGGATGGGCTGATCGCGGTCGCGGCGGGCGCCGGTGGCCATGCCGGGCGGCTCTCGCCTTTCGCGATCACGCAGGAAGTCCGTCAGTGGTTCGAGGGCCCCCTCGCGCTGTCGGGCGCGATCGCGACCGGCGATGCGGTGCTCGCCGCGCAGGCGATGGGCGCCGACTTCGCCTATATCGGCTCGCCCTTCATCGCCACCGAGGAAGCCAATGCGGTCGATGCCTACAAGCAAGGCATCGTCGCCGGCCGCGCGTCGGACATCGTCTATTCGAACCTGTTCACCGGCGTGCACGGCAATTACCTGCGCCAGTCGATCGAGGCTGCCGGGATGGACCCCGATCATCTGCCCGAAGGCGATCTCAGCACGATGAATTTCGGCGGCGGCAACGGCAGCAAGGCCAAGGCATGGAAGGACATCTGGGGATCGGGCCAGGGCATCGGCGTGGTCGAAAAGATCGAGAGCGTGGCCGATCGCGTCGACCGCCTGGAACGCGAATATCTTGCCGCTCGCGAACGGCTCGCGCTTTGAGCAAGGCGATCGCCGTTGACCGTCCAGCCTCCGCCCTTGG
>Ga0164241_10001900_pt1 | contig 24029 bp, 20 predicted proteins | sample OricomyardsoilBY_FD_108780 | JGI IMG/M metagenome (GOLD analysis project Ga0164241, IMG submission 108780) | Backyard soil microbial communities from Emeryville, California, USA - Original compost - Back yard soil (BY) | ecosystem: Environmental > Terrestrial > Soil > Unclassified | place: USA... | reverse complement strand
TGCCAACAAGAAGCGCGATCATCGGCGTTTGGTGAAAGACCACAGCAAGCGCGATGCCGATGATTCCGCACGTACCGCCCGCGATGGCGCCGCCAAACGCACTGGGCCCCCAGCCATGCGCGCTATCCATCCCATAAAGATAGCCGACAATGGCCGAAATCATCATGCCACCGAACATGAAGACATGCAGTTCGACCCACGGCACAAAATGGCCCGTCACCACCAAAACCGCCTGCATGACAATGCCAACAAGAGTAGCGCGTTCGAGGATCTTGCGATCGAGTTTTTGAAGATAGGTCAGGGTCTTGATCCTGCGTCTGGCTTGTCATCTTTGCCAGCCCGTCCATCCAGTCAACCCACCTCGTGCAGCCCGGCAAAGGTGCGAAGCTGGGGGCATGACGCATCGGTAACCCCTCTGGCCTTGCGGCTTTGGCCGCAGTTCTCTATGGAAAATTTGCCTCGTGTTCCCGGATTTTGAAAACCGATGATTGAAATCGAGGGTCTGACAAAACGCTTCGGCCCGTTCGCAGCGGTCGCTGGAATTGATCTGTTTGTCGGCAAAGGCGAAGTGCTCGGCTTTCTCGGCCCCAATGGCGCGGGAAAATCCACCACCATGAAAATGGTCACGGGCTATCTTTCGCCCAGCTCAGGCCGTGTACGTATTCTGGGCCACGATATTGAGGCGGATGGCACCGCCGCACGGGTGCAGATTGGCTATCTACCTGAAGGTGCGCCCGCCTATGGGGATATGACGCCCCGCCAGTTTCTGGCCTTCATCGCGCAGGTGCGCGGGCTGAAAGGGGCAGAGGCCCGCGCGCGGATTGCCGATACGGTGGCCAAATGCGATCTCGATCCGGTGCTGGACCAGCCGGTCGAAACCCTCTCCAAAGGTTTTCGGCGGCGCGTGGGGCTGGCACAAGCGATTCTGCACGATCCGCCGGTGCTGATTTTGGATGAGCCGACAGATGGGCTGGACCCTAACCAGAAACATGCGGTGCGCGCGCTGATCCGCGCCATGGCACCGCAAAAGGCGATCATCGTCTCCACCCATCTGCTGGAGGAGGTGGAGGCGATTTGCACCCGCGCAGTCATCATCGACCGTGGGCGCGTGGTGGCCGATGGCACGCCGCAAGCGCTGCTCGCCCGCTCCCGCCATCACAATGCCGTCACCCTGACCGTGCCTGCCGCGGAGTCTGCGGCCATCACGGCGCGGCTCAAAGCGATGCACAACTGCATAGGCGTGGAAGAACAGGCAGCGCCCGGCGGTTTCAGCGTGCTCACCGCGTTTCCCAAAAGCGGCGCGCTCCTGATCGAAGATGTCAGCGCGCTCGCCCGCGTGCAGAACTGGAACGTAAAAGAACTTTATGCCGAGGCTGGCCGCCTTGATGAAGTTTTCCGCGCCATCACCACGCAGGATACCACCCGCGCGCGCGAGGCGCAGGCATGAAGCAGATCTGGCCAATCTTCAAACGCGAATTCGCGGCCTATTTCGCGACCCCGCTCGCTTATGTCTTCATCGTGATCTTTCTGGTCGCGATGGGGACGTTCACATTTTACATCGGGCATTTCTACGACAATGGCATTGCCGATCTTTCGATGTTCTTTGTGTATCACACCTGGCTCTATCTCTTTCTCGTCTCGGCCATTGCCATGCGGCTCTGGGCCGAGGAGCGGCGCACGGGAACAATGGAATTGCTGCTCACCCTGCCCGTGCCGATCTGGGCAGCGGTGGTCGGCAAGTTTCTCGCGGCATGGGCCTTTACCGGGGTGGCGCTGGCGCTCACCTTCCCGATCTGGATCACGGTCAACTATCTCGGCAATCCCGACAATGGCGTGATCCTCGCAAGCTATCTGGGCAGTTTGCTCATGGCGGGCGGGTATCTGGCCATCGGCTCCTGCATTTCTGCCACCACCAACAATCAGGTGATCGCCTTTGTGGTAAGCGTGGTGGTATGCTTTTTGTTCACCGTCTCCGGCGCGCCGATGGTGATTGATTTCTTTCAAGCCTTTGCACCGCTGCTGCTGGTCAACGCGATTTCCTCTTTCAGCTTCCTCACCCATTTCGCAGCGATTGCCGCTGGCGTGGTCGACCTGCGCGATGTGATCTATTTCGGCTCAGTGATTGCACTGTTCCTCACCATCAATGTCATCATCATCGACGTGAAGAAGGCGGGCTAGATGAGGACGACTTCCCGCCGCTTCTATGCCATCGCCAGCATCGTTCTGGCGGTCATTATTTTTGTGGCGCTCAACATTGCGATCAATGCCTCGGTCACGACCGCGCGGCTCGACCTCACCGAGAACAGGGTGTTCACCCTCAGCCAGGGCACCAAGGCGACCATTGCCAAGTTGCAGGAGCCGATCACCCTCAAATTTTTCTATTCCAAAAAGGTGGCGGCGAATTACGCGCAGATTCAGGCTTATGCCACGCGGGTGCGCGACCTGCTGCACAATTATGCCGCGCTCTCCGGCGGCAAGATCATCTTGCAGGAAATCGACCCCGAACCCTTCACCAGCGCCGAGGATGAAGCTGTCGCCAACGGCCTTTCGGGCGCGCCCACCGATACGGGCGATATGGTCTATTTTGGCGTCGTCGGCACCAACACGATTGATGGCAAAGAGACCATCGCCTTCTTTTCGCAGGAACGTGAAGCCTATCTCGAATATGATCTGACCACGCTGATCTATCATCTCTCGACGCCCAAGAAGCCGGTACTGGGCGTCATTACCGGCCTGCCACTCGATCTGGGCGCGGGCGGCATGATGGCATCCCTGCAGGGCCGCGCGCAGCCCTATATTGTCTATGAACAATTGCGCCAGACCTATGACACAAGGCTTATCCCGGCAGGGTTTGATCGCATCCCCCCCGATGTCGATGTGCTGATGATCGCCCATCCTTCGGGAATCGGCGCCAATCAAGCCTATGCCATCGACCAGTTCGCCTTGCGCGGCGGGCGCGTGCTGGTGTTTGTCGATCCCAATTCCGAAATGGCGGGGCCTTCGGCCGGGTTCGATCCGCAATCAGGCGGCAACCCGGTGTCTGATCTGCCGCGCCTGTTCAAGACATGGGGCATTGCGTTCGATCCGTCCAAGGTGATCGTGGACCGCGCCCTCGCCCAGCGTGTTCAACTGTCGGAAGATGCGCGCGATCCGGTGACCGCCTATCCGCTCTGGCTGCATCTGACGCCGGAGAATTTCGATTCCCACGATCCGCTGACCGCGAATCTTCAAGCACTCAACCTTGCAAGCGTTGGCGCGCTTTCCCCGCTCAAGGGCGCGACCACCAAATTCACCCCGCTGGTAAAATCCTCCGCGCTCGCCATGCCGATCAGCGCCGATGAAGCGCGCGCCAAAATTCCGCCGCAGCAATTGCTGGCAAGCATTCGCGCCACCGGTATCACCTACACACTCGCCGCCCGCATCTCCGGCCCCATCAAAACATCTTTCCCGGATGGCCCGCCGCCGCTGCCAGCCGGTGCCCCAGCCCTGCCCGCACAAGCCAAACACAGCACCACCGATGCCAACATCATTGTAGTGGCCGACAGCGATATTCTGGACGACCGTTTCTGGGTCCGCGTGCAGGATGTCTATGGCAAGCGCGTCGCCTCCACCTTTGCGGACAATGGCGCCTTTGTATTGAACGCGGTGGAAAACCTGATGGGGTCGGACGATCTCATCTCCCTGCGCACCCGTGCCACCAACAACCGGCCCTTCACCGTGGTGCAAAAACTTCAGGCCGATGCGCAAGGACAATTCCAGTCCGAAGCCGATGCGCTGAAGAAGAAGCTCGCCGATACGCAAGACCGCCTGCGCGCCCTGCAACAGGGCGGCGGCAAAGACGGCGCGGAAGGGGCGCAATCCCAAACCATCTCCCTCGCCCAGCAATCGGAGATCGAACGCTTCAAGCGCGAATTGCTCGACACCCGCACCCAGCTGCGCGATGTGCAGCACAACTTGCGCAAAGAGGTGGACAGGCTGGGCGAATGGCTGGCCTTCATCAATATCGCGCTGGTGCCGCTTCTGGTGGCCGCGCTCGCCATGGTGCTGGCAATTTTCCGCCGCCGCCGCCGCGCGCGCGCCCGCGCCTTGAGCATGTGAGGGCGCCATGAGCACACACATAGATCCACGCCGCCGCACGCTGCTGTTCCTCAGCCTCATCGCCATTGTGCTGGTCGGGCTGGCAACACTTGCGCTCTACCGGCAGGAAAAAGCCAGCGCCCCCGTGCCCACCGCGGAAACCATTTTCCCCGGCCTTGCCCATCAGCTGCGCGCGGTCGCAAAAATCCACATCGCCTCGCAAAAGGGCGGCACATTCGATGTGGTGTTCAACCCCGAACAAGGCTGGACCCTGCCACAGCGGGACAATTACCCCGCATCGTTCGTACAGGTGCGCAAAACCATCACCGCGATGGCAACCCTGCAACGCCTCGAACCGCGCACCGCGCGGGTAGACTGGCTGCGCTATCTCGATCTCGACCCGCCCTCCAGCGGCGGCCACGGCGTGCTCATCACCCTGTCGGACGATCAGGGCAGCGTCCTCGCCTCGCTCATCGCCGGAAAAGCACAAGACATCGGCGATGCCAGCGGGCTTTCCGGCATCTTCGTGCGCAAGCCGGATTCAACACAAAGCTGGCTCGCACGCGGCAGTCTGCAAATCCCAACCGAACCTGCGGAATGGGTGGACCGTACCGTGCTCGATCTCGACCGCGCCCAAATCCGCGAAGTGGCGGTGAGCCCGGCCAATGGCCCCGCCTATACGGTGCTGCGAGACAAAAAGAGCGATGCCGATTTCCGCCTCGCTCAACTGCCCAAGGGCCGCACATTGCTGAACGCCCAGTCGCCCAACGGCGTTGCGGTGTCTGCCGTGGGCTTCACCTTCGACGATCTGCGCGGCGCGCGGGACTTCGACTTCACCAATGCCAGCCGCATCACCACCCGCACCTTTGACGGGCTGATCGTCACCATTCGCGTCATCGCGCAAGGGGCCGACCATTGGGCCACGCTCTCGGCAGAGGCCGCCCCCGGCCGCCCTGCAATGGAAAAAGAGGCCCGCAGAATAGATGCGCGCACCGAAGGATGGGCCTATAAGCTGCCTGCCTATAAGGGCCAGCAACTCATGACCACACTCGACAGCCTGCTGACACCGCTCCGGCCCAAGGCAAAGCCTGCGCCGTGAACGCCGAATCCACGCCCCCCACCGGGACAGACCTAGCCCCCACAGTCCTGCGCGATCTCTGGTACATGGCCGCGCTGGCGGCCAGCCTTGCCCCCGGCCAGATGCGACGGCAGATTCTGCTGGGCGAGCCCGTGGTGCTGGGACGGATGCGCGATGGCAAACCCTTTGCCCTGCGCGATATTTGCCCCCATCGCGGCGTGCCCCTGTCCACCGGCAAAGTGACCGCCGAAAATACCGTGGAGTGCCCCTATCACGGCTGGCGCTTTAAGGCCGATGGCGTCTGTTCGCTGATTCCCTCCCTGGTCGAGCAAAGCGATATGGATGTCAGCCGCATCGCCGTGCGGGCTTATGCGGTACGTGAGCAGGATGGGCTGCTCTGGGTCTTTATGCCTGCCCCCGGCCAAGAAGCCCGTGCTCCGGGCTTTGAGCCGCCGCGCGTCGGCGTGCCGAACGCCAAGCCCCGCTGGATCGAAAGCCAGACCTTCCGCTGCCACATGGACCATGCCGTGATCGGCCTGATGGACCCGGCCCACGCGCCCTACGTCCATGACCGCTGGTGGTGGAAACGTGCGGCAAAGTTGAAGGAAAAGCCCTATGGTCCGCTGGAGCGGGGCTTTGTGATGCACCGCCATCAGCCCACCAAGCCCGCTTACCGGCTTCTGGGCGGCGACGTGACCACCGAAATCACCTTTGAACTGCCCGGAATCCGCTTCGAGAACATTCGGGGCAGCTTTTTGGGCCGCCAAATTGATGTTGTGGGCCTCACCGTCTGCACGCCAATTGACGCAGATACCACGCAAGTGACCCAGATTTTCTACTGGCCGGGCTGGCTGGGCTTCATAAAACCCTTCTTTATGGCGCTTGGACCGACATTTCTGGGCGATGATCGCAGAATTGTGGAACTTCAGCGCGAGGGGCTTAAATTCGCCCCCAGACTGATGCTAATTCAGGACGCTGACATGCCCGCTATATGGTACCACCGCCTCAAGAAGGCATGGGCCGAGTCTGTTTCAACGGGCAGTCCATTCGTCAATCCGGTGCGGGAAACGACATTGAGATGGCGGAGCTAGGGATGGCGAAGTTGAGGTAACAAGACATGGTGGGCCCTCCCGGTTGGCGAGGGCTTTTTTTTGAGGTGATGGTAACAAAGTATGCCCCGTAGAGAAGATATCCATACCGTACTCATCGTGGGCGCTGGCCCCATTGTCATCGGCCAGGCTTGCGAATTCGATTATTCCGGGGCACAGGCCTGCAAGGCGTTGAGGGCGGAGGGGTATCGCGTCGTCCTCGTCAATTCCAATCCCGCCACCATCATGACCGATCCGGGTCTGGCGGATGCGACCTATATCGAACCCATCACGCCCGATTTCGTCGAAAAAATCATCGCACGCGAAAAGGAAAATGTGCCGGAGGGCCGCGTCTTCGCGCTGCTGCCCACCATGGGCGGGCAAACCGCGCTCAACACAGCCCTCTCCTTGCGCAAACGCGGCACGCTGGAAAAATATGATGTCGAACTGATCGGCGCCTCCGCCGACGCCATCGACAAGGCGGAAGACCGTGAACTGTTCCGTCAGGCGATGCTCAAGATCGGGCTCGAAGTGCCGCGCGGCATCACGCTGAAAGGCGAACTGCGCCACAGAAAAGACGAAGACGGAAATTTCCTTTACGACAGCCGCAACAACCCGATCATGGGCCTTGCGCCCGAAGCCCATGGCGCCGCCAAAGAGGCGCTGGCCATGGTCGGCCTGCCCGCCGTGATCCGCCCGTCCTTCACCCTTGGCGGCACCGGCGGTGGCATTGCCTACAACAAGGAAGAATTCTTCGAGATCGTGGAAGCCGGGCTCGATGCCTCGCCCACCAATGAAGTGCTGATCGAAGAATCCGTTCTGGGTTGGAAAGAATTTGAGATGGAAGTCGTGCGCGACCGCGCTGACAACGCCATCATCATCTGCTCCATCGAAAATGTGGACGCGATGGGCGTGCATACCGGCGATTCCATCACCGTCGCGCCCGCGTTGACGCTGACCGACAAAGAATATCAGCGCATGCGCTCGGCCTCTATCGCCGTGTTGCGTGAAATTGGTGTGGAAACCGGCGGCTCCAACGTGCAGTTCGCGGTCAACCCCGAAGACGGCCGTATGGTCGTGATCGAAATGAATCCCCGCGTTTCGCGCTCCTCCGCGCTGGCCTCCAAAGCCACGGGTTTCCCGATTGCGAAAATCGCGGCGAAGCTTGCCATTGGCTACACGCTGGATGAATTGCAGAACGACATCACCAAGGTCACACCGGCGGCGTTCGAGCCGACCATCGACTATGTGGTGACCAAGATCCCGCGTTTCGCCTTCGAAAAGTTTCCCGGCGCCGAGCCCTTGCTCTCCACCTCCATGAAATCGGTCGGGGAGGCGATGGCGATTGGGCGCACATTCGCGGAATCGCTGCAAAAAGCGTTGCGCTCAATGGAAACAGGCCTGACCGGCCTTGATGAAATCGAGTTGGTGAACGACACCGATGCGATCCGCGCGGCACTTGCCCGCCCGACACCGGATCGTTTGCGCATTGCAGCCCAAGCCATGCGTTATGGCTTTCCGATGGAAGAAATCCAGGCGATCACCAAATATGATCCGTGGTTTCTGGGTGAGATGGAGGCCATTCTGGGCGTGGAAGCGCAAGTTGCCGCCCATGGCCTGCCGCAAGATGCCGAAGGGCTTTGCGGCCTCAAGATGCTGGGTTTTTCAGATGCCCGCCTGGCAACGCTCAGCGGCCGGCGCGAAAAAGATGTGCGGGACCTGCGCAACCGGCTGAACGTGCACCCCGTCTTCAAGCGCATCGACACCTGCGCCGCCGAATTTGCGGCGCTGACGCCCTATATGTATGGCAGCTATGAAAACCCGGTCGCGGGCGCCGTGGAATGCGAGAGCAATCCGACCGACGCAAAGAAGATCATCATTCTGGGCGGTGGCCCGAACCGGATCGGCCAGGGAATCGAGTTCGACTATTGCTGCTGCCATGCCGCCTTCTCGCTGTCGGAGCGCGGCTATGAGACCATCATGGTCAACTGCAATCCCGAAACCGTTTCCACCGATTACGACACATCGGATCGGCTCTATTTCGAGCCGCTGACAGCGGAAGATGTGCTGGAAATCGTGCGCATCGAACAATCCAAAGGCACGCTTGTTGGCGTCATCGTTCAGTTCGGCGGCCAGACACCGCTAAAACTGGCCAACACGCTGGTCGAAGAAGGCGTGCCCATTCTCGGTACCTCCGCAGATGCCATCGACCTTGCCGAAGACCGCAAGCGTTTTCAGGTTCTGTTGCAGGAGCTGGATCTCAAACAGCCGCGCAACGCCACCGCGATGACGGCGGACGAAACCATCGAAGCCGCGCGCGAAATCGGTTACCCGGTGATCCTGCGCCCATCTTATGTTCTGGGTGGCCGCGGCATGGTGGTGGTGCCCGATGAAGCGGCGCTGAAAACCAATGTGCAATCGGGCGAGCTGTTCCGCATTTCCGGCGATAATCCGGTTCTGATTGATGCCTTTCTGCATCACGCCATCGAAGTCGATGTCGATGCCATCTGCGATCATGATGGCGAGGTGTTCATTGCTGGCATCATGGAGCACATCGAGGAAGCGGGCGTTCATTCCGGTGATTCCGCCTGCGCAATCCCGCCGCATTCGCTCAAAGCCGATGTCATCAAGGAAATCGAACGCCAGACCGTGGCACTTGCGCGGGCATTGAAGGTGCGCGGCTTGATGAACATTCAATATGCCGTGCAGAACAGCGACATCTTTGTGCTGGAGGTCAATCCGCGCGCCAGCCGCACGGTGCCGTTTGTGGCCAAGGCCGTGGGGCTTCCCATTGCCGCCATTGCCGCCCGCGTCATGGCGGGCGAGAAGCTGAAGGATCTGGACCTCAAGCGCACCACCTCGAAGCACATCGCGGTCAAGGAAGCGGTGCTGCCCTTCGGGCGGTTCCCCGGCGTGGACACGGTGCTGGGGCCGGAAATGCGCTCCACCGGCGAAGTCATGGGGCTGGACGAGAATTTTGGCCGCGCGTTCGCCAAAAGCCAGATCGGCGCAGGGCTCAAGCTACCGCTTTCCGGCATGGTCTTCATTTCGGTGAAGGATGCAGACAAGGGCGGCGTGCTCGAACCGGCCCGTGGGTTGGTGGAGATGGGGTTCACCATTGTTGCCACACGCGGCACCGCCAAGCTGCTGCGCGATGCCGGCATCGAAGCCAAGGACATCAACAAGGTCTTGGAAGGCCGCCCGCATATCGTGGACGCGCTGAAGAACGGCGAAGTTCAGCTCGTCTTCAACACCACCGAAGGGGCCCGCGCCCTTTCGGACTCGTTCTCAATCCGGCGCACCGCCCTTCAAATGAAGGTTCCCTATTACACAACCATGGCGGGTGCGGCGGCGGTCACCCAGGCAATTGCCGCGCTGCGGGCGGGCTCCCTTGAAGTCGCCCCCCTCCAGTCTTACAGTTTGAGGTAGTACGTCTGGATGTTTGAAATAAATAATCCAGGCATAACAGGGCTTTAGGCAAAAGCGTCCGCATCTCACGTCCGGCCAGGGCAAACCCGGCTGCCGGAGGGAGTGGTTTTGCCTCTCATTAGGATAGTTGACGGCCATGGAACGCATACCGATGACCGCGGGCGGCTATAAGGCGCTCGAAGAAGAAATCAACCAGTTGAAGAACGTGGAGCGCCACGAAATCATCAAGGCGATTGCCGAAGCACGCGCCCATGGCGACCTTTCGGAAAACGCCGAATACCATGCCGCCAAGGAGCGCCAGGCCTTCATCGAAGGCCGCGTGATCGAGATCGAAGACAAGCTCGGCCGTGCCGACGTCATCGACGTCTCCAAGCTCTCCGGCAAGAATGTGATGTTCGGCGCCACCGTGACCCTGGTGGACGCGGACTCCGACGAGGAACGCAAATTCCAGATCGTGGGCGACCACGAGGCGGATGCGAAAAATGGCCGGATTTCCATCTCCTCCCCCATTTCTCGGGCGGTGATCGGCAAATCCAAGGGCGACACTGTGGAAGTGGCAGCCCCTGGCGGCGCCCGCTCCTATGAGATTTTGAAGGTCGAATTCATCTAATCCGCTGGCTGCCAAGAGGGTGCGCCGGAGTTCCGACTCTTTGAATTACGGATGGCGACCGGCTTATATTGGCAGTCCTTTCAGGCTGGGACCGGGCGATGTCTACAATTGCACTTGTCGATGACGACAGGAATATCCTCACCTCCGTCTCCATGTTGCTGGAGCAGGAAGGCTATAGCGTGCGCACCTATTCCGATGGCGCCTCCGCGCTGACAGCGCTCACCGCGACCCCGCCGGACCTGGCGATCCTCGACATCAAGATGCCCCGCATGGACGGGCTGGAGCTACTGCGCCGCCTGCGCCAGACCGCCGACATGCCCGTCATCTTCCTCACCTCGAAGGATGAGGAGATCGACGAATTAATGGGCCTGAATGCGGGCGCGGACGATTACATCCGCAAACCCTTCTCCCAGCGCCTGCTGCTCGAACGGGTGCGCGCGATTTTGCGCCGCGCCGATCCCAACAAGGGCGGCGGCAATGCCGGTGCCGAACCAAAAAAAGAAGCACTTGTACGCGGCAAGCTCGGCCTCGACCCGCAACGCCACGAATGCACCTGGGATAGCCGCCCCGTTCGGCTCACCGTCACCGAATTCCTGATTTTGCAATGCCTCGCCCAGCGCCCCGGCTTTGTGAAAAGCCGCGATAATCTGATGGATGCGGCCTATGACGATCAGGTCTATGTCGATGACCGCACGATCGACAGCCACATCAAGCGCCTGCGCAAAAAATTCAAAGTCGTGGACGATGATTTTGACGCCATAGAAACGCTCTATGGTGTCGGCTACCGCTACCGCGAGGCGTAACGCCACGAGCGAGCGCGGCCCAACACGCCCGAATTTCACCGGCGCCCTGCCCCGTCTGGGTGACAGGCTTCCCACGCGCATGGCCCGGCAAACGGGCAGCGGTTTTCACGCCCGCACCTCCGCCCTCACCCGCCGCATCATCTTTTTCAACGCCGCCACGCTGCTCGTGCTTGTGGTCGGCGTCGTCCTGGTTCAGGCCAACCGCGTCGGCCTTGTCGATGAACGCCTGCAAGGCGTGCGCGAACAGGCGCAGATCGTCGCCTCGACCCTTGCGGAATACACCACCAATGAAGGCGCACGCGACATCAAGATCGCCGAAGCCGAACCACTGCTGCGCCAGTTAATCGAGCCAACCCGCCTGCGCGCCCGGCTCTACGCCACCGATGGCCGCCTGTCGCTGGACACACGCAACCTGCTCGCCCGCAACATCGTTGAAATCCGCGAACTGCCGCCGCTCGATAGCTGGAACCGCCTGAAAGGCTGGTGGACGCGCATATTCGATGGCGTGATGGGCGTGCGCCCCTTCGCAAGGCTCGGCCCCTATTTCGAAGCCGGCATTGACGGCCGCGTCTATTCCGAAGTGCTGTCCGCACTCTCCGGCGAGGTCGCCACCGGCGAGCGGGTGAACGATCAGAACCAGCTCGTTCTTTCCGTCGCCGTACCGATTGAGCGCTTCCGCACCGTCTATGGCGTGCTGATGGTCTCGACCGAAGGCGGAGACATTGATGCGATCCTGCGCGAGGAACGCACCACTCTGCTTGAAGTCTTTGCCGTCGGCCTGCTGGCGATGATCCTGTCATCGCTCTATCTCGCCCGCTTCGTTGCCCAGCCGGTGCGCCGCCTCGCCGATGCGGCAGACCGCGTGCGCCGTGGCCGCACGGGCCGCGAAACCATTCCACTGATGGACGAACGCAAAGACGAAATCTCCGATCTCGCCACCAGCATTTCAGGCATGACCGCCGCGCTCTATGACCGGATAGACGCAATCGAACGCTTTGCCGCCGACGTGGCACATGAATTGAAGAACCCGCTGACCTCGCTCAAAAGCGCCGTCGAAATGTTTTCGCGCACCAAAGACGAAGCTGACCGCGCCAGCCTGATGCAGATTGTACGCAACGACGTCAAACGCATCGACCGCCTTATCAGCGATATTTCCGATGCCTCCCGCCTCGATGCCGAGCTCAGCCGCGAACATGCCGAACCTGTCGATATCGAGCGGCTGCTCGATATGATCGTGGAAATCTACCGCTTTTCTAACATTGCGCGCGGTGTGAAGCTGGTGCTCGAAACGCGCCTGCCGCGTGAGGCGATTGTGCTTGGCCGCGACGAAAGACTGGGCCAGGTTTTCCGCAACCTGATCGACAACGCCATATCCTTCAGCCCCGAAAACGGCACCGTCACCGTCACTGGCACGGCCTCTGGGATGCGGGCGCGGTTTACGGTGGATGATAGTGGCCCCGGTGTGCCACCGGATAATCTCGAAACCGTGTTCCAGCGTTTTTATACCGAACGTCCAGCGGGCCATGGCTTCGGCAACAATTCCGGCCTCGGCCTTTCCATCGCGCGGCAGATCGCATCTGGCTTCGGCGGGCGCATCTGGGCAGAAAACCGCCACGGCGCGGACGGGCGCATGTTGGGCGCGCGTTTCGTCGTCGAACTGCCTCTGGCGCGCGCATGATGAATATTCATGCAAGCTGTATCCGATTGGAAAACGCGGGCAAAAACTTTGGCGCCAATCCGAAGGCGGGCGTGCTCATTCTGGGCGCGAGCGGCGCGGGTAAATCGGCACTAGCGCTTGCACTTGTCGCAGGCGGCGCGAAGCTGGTGGCCGACGACCGGGTTGAACTTTTCGTGCGCGGCGGGCGCATTGTCGCGCGTGCGCCTGCGAACATTGCCGGGTTTCTCGAAGTACGAGGCTTGGGAATCGTGGAAATTCCGCATGTGCGAGACGCAAAAATCGCGCTGGTGGTGAAAATTACCGCCAAAAACCCTCCACGCCTGCCCCGCCACGGCGTTTACGAACCTCCAACACACCTCTTGATTTCGCGTGAGAAATGGCCACCGATGCTGCTTGTGGGCAGATCGGAAAAGAACGCGCCCGCAAAAATTGCGCTGGCAGTCGCGGCCTTTGAAAACAGGCTTTTCCGCGCTTCCGCCAGGGGGACGTGATGGGCTTTAACAGTGCGAAGGAATGCTATGTTTCCGCAACATGAAAAAGACCAGTCTGCGATATGCCAGATTCCAACATGATCGGTATCGTTCTTGTCACCCATGGCCGTCTAGCGCAGGAATTCATTTCGGCGATGGAGCACATGGTCGGGCCACAGGCACATTTGCGCGCGGTCTGCATCGGCCCGGAAGATGATATCGAACGGCGGCAACGCGAAATCGCCGCCGCCGCAAAATCGGTCGATCTCGGTCAGGGCGTGGTGATCGCAACCGATATGTTCGGCGGCACGCCGTGCAATCTGGCGCTCACTTTGCTGGAACGCGGCAAGATCGAGGTATTGGCGGGCGCCAATCTTCCCAGCCTTATCAAGCTGGTGGATGTGCGTTCCAAACTGCCGCTCGAACAGGCGGTGAAAGAGGCCATTGATGCTGGCCGCAAATATATGCGCGCAGGCTCCGCCGATCTCGCAGGCGTTTCCTGAATGGGGGACCCGCGGATTTGTGCCGTCGCAAGGATCACCAACAAGCGCGGCCTGCACGCCCGCGCCTCGGCGAAAATCGTTGAGGCCGCATCGCGCTTCAAAGCGCACATCACCGTGGCCAAGGATGGGCAGACGGTGGAAGCCCGTTCCATCATGGGGCTAATGATGCTGGCTGCCAGCATGGGCTCCGAAATCGACATCTGCGCCACCGGCGAAGATGCTGAAGCCGCCGTGGTCGCACTGCTGGCGCTGGCGGATGCAAAGTTCGGCGAAGATTAACATGTCATGGCCCGCCAAGTGCAGGCCACCCAGGTGACGCGAGCCTGCAAAGCATCAGGATTGAGCAAGCTCAAGCGAAACCGCTTCAATCCCGATAGGTCGCGCTCTAAAACTCCATCCGCAAACGCGCTTCGATGGAGGCGATGAATCCGCGCTCAGGCCGTGGCTGATCGCTTTGCAAGCGCCCTTCCAGATCGACCTTGAATGTGCGGAACGGCAACGTCACCCGCGCGGTACCCATGTCGATTTTCACCGGCACCGTGGTGACGATATTGCCGATATGATTTTGCGCTGTCGAAATCTGCGCATGGTGGAAGGTCAGCGTATAGGTGCGGTCTCCACCATCAATCCAGCTTGCCTGAACCGAAGTGAGCCGTGAATCGCTATCGAGGCTGAAGCCAAGCGTCTGGTCACGATAGCGCATACCATCGACATAGTCGTAATTGTTATAGGAAAAGCCGTGGAAATATTTTCCGAAGCTGAAAATATCTTCCGTGGCAACGCTGTCGGTATATTCAACGGTCAGCCGCACAGGGTTTCCATATACCGGCACCCAGACGCTACCACCAAACAGATGGCTCGTGCCCGAATGATTGATCGGGCTGGAGTCTTCGTTCATCAACTGGGTGTAGACTTCAAACGGTACCCCGCCCAGACGATTGGTATAGCGTACATCGACCACGCCCTGATCGTTGGTGTGGTTGGTATTCACCGGATCGTTGGCAAACGAAAAATAATCGACAACCGGATTGCAGCGATGGTGGCTGCCACACAATTCCTGTGTGCGCGCCAGACCGATTTCCAGCCCCGGCAGCGGATTGAAGGTGAACCGCAGGCCATTATAGAGCGTGTTGCGCACCACGCGGCTATCATCCAGCCAGCCAAAAAAGAATTCCGCCTGCCACGGCCCCAGCCAGCTCAGCCACGGCGTTGCAAAAGGCGTTGTATCCAGCCGCGCAATGCCGACCTGCGGCATGGGCCGCGCGTTGTTGGAAAGTGACAGCGCCGAAATCCAGCCTGGGCCCCACCAATGTGAGAGATAACCGCCATAGACCACCGCATCGCCGACCTGTTGGGCGATGTAGGAATTGTCCGGCAGAAATTGCGTGCGGCCAGACTTGTGGTCGATCTGCGCCCCCGCGGCGAGACGGATGGAGGTCGTGTCCCAATTATATTCGCCCGCCAACTGGCCCTGAAAATCGCCTCGGCCCAGCGCATCGAAACCACGCACCACGCTCGGCAGATTGGTACCACCTGCGGTCGCGCTGAAGCGCATGCGTCCAGTTTCGGTTTCGGCTTGCGCCTGTCCCAACACCCGGCGCGCCGCCTCACGGATATAAGCGGGCTGCTGTTTCAGCGCGCGGGAGTCTTTAAGCTGCGCAATCACGTCGCGCCATGGCAGCGGCCAATGGGTGGTGATGTTGTCGAGCACGCCCGCATTGGCGAGAAGCGTAATGTCGGAGCGCAATTGCGAATCCCCGGCTTCGGCCCAGGGCGATGCGAGTGTGGGATTGGCCCCCGCCAGAAGCAGGAGAAAAGCGGCGCCGCTGAGAAATCGTGCGGCAACCGAGAGACGCGCCGGACTGGCCTTCATACGCAACTCCGTCCAGTGGAGGTTGTCCTCCTATAGGCCGCAATTGCAAATGGCGAGTAAAAAATGCCCCCTCCCGGCACACGGGAGGGGGCAAAATGGGGTTTATTTCAGAACGAGTTCGCGCATCAGCATGTCCCCCCGGACGGTGCGAATCGCCCCCCGGTCGGCCTGCTCTTTGTTCATCTGGTCACGCGGGCCTGCATTTTTGGCAGTGAATGCATCTATTTCGTCGAGCGATACGTCCATGGCGCCCATATTCTTGTATTTGGTGGCCAGATAGATGTCCGGCTCGTTATCGCGCGGGTCCTGTACGACATAGACTTTGTAATCGAGAATATACCCGGCCTTTTTCAGCGCCTCCTGCTGGCCTTTCCAGGTCGTCGTGACGAACTTCATGTAGTCGTCAAAATGGCCGTCCTTGGTTTGAATAGCCCCTACATCCCAGACGGGGCCGTTGTCATATCCCCGCTCGCTGGCAGCGAAAGCGGGCAGTGCGATCATGGCAATGAGAGCCGCACATGCGGCGAGCACGCGATTCATGAGAGTCCTCCAAATGGTTTGAAAAACGTCACCCCGAACGCGGTGGCAATTCACGCGATACGCAACCCGAGGATGATGCGCCCAATTTGAAAGGAACGGGAGGGGGCTTTACATGAAAAAATACATGTGATAGGATATTAAACCTTAAATTGAAACAATAGGAGAACAACTAGATGATGTGTCGAATAACCAACGGATAAACACATGCATATTTCTTTATATGTTTCTTGCCCCTCTTTCTGGCCGCTGCTATATCGCGCTGCCTACACACTTTGATTTCGCGCAGTTTTCCGATTGCGCACAAACAGGAGCCGTTCGTGAGCCAGGACTACATTGTTAAAGACATCGCCCTCGCCGAATGGGGCCGCAAGGAAATTGAAATCGCCGAAACGGAAATGCCGGGCCTGATGGCCACGCGCGCCGAATATGGCCCGAAGCAGCCGCTTAAAGGTGCCCGCATCGCCGGCTCCCTGCACATGACCATCCAGACCGCCGTGCTCATCGAAACGCTGACCGCGCTCGGTGCGGATGTGCGCTGGGCGTCGTGCAACATCTATTCGACTCAAGACCACGCCGCCGCCGCCATTGCCGCGACCGGCACCCCGGTCTTCGCGATCAAGGGCGAGAGCCTGGTCGATTACTGGAATTACACCCGCAAAATTCTGGAATGGAGTGACGGCGGCCTGCCGAACATGATCCTCGACGATGGCGGCGATGCCACCATGCTGGTGCATCACGGGCTGCGCGCCGAGAAAGGTGACACCGCCTTCCTCGACAAGCCGGAGAACGAAGAAGAAGAGGTTTTCTACACCCTCATCAAACGCACGCTCAAGGAAAAACCGGGTTGGTTCGCCCAGTTGGCAGCCAGTATCAAAGGCGTTTCGGAAGAAACCACCACCGGCGTCCACCGCCTCTACATCATGGAGAAGGAAGGCAAACTCCTTTTCCCCGCAATCAATGTGAATGACAGCGTCACCAAGTCGAAATTCGACAATCTCTATGGTTGCCGGGAATCGCTGGTCGATGGCATTCGCCGTGGCACCGACGTGATGATGGCCGGCAAGGTCGCGATGGTTGCGGGCTTCGGCGATGTGGGCAAAGGCTCCGCCGCCTCGTTGCGTCAGGCCGGTTGCCGCGTGCTGGTCTCGGAAGTCGATCCGATCTGCGCCCTTCAGGCCGCCATGGAAGGCTATGAAGTGACCACAATGGAAGACGCGGCCCCGCGCGCCGACATTTTCGTCACCGCGACCGGCAATCTCGATGTCATCACGCTCGATCACATGCGCGCGATGAAGGACCGGGCCATCGTCTGCAATATCGGCCATTTCGATTCCGAAATTCAGGTCTCGTCTTTACGCAACTTCAAATGGTCCAACATCAAGCCGCAAGTCGACGAGATCGAATTCACCGATGGCAAGAAGATGATCCTTCTGTCCGAAGGGCGCCTTGTGAACCTTGGCAATGCGATGGGGCACCCTTCCTTCGTGATGAGCGCCTCCTTCACCAACCAGACGCTGGCGCAGATTGAACTCTTCGCCAATGAGGGCCAGTACGCGAAAAAGGTCTACACCCTGCCCAAACACCTCGACGAAAAGGTCGCCCGGCTGCATCTGGAAAAGATCGGGGTCAAGTTGACCAAGCTCTCGACCAAACAATCCGATTATATCGGCGTGCCGCAGCAGGGCCCGTTCAAGCCGGATCACTATCGCTATTAACGATCTAACCGGCTGATCCGACTCAAGCATTCGAATCAGCCGTATGAATCGGGGCCGGATGTGGTGCGAAATACCACATCCGGGCCTTCATACTTTTTTAACCACGTTCCCTTGCGCTGTGGATATCCCTACCTATCATGTTGATTCCACAGTGATTCGTTGCGTCGTGACGATTAACGGGGGCGACAGGGAATGCGTCCCACCACCAAGGGACAACCGGCCGGGCTTGGCGTCGATGGGCGTGGTAAGCGTTTAGGTCTTCGCAGCGCGGTACTGGCAGTTTTGCCTGTTTTGCCGCCCCTGCCCGCGCACGCCCGCGAAATCGCCTCCACCGACATCGCCACCCTCTCCACCTGCGTCGCTATTGGAGCCGTCTCGCTCGCATTCGCCGCCGCGCTATGGGCCATCGCCGAACAGAACGCCGCGCGCCGTCTGCGCCGCAACATCCGCCACTCCGGCGCACGCGCCCGTGCCGCAGTTGGCGAACGCGATGCGCTGATCTCAGCCGGACGCGAAGCGCTTGTCGTCTGGGGACGTGATGGGAGCGGCCCCTATTCCTATCGCGGCGCCGACGCGATGCTCGACAATTGCCTCACCGGACCAGATGCAACGGCTCTGTCACAAGCGCTGGACAATCTCGGTGCCAATGGCGTGCCGTTTGCCATCAACGTGCGCGATAAAAGCGAGCGAAAATTCGCCGCGCGCGGACGCGCCGTTGGGGGAATGGCAGGGGTTTGGCTTGAAGAAGAACAGATCCAAGCACAGAAGGCCGATTTTGAAGCCGTTCTGGATGCACTCCCCGTTCCCGTCTGGTTGCGGGACAAGACATTGTCGCTGCAATGGGCAAACCGTGCCTTTCTGGATTCTACCGGCGAGCCCAGTCTCGACGAAGCGCGCATCCATCAGGCAGCGTTGGATAAAACCGAGCGGGATTTGGCGGCGACCGCCCGCAACCAGCTTCAACCCGTTTCAACCAAACGGTTTGCGGTTGTTGGCGGAAAACGGCGGTCCATCGAATTCACCCATATTCCACTCGATGATGGTGCCACGGTTGGAACCGCGCTTGATGCAACGGAAATTTCCGCTGTGCAGGCCCAGTTGCAACAGCACATTGATGCGCATGCCGATACGCTCGACAAGCTGGCCACCGCTGTTGCGATTTTCGGGCCGGATCAACGCCTGACCTTTTATAACCGCGCTTTTGTAAAGCTGTGGGAATTGCCCGAAAGCTGGCTGGAAAAGCACCCGACCGATGGAGAGGTGCTCGACCGCCTGCGCGAAACGCGAAAACTGCCGGAGCAGCGCGATTATCAAGCGTGGAAACGACAGCGTTTGGCGCTTTATGAAACGGCGCGTGAGGAACCTTCGGAAGATGAATGGCACATTCCCGGTGGGGTGGCCTTGCGGGTTGTGGCGCAGCCGCACCCCTTTGGCGGACTGACCTTCCTTTATGAGGATGTGACGCAGCAGATTGCGCTCGAAAGCTCTTACAACACGCTGATTAAGGTCCAATCCGCGACGCTCGACACCTTGCAGGAAGCGGTGGCCGTGTTCGGGCTCGACGGCAAACTCAAGCTTTCCAACGCCGCGTTCGCACGGGTTTGGGATTTGGGCGAAAGTGACCTGGCCGGAGAACCGCATATTCGCCAGATCGCGACCGCCTCAGTGAATAAATTTGGCGAGCAGGCGATTTGGGAAAAACTCATCACCAGCGTTGTTACCGGCTCTGATCGGCGACGTGACTGGGGGGAAATTGAGCGCAATGACCATACAGTGTTGTCGGTCGCGCTATCGCCCCTGCCAGATGGTGCGACGCTCGCAACTTTTGCCGATATTACCGACCGCTTCCGCATCGAAACCGCGCTGCGCGACCGCAACGAGGCGCTGGAAGCTGCCGACAACCTGAAGTCGGATTTCATCAAGCATGTATCTTATGAACTGCGCACGCCGCTGAACACGATTTTGGGCTTTGCGGAACATCTCGCAACCGGCGTGCCAGGCGAGTTGACGCCGCGACAGGCCGAGTATGTGCAGGCTATCGTGACGGGCGGCGACACGCTGCGCAGTCTGGTCAATGATATTCTCGATCTTTCGCTGATTGAATCCGGCGCGCTACGGCTTGAATTGGAGCGCATTGATCTGTTCACCCTGCTCTCGGATGTGACAAATCATGCGCGGGAATGGGCGGCGAAAGTTGGGCTGGAACTGAAACTGGATTGCCGCGAGGACGCCGGTATGTTTCTGGCCGATGGACGGCGCATTCGTCAGGTTGTTTTCAATCTGCTCTCCAACGCGCTGAAATATACGCCGCGCGGCGGCGTCATCACGCTGATCGGCGACATTCAGGATGAGGATGTACGGATTACCGTGACAGATACAGGCCCCGGCATCGCGCCGGAGGTAAAGGCCAATGTATTTGAGCGCTTTGCCGCCAAGGGGCGCAGCGGACACCGCGCGGGCGCAGGACTTGGCCTTGCGCTGGTGAACCGCTTTATCGAGTTGCATGACGGCTGGGTGGAAATCGACAGTCATCCCGACCATGGCACCATCGTGCGCTGCCATGTGCCGCGCCGTGTGCATGACGGTGCTCCGGACGATCGCGAAGTTCACGCAGCCGAATAAATCGGGCGCGACTTTTGCGAAAGAACTAGTGCTGGTTTTTCGGCGTGCGCACGACGAGGCCATCCAGTTCCTGGGTGACCTTGATCTGGCAGGACAGGCGGCTGTTGGATTCAACATCCTGCGCGAAGTCGAGCATGGTTTCTTCCATGTCGGTCTTTGGCGGAAGCTTTTCGGCCCATGCCGGATCGACATAGACATGGCAGGTGGCGCAGGCACAGGCGCCGCCGCAATCGGCATCTATCCCCGGTACCAGATTTTTAACGGCGCCTTCCATGACCGACCAGCCCTCGGGCACGTCGATCTCACGTTCCTTGTCGGTGTGATCAATGAATTTGATCTTGGGCATGGGCGCTCCTTGGTGCCAGTAATTAAGCCATGGTCTTCATGGGAATGGAAAGGTCGGCAAGCTTTTCGGCATCTACCATTTTGCCTTCGGCGATGAACTTCCGGCCAACCAGATATTCGGAGGCAGCGTTCACCGCTTCAACCGCGGCAATCTTGCCATCCCGCAGGTGAAAGACCGCAAATTTCCGGGCCGCTGGGTCACCGCGCAGAACGTGGCGGTCTCCCGGTCGGCCCAGCCCCGCGATCTGCAATTTGAGGTCATACTGGTCGGACCAGAACCACGGCACTTCCGCATAGCAGGTGGGTTTGCCCACCATCGCAAGGGCGGCGTGCTTGGCTTGATCAATCGCGTTCTGCACACTTTCGAGCCGCAGGAACACATCCTCCCGGCCGGGATGCCAAGTGCAATCACCTGCCGCAAAAATCGACGGGTCATCCGTGCGGGTGCAATTGTCCACGACGATGCCGTTGCTGACGGCGAGGCCTGCGTCTCTTGCAATTTCCTCATTCGGCAAAACGCCGATGCCGACCAGCGCAATATCTGCCGGCCATGTCTGTCCGGCGGCCGTTACGCCTTCCAGGTGATCGCCACCTTCAAACTTTTCGACCGTGGTGTTGAAATGGATTTTCACCCCGGCGGCGCGATGCGCTTCCTCATAGAAGGCAGACACTTGAGGGGATACGGCGCGCTGCATTAACCGGTCCATCGCCTCAAACACGGTGACGTCGAGGCCATGTTTTACCGCGACGGCGGCAACCTCAAGCCCGATATAGCCGCCGCCGACGATGGCGAGGCGTTTGCCGGGTTGGAAAACGGCGCGCAACGTGTCCACATCAGCGATGCTGCGCAGATAGTGAATTTCTTTGAGATGCGCATTGGGCACCACGATGGGGCGCACGCGCGTACCGGTAGCAAGGAGCAGCTTGTCGTATGGGATCTCGCGGCCATCGACCAGCATGATCTGCTTTTTCTCGCGGTCGATTGCTGCGGCGGCGACATTGAGGATTAGTTCGGCTTTTGCGTCGGTATAAAATGTCTCCGGCTTCAGGAACAGGCGCTCGCGCTCAAGCTTGCCTTGCAGATAGGCCTTGGAGAGCGGAGGGCGCTGATAGGGCAAAAAGGGCTCCTCCCCCACCATGGTGATGGAGCCTTCAAACCCCTCACCCCGGAGGCTCGCAATCGCCTGCGCCCCGGCCTGACCTGCGCCGATTATGACAATATGTTCCGACATTCCCTGCCCGTGAAAGACCGATTGATCCGGTTAAGTCCTTGCGGCGGTATCACGTTTGCCGCCTTTGGTGCAATGCGCCCGCGACACCTTTGTGGAGCTGAGGACCTTGCGCTAAAACGCTGTTATGGCAGACAGAATCGACGGATTCTCCGGTACCTATGTGCTTGCGGACCTTGACGCCACGCGTACGCTGGCCGGGCGGATTGCCGCAGGATTGCAAGGGGGACATGCGATTGCGCTGCGCGGTGAGCTGGGGGCAGGCAAAACGGCTCTTGCGCGAGATATTTTGCGGGCGCTGGGCGTGACCGAACATGTACCAAGCCCGACCTTTACCCTGATACAGACCTATGAGACGGGGCGGGGGCCGGTTTTCCATTTTGATCTTTACCGGATTGAGGATGAAAGCGAGTTGGAACAGCTTGGTTTTGACGAGGCGCTGTCTCAGGGAATTGTGCTGGTGGAATGGCCCGACCGGGCGCCCAACGCGATACCGGGCGATGCGCTGAATGTGATGCTGGAGATTGATGCTGGCAATGTGCGCCGTGCTGCCATTTCGGGAACTGTGTATTGGCGCGACTTTCTGGATGACAAGAATCATGACTGAACGGCGCGGATTGATGGACGCGTTTCTGCGCGCCAATGGATGGGGCGCAAGCAAGGTGCAGCCATTGCCGGGGGATGCCTCGACGCGTCGGTATTTTCGCGTGGAGGATGGTGCGCGACGGGCGATGTTGATGGATCAACCGCAACAGGCCGAAACGCCCCCTGCCCCGCAACATGCGATGCCGAAACAGCGGATTGAACTGGGCTATAATGCTGTGGCGCGTTTGGCCGGTGCTGATTGCGGGCGCTTTGTGGCGGTGGCCGAGCATTTGCGCACATTGGGACTGAGCACACCAGAAATATTCGCGGCAGATTGCGCCACCGGGTTTGTGCTGATGGAGGATTTTGGGGACAGGCTTTATGCCGATGTTCTTTCCCGCGGCGGGAACGAGCCCGAACTGTATGGCGCGGCGGTGGAAACGCTGGCGCATGTGCACAGCCAGCAAAATGCGGCGGTGATGGAGGCGCAAACACCGCTCCATGCCTATGACGAAACTGCGCTGCTGGCGGAAACGGATTTGTTGCCGCAGTGGTATATGCCGCTCGCCTTGGGGCGCAAGGCGACAGCGGAGGAAGCGGCGGAGCATCGCGCACTTTGGCGCGACGTGTTGAGACAGGTGGCGCAAAGTGATGTGTCATTCGTACACCGCGATTATCATGCGCAAAACCTTTTGTGGTTGCCGGAGCGGCGGGGGGTTGCGCGGGTGGGGCTGATTGATTTTCAGGATGCTGTGGCTGGCGCGCGTGGGTATGACCTGATTTCGCTGCTGGAGGACGCGCGGCGCGATGTGTCGCCACACCTTGCCGCTGAGATGATCGAGCATTATCGCGGCGTGATGCGTGAAACGGGCGTTGCGGTGGACGCTGCGCAGCTGGATGCGGAGCTTGCGATCATGGCGGCGCAGCGCAATGCAAAAATTGCGGGGATTTTTGCGCGCCTTCAATTGCGCGATGGCAAGCCGCGTTATCTTGGCTATCTGCCGCGGGTTTGGGGGTATCTCAATCATGATTTGCAGCATCCATCGCTTGGCGCGTTGAAGGCGTGGTATAATCGTGTTCTGCCCGAGCCCGCGAGGCTCGGCCGGATTGAAGGGATCCTTACGTGACCGCGAAGAAACCCATCACACGCGCGATGATCATGGCGGCAGGGCTTGGCACGCGGATGCGGCCCCTCACCAATGACCGGCCCAAACCATTGATCGAAGTGGGCGGGCGGGCGCTGATCGACCATGCGATTGACCGGCTGGTGGCGGCAGGGGTGACGTTTATTGTCGTCAATGTGCATTACCACGCGGCGATGCTGCGCGATCATGCTGGCCAGCGCAGGGCTCGCCCCTTCCAGCCAAACCGAATCCGAATTGTG
>Ga0164241_10001899_pt1 | contig 24030 bp, 20 predicted proteins | sample OricomyardsoilBY_FD_108780 | JGI IMG/M metagenome (GOLD analysis project Ga0164241, IMG submission 108780) | Backyard soil microbial communities from Emeryville, California, USA - Original compost - Back yard soil (BY) | ecosystem: Environmental > Terrestrial > Soil > Unclassified | place: USA... | reverse complement strand
CGGGGATGCCGAGCAGCGGCCCGAGCACGAGCTCGTGGCTGCCGAGCGCGAGCACCTCGCCACCCGCGACGCCTGCCAGCGCGCGAACCGAGCTGCGCGTCTCGCTGGGCGTCTGGTCGACCCAGGTGGTGCCGTCCCAGTGCATGATCGTCGCGAACTGGCCGGCGATGTAGATGTCGTCGTCGCCGCGACCCCAGACCGCATAGAGCGTCGTGTCCGGGTCGATCGAGCTGCTCGCCCAAGCGACGCCGTCGCTCGACGTCAGCACCGTGCCGGCCTCGCCGACCACGACGAGCTTGCCGCTCGGCGCGCGCCAGATCGCGCGCAGCGCTTCGCTGCCGCTGGTGGCCTCGCTGAACGTGTCCGTGCCGGTCACGATCGTGCCGGCCTCGCCGACGGCCCACACGCTGCTCGCGTCGGCGACCACGCCGTGCAGCGGCTGCGTGGCGCTGTAGGCGACCGACCAAGCGCTACCGTCCCACCGCAAGAGCTGCTTGCCGGCGACCGCCCACGCGGTCGTCGGGTCGCTGAACGCGAGGCCCTCGATCGTCGCCACGACGTGGGTCGGCTGGGTCGTCCACACGAGCCCGTCCCACGACGCCGTGAAGCCGCCGATGCCGCCGATGAAGGCGCGCTGCACGCCGTCGCCGTCGGCGCTCGGGGCCGAGGCGACGCTGTACAGATCGCGGTTGGTGTTGCTCTGCTGGCGCGCCCAGGTGCCGTTGAAGCTACGCGCGACGACACCGCCGTCGCCGACCGCGAGCAGCGCCTCGCTGCCGTTGCCGCCGCCGCTCGCGCCGCTCACCACGGCGAGGCCGCGGATGGTCTCCTTGAAGCCGTTGATGGCCTCCCACTGGTCGCCGTCGAGCTGGTAGTCGATGACCGGGTTCAGGTCCTTCAGGCCCGTCTCGATGGCGGCCGAGCCACCGTTGAGCGGCGGCACCGAGACCTCGACGTACAGGTCCCAGGTCGCATCGTAGATCTGGCCGTCGAGCTTGCTCGGCACGCGCATCTCGAAGTGCCGCTCGTTGAACGAGCGCAGCTGCGGGAACTCGAGCACGCCGTCGCCGCCGAGGTTCATCATCGTGCGCAGCGAGGTGCGCTCCTCGCCGACGGGCCCGAGCGTCGGGCGCTCGACCTCGATCTCGACCTTCTCGTCGATGGGGATGTCGAGCTTCACCTGGGCCTCGAGCTCGTCGCCGTCCTGGTACGCGCCGAGCTGGCGCACGAGCCCGAGATACTGCGGCTGGAACTCGCCGCGTACGGTCACGCCGCCCCAGCAGAAGAGCGCGAAGTCGCCGAGGTGCACGGTCATGCGCACGGTGCGCGTCGCCGGGTCGACCGCCTCGCCGGGGTAGGGGATGAACTGCTCGGCGTTCATGTCGGTCTCGGTGATGTCGCAGTACGTGGTCCACACGCCTGGCGGCGGCAGGCAGCGCCGGTCGTCGTCGTTGCCGCTCGGGTCGAAGCACACGAAGCCGTCGGAGCAGTCGCTGTCCTGCACGCAGTTGGTGGTGCAGAAGCTGCCCTGGTTGCCGAGCTCGGCGCAGCGCGCCTGACCCGCGAGCGCGCCGACCCCGTCGCCCACCGCGCCACCGCCGCCGATCACCGCCACGCAGTCGTCGTCGGCCGAGCACGCGTGGCACAGGCCGGAGCTCAGATCGGACCAGTCGCGGCACTCACCGAACGGGATCGTCGGCGCCTTGTCGGAGCCGATGATGGTCGCGAACAAGGTCGCCGACTGCCCCGGGCTCGTGAGCACGTCGCAGGGGATGTCGCTCAGATCGGAGCACTCGGGGATACGCTCGGCCGCGAGCGTCACGTTCTCGGCATCGAAGCCGCCGAGCTGGAAGATCTGGTAGCCGTCGCGCGACGCCGTCACCGTCTGGTCGCCGATGAGGTCGGCGCCGCTGAAGGTGATCTGCCCATTGATGTCGGTGTAGCCGCGGTGCGTCGTGGTGAGCGAGTCGCCGACCAGCACGAACGCGCCGTCCACGCGCACGCCCGAGTTGGCGTCGACCACCGTCACGTTCAGGTTGCCGTCGATCGGCTCTCCCCAGGTGCCGGGCTGCGCGGCCGGATCGAAGTACACGAAGCCGCGCGGGTGCGAGATCTCGAGCGTGCCCTTCACGACGCGCACGGGCACGAGGCCGACGTCGCCGGGCGGCGTCGTCGCGCGGATGACGCCATCGCTCTCGACGACCACGTCACGCGCCTTGGCGCTGCCGAAGTAGAGCTCGACGCCGCCGCTGGTCGGGAAGCCGGTGCCGTTCACGACGACCTCGGTGCCGCCCGCGATCGAGCCGCTCAGCGGGGTCACGGCCCAGACCGCCGGCGGACCGTCGTAGACGAACGCGTCGGTCCGCTCGGCGAGCGTGCCGCTCTGGATGACACGCACGTTCGCCGGGCCCGGGCTGCCGGGCGGCGTGTGCGCGGTGATGCGCGTGCCCGAGACGCTCACGCCGGTCGCGGCGAGGCCGCCGACACGCACGGTCGCGCCTTGCGCGAAGCCGCTGCCGCTGATCTCGATGGTCGTGTCGCCCTGCACGGGGCCGTGCGTCGGCGACACGCCGCTGATGGTCGCGCTGGCGGCCGGCAGCGCGGCGCCGGTGTACTCGTAGCCGTTGCGCAGGCGGCCGATGCCGTCGGGCGAGGACACGTCGACGTCGACCTTACCGGGCGTGCCGTCGGGAGTGATGGCGGTGATGGTGCCGCTGTCGACGATGTGCACCGAGAGCGCGGGTCGTCCGCCGACGAGCACCACGCTGCCCTCGGCGAAGCCGGCGCCGTAGACGGTCACGGGCTCGCCACCGAGCCAGTGCCCGTTGGCCGGCTCGACCGCGGTGACCTGCACCGGGTCGCGGTAGTTGAAGGCGCGCGCGAGCGTGGCGCGGCGGCCCTGATCATCGATGACGGTGACGTCGACCAGCCCACGACCCTGCGGCGGCGACAGGCACACGACGAGCTGCGACGAGACGGCGAGCACGTCGACGCCGGGCGCGTCGCCGAACAGCACCGTGATCACGCCGCGCAGATCGGTGCCGACCAGGCGGACCTCGTCGAGGCCGGCGGTCGAGCCCTCGCTCGGCGTCACGCCGAAGAGCGCGAACACCGTCGGATCGGCGTCGGGCGGGATGATCGACGTGTCCGACGCCGTCGCGTCGGCGGTCGTCGAGGTCGCGTCAGGCCCGGGCGACGTGGTGTTGTCGTCGCAGCCGAGCGGCAGAATCACGGTCCCCAGGACCGCAGCGAGCAGCACGTGTCTCAAGTGGCGCCTCCCGAACGTCCACGCATAGTGCCCGTGTACTGGGGCGAGGCCACGTTCGGAATCGAGGTCTTCGGCTTTCCATGAGCACGTGGGGAATCTTTGGACACTCGGCGCCCGAGTTACTTTCGACGCGCAAACTGCGACACCTCTTGCGAATGCTGCTGATACTGGCGACGGTCCTGTCCGGCGGGTGTGCACAGGCGGCGCACAACGACCCGCACGAGTCCGCGAACACCTCCAAGGTTCTCCGTGCCGAGCAAGCTGTGCCCGAAGTGTCGTCGCATGAGCGACGCGCCTGATCAGCTCCGATGTGCGGCCGACGGCTGGCGCCTGATCGATGATCGCGCCGGCACGATCGTGGCTGGGCGCTACGAGGTGCAGGACTTCCTGGGCGTCGGCGCGGCCGGCACCGTGTGGGAGGCCATCGATCTGCTGGCCGAGGGCGGGCGCGTGGCGCTCAAGGTGCTGCCCGCGAAGAACCTCGGCGAGGCGCAGCGCTTCGAGCGCGGCGCGCGGCTGGTGGCCGGCTTGAGCCATGCCCACATCGCCGCGACGCTCGCGTACGGCAAGGACGGCGACGGCGAAGACGCCCTGCACTGGGTGGTCATGGAGCTGCTCGACGGCGAGACGCTGGCGCACGCCCAGACGCGCGCCAAGGTCTTCGACGCGGCCACCGCGCTGGGCCATGTCGGCGCTATCCTGCTCGGGCTCGAGCACGCCCACGCGAGCGGCATCGTGCACCGCGATCTGAAGCCATCGAACGTCTTCATCACCGCCGACGGCACCGCCAAGATCCTCGACTTCGGCATCGCCAAGCAGGCCGGCGCCTCCAACGAGCGCGCGCTGGCCGACGGGGCGAGCGATGACAGCGACGACCTCGAGGCCGAGGTCACGGGGCAGTTCAAGATCTGCGGCACGCCCGAGTACATGCCGCCGGAGCAGATCCTCGGCACCCCCGCCGACGTGCGCTCCGACCTCTATGCGGTCGGCGTCATGCTCTACAAGCTCGTGAGCGGCGCGGTGCCGTTCCGCTCGCGCTCGCGCACCGAGATCTATCGCCAGCACCTGCACGTCGCGCCCGCCCCGCTCGCGGCCAGCGCCGCGCTGCCGCAGTCGTTCATCGACGTCATCATGAAGGCGATGGCCAAGCGCGCCGATGATCGCTTCGCCAGCGCCCGCGAGCTACATGACGCGCTGCGGGTGGCGCTCGGCTTGCCGCGGCTCGCGCCGCCGCCCGAGGCCCGCGCGCCGCGGCCGTTGTTCGAGTCCGCCGTGCCCGAGCCAACCCCAGGGCCCGCGGTTCTGCCGCTCGGGCGGCCCAAGACGATCACCCGGCGGGCCGCCGTGGTGTTCTTCTGCGTCTCGTTGGTGGCGCTCTTGACGGTGCTGGCGAGCAAGCTCGTCGAGGCCTCGGATCCGGCGAGCAGCGCGTCGACGAGCGCGGTGAGCGAGCCATGCCCAGCTGGAACAGCGGCCAAGTAGCGCCGAGATTTTAGGTTGCCGCTCGGGGGCCGTCTCCGTCGCGATGGTGGTCGTGACAGCCCCGAGAACCCATGCCATGGTCCGCGTCGCCCGCGCGGCGGAACCCACGCTCGTCGCGCGGTCGGAGCTCGATGGCGACGGGGCAGTTCTTCACCGCACTCCGAGCGGAGCTGGAGGTGCGTGCGCGCATGCTGCTCGCGGGTGCGTCGCGACACCGCGAGGGCCGCTTCGTCCCCGACGACCTCGTGCAAGAGGCGCTCAGCAAGCTCTTGGCGAGCTACGACGAGGCCTCGCTGCGCGAACGCCCGCACAACCAGCTGATGGCGCTCGCGTACCGCACGATGCGCAACCTCGTGATCGATGGCGCGCGCAAGAAGTCGGCCGTGCTCGCGGACGAGCGACCCGACGACCAGGGTGGGATCGGCGCCCAGCTCGCGGGCCGCGCCGCCGACCCGGAGCAGGCGAGCGCCGAGGACACGCTCATCCACGAGGCGCGCGTCGGCAAGATGCGCGGAGCGCTCGCGGAGCTCGACAGCAACGAGCGCTGCTTCATCGACTGCGTCATGGAGACCGACAGCGTGCCGGCGGCGCAGAAGAAGTGCGGCTGGCCGGACAAGTCGCCGTACTACGTCCTCAAGAAGCTCTTCGAGCGGCTGCGTGGTGCGGTCGGCGAGGAGGTGCGATGACCCCCGGAGCCCGCCGATGAGCGCCATCCCCGAGGCGCTCGCAGAGCGCGCCCTGCAGTGGGTCTTCGGCGACGACGAGGTCGACCCTGGCCTGATCGTGAGCGACGGCCGCGCCGTCCCGGAGCTGCGCGCGTGGCTCGTCGGCCTCGAGCACCACATCAGCGATCTCAAGCGCACGCTCGGCGTGAGCGTCAGCGAGTCCCTGGCGCTCGCGCGCCTGCACGCGCTCATCGTGGAGGTCGAGCGCGCCGCGCCCCGGTCCTTCCCGGCGCAGCTCCAGGCCGACGTCGCCGCGCCCGTGGTCTCCATCGGCGCGTATCGCAAGCGCACGCGGCGCAACGTCGCCATCATCGGCGCCGCCGTGCTCGCCATCGCGGCCGCCCTCTTCCTGCTCGTCGGACCGGGCGCCACGAACCCCAAGGTGCACGACGTCGACGCAACGATCGCCGAGGCGCTCACCCGCGACATCGCTCCCGACTCGGGCTTCGGCTTCGGCGGCGCGGCCGAGCCGACGGCGCGCGACCGGGGCTTTCTCATCGGCGCCGTCATCGACCTCTCGAAGCCGCGCGCGAGCGGGCAGCCCTCGGGTGCCGCCGAGGTGGCGCTGGCGCAGACGCTCGCGAGCAGGGCACTGCAGGGCCTCGACGCGCCCGACGACAAAGAGGCGCGGCGTCAGCGCGCGCTCGGCGGGTGCGCCGCGGTCTTCGGCGCCGATCCCGAGCGCGGCGAGTGCGAGCAGGGCGCCAGCGCCTACATCACCGCGCGCAACAACGTCCTGCGCTGAACCGTGTCTCCTGTCCGAGATCCAATGCGCGCTGCGTCGTCGTGGCTCCGCTCCGTGCTCGACGTATGTCCATATACGCCTCCGCGCGGTGCTCCCCTCTCCTAGCCTCGCGCATGTCTCTCTCGGCCAATGCGACACTGTTTAGCGCTCAGCGCGTCCAGGTGAACGCGTAGGACAAGGTCTCGCCGTGCAGGTCCACGCGCTCGGCGTCCTTGTCCATCGTCGTGACCGAGAACGTCGATGACTCCTCGATGCGCAGGTGGTGCATCGTCGTCGGATCGGTCTGCACCATCAGCTTCTCTTCGCGCGAGGCCTGCTTGACCGCGTCGACCTCCGCCTTCGAAGCGCCGCCGTCGGCCAGCATGATCTGCCACAGCTTCTTCGTCGGCTCGCCTTCGTACACGCGCGTGAACGCGACGCGGTGCCCGAGCTCGGGCGAGTAGGTGTAGCGCTCGGTCACGCGCATCGGCACGAGCAGCCCTTCACCGGCCTCGACCTCGGTGTTGTAGGTGCGCTGCGAGTTGGCCGCGAGCGTGTCGCCGACGAGCACCGTCCACGAACCCCAGCGATGCGCGACCGCCTCCTTGGCGGCGGGCGACAGGGCGCCGTCGATCGCCAGCAGCTCGCCGGTGTTCTTGTTCACCACCAGATCGGGCCACACGTCGATGAACGCATGACTCGCGCCGGGAGCCGCGAGCTTCTTGTCCTTGTCCGACAGCTTCACCGGCTCGAAGTGCACGCGCAGCTTGTCGCCCCCCTCCGCGCTCACCACGCCTCGCGTCGAGATCTCGAGTGACTCGGTCTTCTTCTGCTTGGCCATCACCACGTCGAACCGATCGCCCGCCCGCCAGCCGAAGTGAAAGCCCGGGCTGGGCGCCACGCTCGGCTCTGTGGTCGCGGGCTCGGGCGCCGGAGGAGCAGACGGACAACCAGCAGTCACGACGACGGTCGCGAGCAGCACGAGCCAGGACGTGCGGGGGTAGACCATGGGGTCTACCTTGAACCCACACCGCCGAAGATCAACCTTTTCGCCTCCTCAGGGCGGTTTGTCGGCCGGCCCTGCCCTTGCCCTGGTGGCCGTTTCGGGCTTTCATCCGCTCGGAATGAATCGAGCCTATGCGGGTTCGTCTAGCGGCCCGCTCGCCTCCGGAAACGCTCGCGCCTCCCCACGACCCCGTGGACGGCCTTGACCCCAGGGGCGGAACCAACGGTTCTAACAGGAGAAAACGCGATGAAGCGTCTGTTCGCTGCCCTGCCTCTGGCGTTCATGTTGGTGCCCTCCGCGGCCATGGCCGAGACCTTCAAGACGCCGGCGGTGGACACTCCGCACGGCACCATCGTGGCGGGCCTCAAGCTCCTGCGCGACGGCAAGTTCGACGACTGGATCGGCAAGTACTGCTCGAAAGACAAGAAGTGCTTCAACGACCAGGCCAACGGCAACCTCAAGCGCTACAACCTGCCGGCGATGCAGCGTCGCGCCAAGAACTGCGTCAAGGACGGCGACTCGATCGAGGTCACGCGCACCGACAAGATCTCGGAGACCGAGCTCAAGATCTTCGTGCAGTGCGAGACCACCGCGATGCCGATCCCGTTCTGGCTCATCAAGGAGTCGGACGGCTGGAAGTTCAGCAACATCTGAGCGGCTCTCTGGGGCTCGGTTCGTGAACGCACCAGCCCAGTGGGAGCTGTTGGGCATCCTCGGCGAAGGCGCGATGGGCATGGTCCATCGCGCCCGTCATCGCCACACAGGACAGCTCGCGGCGCTCAAGATCATCGACCCGCAGCCCGAGCTCGGCTTGTCCGAGGTCGAGGTGCGCGCCCGCTTCCAGCGTGAGGTCGAGCTGCTCGAGCGCGTGCGCTCGCGCCACGTCGTGCAGGTCTACGAGGCCGGCGAGCTCGACGACGGACGCATGTGGCTCGCCATGGAGCTGGTCGATGGCACCGCGCTCGACACGCTGCTGCTGGTCCATGGACCGCTGGCGCCCAAGCGCGTCATGAAGCTCGCGCTCGACGTCGCCGAGGCGCTCGCCGACGTGCACCGCGCGGGGCTCGTGCACCGCGACGTCAAGCCCGGCAACGTGGTCGTCGGCAAGGGGCCCGATGGCAGCGAAGACGCCAAGCTCGTCGACTTCGGCGTGGCGCGTGCGCTCACGGCGGTCGCGGGGCGGTCGGTCGAGCGCCTGACGATGACCGGCATGGTGCTCGGCAGCCTCGGCTACATGGCGCCCGAGCAGAGCGGCGGCGCCAGCGACCCGGGCCCGACGCTCGACGTGTATGCGCTCGGCGTCACGATGTACGAGCTCGCGGTCGGCCGCTTGCCGTTCGAGGGCCCGACGGCGGCCGCGTTCTCGATGCAGCACAAGAGCCAGCCGGTGCCGCGTCTCGCGAAGATCCTCGGCGAGACGCGCGAGGTGCTCGCCCTCGAGGCGGTGGTCATGCGCGCGCTGGCGAAGTCGCCGGTCGTGCGCCAGGCCGACGGCGCCGCGCTCGCGCGCGAGATCAGGGCGGCGCTGTACGTCGACCCGGCGGTCCGCGCGACCACCGAACGCGTGAAGGCGCGCCTCGCGGAGAGCGCGCGCGTGGCGGCCGTGGTGCCCAAGCGCACGCTCACGAAGGGCCGCGCGGCCGCATTCCTGGCCGCTGCGCTGGCGCTCGCGACGATGGTCTGGGGCGTCGTCAAGCCGTAGCGCCGCGCGCTACCGCACCCGGACGTGGTGCCTAGTCAGCGTCCGCTCACGTTGCTATTAGGACCGCGCGACGTTCGATTCGGAACACGTCACGAGGAGCATCTGCCATGACTTTCGAGCTTCCCAAGCTGCCCTACGCCAAGGACGCGCTGGTCCCGTACATGAGCGCTGAGACCTTCGACTACCACTACTCGAAGCATCACAACGCCTACGTGAACAACCTGAACAAGTTGGTCGCGGGCACCGAGAACGAGTCGAAGTCGCTCGAGGAGATCATCCTCGCGGCCCCGGCCGGCGGCCTGTTCAACAACGCGGCGCAGGTCTGGAACCACACGTTCTTCTGGAGCTGCCTCACGCCGGGCGGCGGCGGCGAGCCCAAGGGCGACCTGGCCGACGCCATCACGCGCGACTTCGGCTCGTTCGCGGCCTTCAAGGAGAAGTTCGCGGCCACCGCGGCCGGCCAGTTCGGCTCGGGCTGGGGTTGGCTCATCCAGAAGGACGGCAAGCTCGAGGTCATCGGCACGGCCAACGCCGATCTGCCCATGAAGCACGGCGCCAAGGCCATCTTCACGGTCGATGTATGGGAGCACGCCTACTACATCGACTACCGCAACGAGCGCCCCAAGTTCATCGCGACGGTCATCGACAAGCTCGCCAACTGGGACTTCGCGGCGTCGAACCTGAAGTAGACGAGACGCGATCGTTCTTGCACCACACTTGCAAAAGCAGGTGTGGTGTGCAGAATGCCCGCCATGTCCGTGGGCCCCGCCGCCAGTGTCTCGACCGCCGCATTGCAGGGCGTCGAGCCGACCCGCAAGGTGCACAGCGCCTTGCTCGACCGCTTCGGCGCGTTCCTCGGCATCGCCTGCGCCATCCACTGCGTGGTCGTGCCGCTGGCGCTCGGTGTGCTGCCGTCGCTCGGCCTCGAGTTCCTGGCCGAGGACGGCGTCGACAACGTCATCGTGCTGGTCGCTTCGGTCTGCGCGGCCATCGCCGCCTGGTTCGGCTGGCGCGCGCACAAGGACATGCGCATCGTGCTCGCCTTCGCGGCCTCGATCGCGCTGCTCGTCTCGGCCCACGCCGTCGGCGAGGAGCACATCCTGGGCCGCGCGATCTCGGTCGCAGGCGGGATCGGCCTCGCGATCTCGCACCTCTGGAACACGCGGCGCTCGCGTTCGTGCAAGGTCCCGGGCCACACTCATTGAACCTCCGGCGCGGCCATGGTGAAATGACCCAGGTCTTGCGTCGGGGTCGAGGAACACCATGCCAAAGCGACTGCTGGTCGAGGGGTTGGACTGGGGAGTGACGGATGCGCAGCTGGCGCGTGCGTTCGCTCCCTTCGGCGACCTCGAGGAGGCGAAGATCGCGCAGGACTGGGAGACCGGCCGCTCGCGTGGCTTCGGCTATGTCACGTTCAAGGACTCGGGCGACGCCGAGTCGGCGCTCGCGGGGCTCGACGGGCAGAAGCTCGCGGGCAAGTCGCTGCGCGTGATGGTGGCGCCCGAGCAGAGCGGCACGCGCCCGCCGTCGAGCTATCGCAGCGGCGACTTCGGCAACGCCGACGCGAACAAGGGCCAGGGCAACTACCGCAGCGCCGACTTCACGCCGCCCGGCGCGCAGCCGCGCACCGATCGGAAGGTCTATCGCTCGGCGGACTTCGGCTACGTCGAGACCAAGGCGCCGCCCGCGGCCGCTGCGAAGGAAGCCGCGGCCGATCCGGCCCGCCCGAGCGAGCCCGTGCCAGCGAAGGCGCCAGCCGCGAAGCAGAAGCCGACGCCAGGCGCGGAGCTCGAACAAGAGGAAGAGGTCAACCGCGCCAAGTACGGCGGCTGGAAGGAGACCGACGACAACGACGGCGGCGTCAACCGCGGCGGCGGCGGTAAGACATTCGGATGAGCAGCAGGCCGGCGATCCACAACCATGGTTGTGTACCGCCCGCCGCGCAGTCGCCGCCCCCGCTCTGCACGACTAGATCGCACGCGTCGCCGAGACCATCGCCGTCGCTGTCGAGCTGATCGGTGTTGGCGATGAAGCGGCAGTTGTCGATGATGTCGGGCAACGTGTCGCCGTCGCTGTCGACGCAGTCGGCCACGCCCTCGTCGGTCTGGCCGTCGCAGTCCTCGTCGGTGCCGTCGCAGGTCTCGACGCCGACCAGCCCGCTCTCCACGCACACGACCGCGCTCCCGTCCGCGCTGCAGGCGGTTGTGCCGTGCTTGCACTGGTCGGCGTCGTCGCCGTCGCAGGCCACGCCGACGGGGTCGAAGCCCTCGTCGGTGTCGCCGTCGCAGTCGTCGTCGAGCTGATTGCACAACTCTGGTTGTGCATTCGCCAGCGGGTCACAGTCGTCGCCGGGCACGCCCGCGACGCAGGTGAGGTGACCGGTCTGGCCGGCGCACGCGCCCACGCCACACGTCGTCGGGCTGGCCATGAAGTCCTCGTCGGTGTGGCCATCGCAGTCCTCGTCGATGCCGTTGCAGATCATGTCGTCGACGTAGCCCTCACCCGGGACGCAGCTGTCGCCGATGACACCGTCCACGCACGCCATCGTGCCGGTGCGCGCGCACGTGCCGACGCCACACTCGGTCGGCGGGGCGTCGTAGTCCTCGTCCGTCTGGCCGTCGCAGTCGAGGTCGATGCCGTCGCACACGTCGTCGATCGTCGCCGTCGCCTCGAGTGGAGTGCAGTCGTCGAGCGGCGCGCCGCCCTCGCAAGTGACCGTGCCCGTTGCGGTGCACGCGCCCTTGCCGCAGGTCGAGGCGACCGGCACGTACTCCTCGTCGGTCTGGCCGTCGCAGTCGTCGTCGATGCCGTTGCAGGCGGTGTCGCTGGTGAAGAACGGGGTGCGCGCGATGCAGGTGTCGTGAGTCGTGCCGCCCTGACAGGTGAGCAGACCGGTCGTCACGCACGCGCCGACGCCGCAGCTGGTGACGGGCGCGACGTAGTCCTCGTCGGTCTGGCCGTCGCAGTCGTCGTCGACGCCGTCGCAGGTCGTGTCGCTCTGCGCGAGCTTGGGCAGCGGCTGGCAGGTGGTGCCGAGGCCGGTGGCGGTGCAGGTGGTGCGACCGTTGTTCCGGCACGCGCCGACGCCGCAGGTCGTCGCGGACTCGACGTAGTCCTCGTCGGTGAGGCCGTCGCAGTCGCCGTCCTGGCCGTTGCACAGGTCGGCGCCGGCGGCCTCGGTCGTGGGCTGCACCACGCACGAGTCGGTCGGCACGCCGCTCACGCACTGCAAGACGCCCTGCGAGCGGCACACGCCCTTGCCGCAGCTCGTCGAGGTCGCGATGTACTCCTCGTCGGTCTGGCCGTCCTCGTCGTCGTCGATGCCGTTGCAGCTCGTGTCGGCGCAGCCGCGCAGGTTGCCGCAGATGAAGTCGCCGTTCGGTGCGCACTGCCGATCGCCGCACTGGTTGCCGACCGTGCAGGTGTCGCCGACGAAGCCGTCGTGCTCGTCGGTCTGGCCGTTGCCGTCGTTGTCGATGCCGTCGCACACCTCGGGCAGCCCGGGAGCGGTGTCCTTGCAGCACAGGACGCCGCCCTGGCGATCGGCAAGAGTCTTGACTATCGCGCCGCGCTCATTGCCGACGACGGTGCCGCACGACCAGGCCCAGTCGGTAGCCGTCTGGTAGCCCCAGTCGGTGGCGGGGTCGTCGGCGTCGGTCTCTTCGTCGTTGCGCAGGCCGGCGCACAGGTCGTTGGCGGCGCGATCGAACGGGCCACACGCGCTGGTGTCGGCGCCGAGGTTGCCGCAGCCGAAGACGCCCACGCCGTCGACTGGCGTCGCCAAGACCTCGTCGCAGACGCCGTCGTCGAGCGTCGCGCGCGACGCGAAGAACGCGCCGCCGGGGTAGGGGCCGATGGTGTTGCCGTCGGCGTCGACGCCGAACGGGGCCACGCCGAAGTTCGCGTAGAACGCGTCGACCGCGTCGCTGCAGCCGTCGGGCGAGCGCGCCAGCAGATCATCGGGGCCGCGGCACACGTGCCAGCCGACCGCGCACAGATCGACCGGTGTGCAGTGCGCGCCCGTGCCCGGCGTCTTGTGGTTGCCGGTCGCGTGCAGGCACGTCGCCCCGGCGTCGAGGCCAGGGGTGTCCCAGGCGCCGCCACAGGCCGCGATGAACGGGTAGCGCGCGTAGTCCATGAAGCCCTCGCGGGTGCCGTCGGCGCAGCCGACGATCGGCGCCTCGAAGGTCAGGCTCGGGTTCGTGCAGTCGGCGGGCAGGCCCTCGTCGGTCTGCTGGTCGCAGTCGTTGTCCTTGTCGTCGCAGATCTCGGGGATGTTCGGGCGGATGTCCTCGGGCCCGTTCGGCGTCGTGCAGGTGCCGGCGTTGCAGTCGAAGCAGGCGCCGAGCGAGCCGCAGCCGCAGTCGAGGCTCAGCGTGTAGTTGAAGTTGGCCGAGTCCGAGATGTTCATCGTCGGCTCGCCGGCCTGGTCGCCGATGACGCCGGTCGGGAACGAGGCCGCCGCGTCGTACGGGCTCGGCGACGGCTTCATGAGGTTGAGCAGGTAGGTGCCGGGTGCCAGCTGGATCGGCGGCAGCGTGCCGTCGGCGCCGGTCACGAGCGGCGGCACGACCTGATCGTTGAGATCGATGGCCGGGTTGGTGGCGTCACGCTGCACTTGGATGGTCCAGCCGACCAGCGGCGCGTCCGGGAACGGGCCGGTGTGGCCGAGATCGCTGAACTGCAGCTTGATGATGACGTTGACCGCGAGCGCGTCGCTCCCGAGCACCCCCATCATCCCTATCAGAGTCAGCAACGAGACCGCGCGCCGAAGCATGACACCTCCGCCAGACAGCGTAGCACGCACGATCGGTCGCGTCGCTGGGGTCGGCCAACCCGCGCCGATCGACGCTTCGTGGTCCGCGAGACCCCAGCCGCAGGTGCCTGCACAGCCTCGCGCGGTGCGGGCCGCGTGGCATGCTTCTTGGGTTGTTTCCCGCCCCATGAACGCTCCGCCTGCTCTCCCCGATCGTATTGGTGAAGTCTTCGAGGGCCGCTATCGCATCGAGGCTCTCATCGGCAAGGGCGGCTTCGGCGCCGTCTACCGCGCGACGCAGCTCGGCATCGGGCGGTCGGTCGCGCTCAAGGTGCTGGCCGCGAAGATGGCGAAGAACCCGAAGGAGGTCGCGCGCTTCGAGCAAGAGGCGCGCATCGTGGCGGCGCTCGAGCACCCGCACATCGTCTCGCTCATCGAGCTCGGGCAGGCCGCCGACGGCAGCCTCTTCCTGGTGATGGAGTACCTCGAGGGAGAGTCGCTCGCGCGCCGCCTGCGCCGCGGCCGCATGGCCGACGACGAGGTCCGGCTGCTCGGGCGACACATGCTCGAGGCGCTGTCCGAGGCCCACGCGCAAGGGGTCATCCACCGCGACCTCAAGCCCGAGAACCTGTTCATCACGCAGCACGCGCGCCGCGGCACGTGCCTCAAGCTGCTCGACTTCGGCATCGCCAAGGTGGTCGGCGCGGCCGCGCCCGGAGAGCCCCTGACCGCCACCGGCATGTTCGTCGGCTCACCCAAGGTGATGGCGCCCGAGCAGCTGCTGGGCGATCCGGTCACGAGCCGCACCGACCTGTACGCGTTCGGCTGCGTCGCTTACCTGATGCTGACCGGCAGATTGCCATTCGTCTGCAGCAACATCGCGGCCTATGTGCGTGCCCATTTGTCAGAAGCGGTGCCGCCCATCACGCGCGACGGCGTCGCCCTCGCGGGGCCGATGGTCGACGTGGTGATGCGCTGCCTCGCGAAGGACCCGCGCGCGCGCCCAGCGTCGGCGGACGAGGTGCTGGCGGCCTGGAACAAGGCCGCACCGCGGCCCATCAAGCGCCGCTCGGCGCACGTGCGCTGGCTCGTCGTGCTGAGCGCGTCGCTGCTGCTCGGCATCGGCCTCGGCCTGGCGGTCATCCAGGCGCTGTGAGCCCCAGGCGCCGCAGCGAAATATGCCAAATAGAGCGCGCGCCCCAGCGATAGTGACAATAACGCTCGAGGATCGCCGGCGCGTCGCGCAGCGGTCGCCCTTCGGCGAAGCGCCACCAGTCCATCCACAGGTGGGGCAGCGACTCACGATCGTTCCACGGGTGCAGCGCGTGCTGGTAGCGCCAGCGGTCGATGAGCTTTGGCGGCACGGCTTCGAGCGGCAGGAGGATCGGGGCGTCCACCGCGAAGTGCTGCACCAGCCACGCGAGCGGCTCGCGCACCGCCAGCAAGAGCCCGCGCCGCAGCGTCTCGTGGAGGAGCCGCGACCAGTCGATGGTGTGGCGGGTCAGCATCAGCGCGTCCGCGACCCAGCGGATTGGCGCGACGGGGTTGAACATGACGCCGTGCGCGAGCGTGTGCAGCAGGTGCTCGGTCGCGCTCGGCGTGCGGGTCGTCACGTCGCCGACGACGAGCGGCTCGCTGTGCTCCCACAGCGCCCGATCGGCGTCCGGCTGGCAGCTCTGCGGGATGGCGAACCAGTGCAGATCGATCGCCTGGTCGGCGCGCGCGAACGCCCAGCCGTGGCCGATCGGCGCGGTCGCCGGGTTGCCTACCCAGGCGGGGATGGGGCGCTCGAGCAACCAGCCTTCGGCCTCGAGCGTGGCGATCGCGCGCGGCACGTCGCTGGCTCGCAAGAGCACGTCGAGGTCGCTCATCGGGCGCGCCGCCACGTCGCCATAGTAGCGCTGCGCCAGCGCCGCGCCCTTGAGCACGAGCAGCTCGATGCCGACCGCGCGCAGGGACACGACGACCTCGGCGAGCGTCTGCAAGAGCAGCGTGTTGGTCGCCCACGCGCGGCGCTGGAGGGCCTTGTGCTCGGGTAGCTGGTGACGTCGATACAAGAGCGGCAAGAGCCGCTGTGAGCCGACGTCGAGGCTCATCGGCGGCGTGTCCCCGATGGCGCTACGCCAGGCGGCCAAGGCGCGCGTGGACTCGTCTGCGGGCGCGAGCGCGGCGCGCAGCAAGAGCTCCTGAGTCGGGGTCGGCATCCAGCGTCGAGCGGTCACGCGCGTGGTTGTAGCAGATATGCCCGAGGTCGCCGCGCGTGCCGGACGATAGTTTTTCCACATCATTTGTGCAAAATACATAGGTCTGGACTATCATGTGGCATGCGCTTCGCGACCCATCCCGCCTCGCTCCGTCAGCTCCAGTACGCCGTCGCGGTGGCCGAGACCGGCTCGTTCCGTAAGGCGGCGGAGGTCTGCCACGTTGCACAGCCGTCGTTGTCCTTTCAGCTGGCGCTGCTCGAGCAGCAGCTCGGGGTGGTGCTGTTCGAGCGGCGCAAGAAGGGCACGCTGGTGACCAGCGCGGGCGCGCCGCTCATCACCCAGATGCGCGTGGTGCTCACCGCGGCCGACGACCTGCTCGACGCGGCGCGCGCGTCGTCGGACCCGCTCGCGGGCGAGCTCGAGCTGGGGGTCATCCCGACGGTGTCGCCGTACTCGCTGCCGCTGCTGGTCGGCCCGCTGCGCGACGCGCTGCCGCGCCTGGCGGTGCGCTGGGTCGAGGACAAGACGCCGAACCTGCGCGACGCGCTCGCCGAGGGTCGGCTCGACGGCGCGCTCTTGGCCATCGAAGCCGACATCGGTGACGTCGAGGTCTACCCGGTGCTGAAGGATCGTTTCATGTTGGCGGCGCCACTCGGGCACCCGCTGGCGAAGTCGAAGCGGCCGCTCAAGCTCGACGACCTGCACGACGCGCCGGTCCTCTTGCTCGACGACGGCCACTGCCTGCGCGACCAGGCGCTGCCGCTGTGCCACGCAGCCAAGGCCCGCACGCTCGAGCTGCGCGCGACGTCGATGGCCACGCTCGTGCAGATGGTCGCGTCGGGCCTCGGCGTCACGCTCGTGCCCGAGCTCGCGCTGCCGGTCGAGAACCGCCTCGGCGGCCTCGCTGTGCGCGCATTCGCGAACCCGCAGCCGTTTCGTACCATCGGCTTGGTGTGGCGACGCCACAGCCCGCGGGCCGCGACGCTGCGCGCGGTCGGCAAGGCGATGGCGACCGCGCTCGCTGCGCCGCAGGGCGCGCGCGGGTGACGTTCAGTCGTCCGTCTGTTGCACCAGCTCGTCCGGCACGGCGGTGAGCGGGCCGTCGGACGGTGCCTCGGGAGTCGGCTCGGCGGCGGGCTCGACCGGCCACGCGAAGCTCTTCGGCTTGACCGCGAAGAGCTCCTCGGCCTCGACCATGGCGGTCGCCGCGCGCGCGTCGGCAAGGCTGTCGAGCCACTTCGCCAGGCGCTCGGCGTTGGTGCCGAGCAGCTCGGGATCGGCGTCCTCGACGATCGAGATCAGCGCCAGCAGATCGGTGATCTGGCCGAGCGCTTTGGTCTGCGCCGTGAACGCCGCGTACAGGTTCGCGAGGCTCTCGTCCTCGGGCACTCGCGAGCTCAGCGCCTCGAGCTGGTAGCGCAGCGTACGCGCCCGCTTGCGCCACAGGTGGAGGTCGCCCTTCTTCTCGGTACGGCAGGCGCGCCGCCAGGCGTCGCGGGTGGCGCGGTACTGATCGCGCAGCGTCTCACGCAACATGTCGAGCTCGACCCAGCCGTGCAGCCCCGCGCCGAAGATCTCGGCGAGGCCGGCGATCGAGCGCACGTTCTTGCGCAGGCGCCACGCGCAGATCTCGCTGCCAGCGAGCTCCTCACCAGCGGCCTCGAGGTAGCGCCTCAGCGCCGCGAGCGCCTGCGCCTCGTCGCCCTCGGCGGCCTGCGCCTCGAGCTTCGTGAGCACGGGCAGGACGGCGTCCAGGTCGCGCAGCGTGCGGGTGCGACGCGTCGCGTGCGCGAGCCCATCCTCGATGAGCTCGCGCTGGTGCTTGCGGCACGTCGGGGCGGTGAGCGCCACCAGCGCCTGCGCGCGCCGGATGGTGCGGCGATAGTCGTGCAGCGCCGGGCCCGGGCTCTCGACCGCTCGGCGAGCCTGTGAGCGGGCCTCGTCCAGCATCTTGGCCAGCGCGTCGGCGAGCGCGTCACTGAGAGGTCGGTCGTGTGCGATGCGAAGCTCGGTCTGCATGTTCCCTCCAAACGGCGGGCACTATAGGCGGGCCCGCCGACTGTGTGTAGGCTCCCCTGGTGATGGAGATCACCTTCTTACGACATGGCATCGCCGTCGACCGCATGGACCCCTTGTGTCCGGTCGACTTCGATCGACCGCTCACGGTCGAGGGCAAGAACAAGGTCGAGGGCGCGGTGCGCGGCCTGCGTGCGCTCGGCGTGAAGCCGCTCTCGATCCTCACGTCGCCGTTCGTGCGCTGCGTGCAGACCGCGAACCTTGCGGCGCGCGGCCTCGGCGTGCAGAAGCGCGACGTGGTGGTCTACGAGCACCTCGCGCCGGGCAGCGACCCGGCCGCGTTCTGGCACGGGCTCAGCGAGATGTCGCGCGAGCGCCTGCTGGCGGTCGGGCACGGCGACACCATCGAGCCGATCGCCGGCCTCGTGCTCGGCTTTCCGTTCACCGACGCGACCGAGTCGACGCCGGCCGAGTCACCGCTCGCGCTGCGAGTGCTGCACCTGAAGAAGGCGGGCGCGCTGCAGCTCGAGGTGCCGACCATGCAGAGCGAGCTCGGCACGCACGCCAGCCACGCGCGCTTGGTGTGGCTCCAGACCGCAAGGGTGCTGCGCCAGCTCGGGCGGGGCTAGCGCGTGCCGGGCATCATCCCGAGCCACCTCGCGGCGGTCGATCTCGGCAGCAACAGCTTCCACCTGGCGCTCGCGCGCGTGAGCGGCCGCGAGCTCACGCTGGTCGACAGCGTGCACGAGCGCGTGCAGCTCGCCGCCGGCCTCAACGAGCAGCAGAACCTCGATGACGCCACGCAAGAGCGCGCGCTGGCGTGCATCGAGCGCTTCGGCCAGCGCCTGCGCGACGTGTCCGGCGCGGCCGTGCGCGCGGTCGCGACCGATGCGCTGCGCGTCGCCAAGAACGCCGACGTGTTCCTCGAGAAGGCGTCCGCCCTCTTGGGCCATTCCATCGAGGTGCTGTCCGGCGACGAGGAGGCGCGCCTCATCTATCGTGGTGTCGCGCAGGCGGCGCCGCATGACGACGGCGGTCGCCAGCTGGTCATCGACATCGGCGGTGGCTCGACCGAGTGCATCATCGGTGTCGACCTCGACCCCGAGGTCGCGACTAGCCTGCACATGGGCTGCGTCGGCTTCGCCAAGGCCTACTTCCCCGACGGGCAGATCACCCGCGAGCGCTTTCGGCGCGCGCAGATCGCCGCGCAGCTGCTCTTCGAGCGGCTGCCGACGCGCTACTTCAAGGCCGACTGGGCACGCGCCTGGGGCTCGTCGGGCACCATGAACGCGCTCGACGAGATCTTGCGCGCCAACAACTGGAGCACCACCGGCATCACCAAGGACGGGCTCACCAAGCTGCGCGAGCAGATCATCAGCCAGGGCCATGTCGACAAGCTGTCCATCCCCGGCCTCAAGCCGCATCGCCAGAACGTCATCGCGCCCGGGCTGGCCATCGCGCGCGCGGCCTTCAAGGCGCTGCCGCTGAAGGTGCTGCAGCCGACCAACGCGGCGCTGCGCGAGGGTGTGCTCCACGATCTGCTGGGCCGCTTCCTGACCGGCGACATCCGCGAGTCGACCATCACCAACCTGCAGTCGCGCTTCTACGCAGACCCGGCGCAGGCGGCGCGGGTCGAGGCGACGGCGCTGCGCCTCTTCGAGGACTCGCGCTGGATCGAGGGCCGCCCGGAAGAGCTCGAGCGCGCGCGCCGCTACCTGGTGTGGGCGACGCGCCTGCACAGCATCGGGCTGGCGATCTCGTTCCACGGCTTCCACAAGCACGGCGCCTACATCCTCGCGAACTCGGCGCTGCCGGGCTTCTCGCGCGACGATCAGGGCGTGCTGTCGGTGCTGGTCCTGACGCAGCGGCGCCGCATCGGCCGCGACCAGTTCGTCGGGCTGCCGCAGCACCTGCGCGAGCCGACGTTCCGGCTGGCGGTGCTGCTGCGCCTGGCCGCGCGCCTCGAGCGGAGCCCGACCGAGCGCACGCCGAGCGACGCCAGCCTGAATGTAAATGGGCGTTCACTTACGCTGACGCTGCCGGACGGCTTCGTCGCCTCGCACCCGCTGACGCAGGCCGATCTCGAGGAGGAGGTCACGCGCTTGGCGGCCTGCGGGCTGACGCTGGTCGTCAAGTCGTGACGACCACGCGCACCGTGTCGGCTGTCGCGGGCAACAGCCAGCGCCTCGACGGCGGCGCGATGTTCGGCAACGTGCCGCGCGCGCTGTGGTCACGCTGGATCAGCCCCGACGAGCAGCACCGCATCCCGCTCGCCTGCCGCGCCATGCTGATCGAGGAGCAGCGGCCCGAGGGGGTGAGGCGCGTCTTGTGCGAGGCCGGCATCGGCCTGTGCTTCGACCCCGAGACGCGCGCGCGCTACGGCGTGCTCGAGGATCGGCACGTGCTGCTCGACCGCCTCGCGGCGCTCGGGCTCGCGCCTGCCGACATCGACGTCATCGTGCTCTCGCACCTGCACTTCGATCACGCCGGTGGGCTCTTGAGCGCGTGGCAGCCCGGCGTCGAGCCGACGCTGGCGTTCCCGGACGCCGCCTACGTGGTCGGGCAGGCCGCTTGGGAACGGGCGCTGCATCCGCACGCGCGCGACCGCGCCAGCTTCATCCCGGCGCTGCAGCCGCTGCTCGCGGCGACCGGGCGGCTGGAGATTGTGAACGACCATTCGGAAACGCTGGGCACCGACTGGCGGCTGCACCACTCGGACGGGCACACGCCCGGGCTGACGCTGGTCGAGGTCGCGAGCGCGGCCGGTCCGATCGTCTTCGCGGGCGACCTGGTACCGGGCCGCGCGTGGGTGCACCTGCCCGTCACGATGGGCTACGACCGCTACCCCGAGCTGCTCATCGACGAGAAGCTCGCGCTCTTCGAGGACCTCTTCGCGCGCGCCGGCCGCCTGTTCTTCACGCACGACAGCGAGTGCGCGCTGGCGCGGCTCACGAAGGACGCACGCGGCCGCTGGACCGCCTGCGAGGAGCAGGCCGCGCCCGTGCGCCTGGGACTGTGACTGCGAGTCACTGCGTGATGGCCCGACCGCTGGCGCGCTCGGGGTGCGGTTAGAGGCGGGCATTTCTAGCGGCCGCGCGCTTCTCGCGGTCGGGGTCACTTGCCTGTTGGCAGAGTTGCCGTGATGCCCGACCGCTGGCGCGGTCGGGGTGCGGTTGTACGGGGGGCATTTCTACTACCAGATGCGCGCGGCCGCGCGCGCTGGGCCCGCGTCTTCCTGCGGCTCCGCTTCGCTCCGCCTTCGTCCAGACGCGGGCAGCGCGGCCGCGCGCTTCTCGCGATGCGGGCACTTGCCCGATGGCAGCCCTCGCGCGGTCACGTCCGCCTCCACGACTCCGCGCGCGCAACCTCTTCCGCAGGAGCGCGCGTGGATGTGGACGTGGAGGCGCGCGGGGAGCGGGGGACGGGAGCGCGCGCGGGCAGCGCCTCCCGCCTCCCTCGCGCGTTCACGTCCACGTCCACGTCGCCGCGCGCTCGCGTTTGCGAACGCGCGTTCACTAACCCTTGGCTTTCGGGTTGCCGCTCTCGGGGCCGGGGGCCTTGTCGGGTCCGCCGACCTTGGCGACCTTGCTGTTCATGAAGGCGGTCACGAAGCCGGGGAAGGCGCGTGCGGCGCCGGGCACGGGCGTCGAGTACCAGGCGGCGTAGACCTCGGCGAACCACTCCTTGTCGGAGAAGCCCGCGGCCGCGTTGTTCCACGTCTTCAGGTCGTTGTGGGTCGAGGCCGCGACCGAGAACGGCACGTGGTAGTAGAAGTTGAAGAAGAAGGACTTGCCCGAGGCCTGCGGCCACTTCGCCTGCGCGGCCGGAAAGTAGAACGTGCCCTCGGAGCCGCGCGCCGTGTCCAGGATCGCGTTGCTGCCGTAGAGCGCCTGCAGCGCCGCCATGTCCTTGCTCACGTCGTCGGACTTGTCGGGCGCTTCGGTCACGCCCGGGTGCTTCGCCTTCACCGCGACGAGCAGCGCGTCGTCGAACTTGCCGGGTGAGTTCCACGGGCCGCCACCCTTGAGGAACGCGTCGAGCGCGGTCTTGACGACCTCGCGCTTGTTGTCGGGGACCGTGCCCCAGCCGCCCGCCGCGGCGATGAAGTCGTCGAGGCCGGCGTAGCGCGTCCAGCCGGCCTGCGCCGTGCGGAACGACTCGCACTCGCCGCCGAGCGCCGTGTCGACCGCGTGGCCGACCTCGTGGCGGAACACCTGCGAGTAGCGGGTCGCGTCCTTCTGGTCGCTCATCATGATGTTGGTGCCGTTGGCCGAGCCCTCGGCCGAGGCGTTGGTCACGTCGCGCTTGAGTTCGACGTACGAGCCGAGGCCTTCGACGTGGCCGGGCGGCAACAAGATCGACTGCGCGTGGATGGTGTCGAGCTCGGCCTCGGTGAACTTCTGGGCGCCCGCGGAGGTCAGCGTGACCTTGAAGCGGGCCGCGAAGATCTCCTGCTTCGTGACGAAGTCGGCGGCGTTGTAGAGCGACGTGATCTGCGCGCGCATCGGCGTCGTGTGCGGGCGCGTGTCACGGATGAGCGTCATGAAGGCGCTCTTGTTGCCGCCGAGCGCGGCCAGGCCCATCGCCGGATCGGCCGCCACCAGCTTGAGCGCGTCGGCGAGCGAGCGGCCCTTGACGGCCGCGCCGATCGACTCCGCGAGCGTCGGCACCGTCGGCGCTGGGCCGGCTTCCGCCTCTTCGGTCTTGGGCGCGCTGCCACCCTCGGGCGCGGGGGTGGGCGCGGACACGGGCTCGCTCGTCTTCGGCTCCTCGTCCTTCTTGGGCGCCTCCTCCGTCGCGGTGGTCGCGGTCGGGTCCACCGTCGCCGACTTGGATGGGTCGGCCGCGGTCTTGTCGGCTTCCTTCTCCTTGCCCTTGTCGCCGCTGTCGGCGCCCGTGGGCGCCTCGGTGCTGGCGCCCTTGCCGCCGCCGAAGAGCTTGCCCTTCATCCACTTCACGGCGCCTTCGCCCGGGTACGGGGCCGCGCCCTCGTGCTTGTCCTGGCCGCCGGAGTCCGGACCGGGTTGCTCTTTCTCTTTGCTCGTCGATGTCTCGTTGCCCATGACACGATCCTCCCGCAGACCGCGGACCCACCCCAGCGTCGGGCTGTGTAGCACGATGAATGGCTTCGATCCAAGCAGAGCGTGTGCCGTCGGCATGGCCCCGCGAGCCGCGATGGCATACCATTGTCACCGCTATGCTCATCGTGACCTGGAACGTCAACTCACTCGCCGCGCGCGCCGACTTCGTCGCGCTCTTCCTCGACCAAGTGAAGCCGGATGTGCTGTGCATCCAGGAGCTCAAGCTCGAGACCGACAAGGTCCCGACCGAGCTCTTCGCGTCGCGCGGCTACGCCACCGCGATCTTCGGGCAGAAGTCTTGGAACGGCGTGCTCATCGCCAGCAAGACGCCGCTGAGCGACGTGCGCACCGGGCTACCGCCAGCGGACGCGGGCGAGTCGCGGCTCATCGCGGCGACCGTCGAGGCGCCTGGTGGACCGCTGCGCGTGGTGAACGTGTACTGCCCGCAGGGGAAGTCGCTCGACTCGGACAAGTATCCGTACAAGCTCGGCTTCTACGACGGTCTCGACACCTGGCTGAACGCCACGCACCAGCCCGAGGAGCGCCTGCTGCTGTGTGGTGACCTCAACGTCGCGCTGCACGAGGACGACATCTGGGATCCGGTGGGCATGGCCGCGTGGCCGAGCTTCCACCCGGATGAGCGCATGCGCTTGCAGCGCCTCTTGGACTTCGGGCTGATCGACGCCGTGAAGCCGCACGTGCCGCCCAAGACATACAGCTTCTGGGACTACCGCGCGGGCGCATTCCACAAGGGTTGGGGCATGCGCATCGACCACGTGCTGGTCACGCGATCGGTCGCCGCGCAGGTCAAGGACGCGTGGATCGCGCGCGACTGGCGCAAGAAGAAGGAAGGCCTGACGTCGTCGGACCACGCCCCGGTGGGCATCGTCATCGAATAGCTCCGGTGCTGACGGACATTGACTGAATAGAATCCGCTAGACCGCGTCCGCGCGCGGCTCGATTCTTCGATCGAGGCGCTCGAATGAAGGCAGTGGGGACGACATCGCTGGTGCTGGTGGCCATCGGGCTCATCATGGCCGCGGTGCGTCCCGCGTCGGCGGCCTCG
>Ga0164241_10001898_pt1 | contig 24036 bp, 14 predicted proteins | sample OricomyardsoilBY_FD_108780 | JGI IMG/M metagenome (GOLD analysis project Ga0164241, IMG submission 108780) | Backyard soil microbial communities from Emeryville, California, USA - Original compost - Back yard soil (BY) | ecosystem: Environmental > Terrestrial > Soil > Unclassified | place: USA... | reverse complement strand
TAGCTCAGTTGGCTAGAGCGTTCCGATGACATACGGAAAGGCCACTGAATAATTTTAAAGTTGAAGATATAGTATAGTATGGGGGTTTAGCTCAGTTGGCTAGAGCGTTTGCATGGCATGCAAAAGGTCACCGGTTCGACTCCGGTAATCTCCACTTAACAAAAGGTCACTCCGATTTGGATCGGAGTATCTCCACCACCTTATAAAAGCTATTAAAATCTAATAGCTTTTATTGTATCATATCGGGAATGTTGATTACATACTCTTCAATGCTTAACTATGGCTTTTATCATCTACGGGGTCAAACAAATTTATATTGGCAGCGATGATATTATGACCAAATGCGCTTCTTGTGAAAAACATAGTTGGGCAGAGATGACTGTTGTTGGAAAATATTTTCATTTTTTCTGGATACCTTTTTTCCCGATTGATAAAGAAGTGAATATAACCTGTGAAGAATGCGGATTGAAAAGGAATGGATTATATTTCAATGAATCGGTGATTCCTAACTTCCGTGAGATAAAACATAAATTCAGGCAGCCGTGGTATAGCTATATGGGATTAATTATTATCGGTTTATTAATCATTTCCGTCATTATATTTTAGCCTCCCATTTATTCTCCTTCTTCATCCTCTGCTGATTCATCCGCATATAAACTAACAGTTTTCCGTTCACCAATTTGTTGCCGCCACATGGCATAGTACAATCCTTTTTTTTCGACAAGCTCTGCATGTTTGCCCTGCTCTACGATCTTTCCTTTTTCCAATACAAAAATGGTATCGGCATGCATAATAGTGGAAAGGCGATGGGCTATTAAAAGTGTGATCTGCTGTTGCAATGCAGAAATCTTTTTTACAGTAGCTGTTATTTGTTCTTCTGTTAATGAATCCAAAGCAGAAGTGGCTTCATCAAAAATTAAAATGCGTGGCTTGCGTAACAATGCACGCGCAATGGATAAGCGCTGCTTTTCACCACCGGATAATTTTTTTCCTCCTTCACCGAGTATAGTATCTAATCCTTCTTTATTGGCTTTTATCATGTTAACAGCAGCGGCTTTTTCCAATGCTTCCCATATCTCTTCATCAGTTGCATCGGGTTTTACAAACTTCATATTGTCGCGGATGGTTCCGGAAAATAATTGTGTATCCTGCGTTACAAATCCTAATTGGCGGCGCATACGGTTGTAGCGAATATCTCTTGACGAAATATGATCATAAAGAATATCACCACTTACGGGCGTATATAAACCAACAAGCAATTTTACCAATGTAGATTTGCCGGAGCCTGATGGCCCCACGAATGCGATAGTATCTCCCAGGCTGGCTTCGAATGAAATGCCATCAATGGCATTAACCGTTGCATGGCGATGGCGGAATTGTACATTATCAAAGCGCAGATGTTCCAATGTACCGATCTCTACCGGTTCATCAGGACGGTATTCCGGTTCTTTCAACATAAGCTCATTGAATATTTGCAATGATGCTTCGGCTTCGCGATAAGAAAGTATGATGCCGCCTAAATCCTGCAATGGCCCGATGATGCCTGTAGAAATAAATTGCATGGAGATAAGTTCTCCTGTTGTCAATACTTTTCTGAAAATAAGCCAGAGCAATATGAAGAGGATAGATTGTTTTAATAAAGTAAGAATAGAACCCTGAAAAAAACTAAGCGTCCGTATCTTTTTTACTTTCGCCATTTCAAGGTCATAAATTTCCTGTGTATGTTGCCGCAGCCTTCTTATTTCGGGATAGGTGAGGCCAAGGCTTTTTACCAGTTCTATATTGCGTAGCGATTCTGTAATTGTTCCGCTCATCTGCCGGTTTTGGCGGATAAGAGAACGTTGTAATGATTTGACGGAACGGCTTAAGATACTTGTGAGCCCACCTAATATCACAACACCGATAAGGAATACGGGAATTAATGCCCAGTGTTTTGTGAATGCATACCAGATTAAAAACCCGATACCAACAAGCGACGAAAAAAGTATATTGATAAAATTGGTAATGAAGCGTTCTGTATCTGTGCGCACTTTTTGCAGGATGGCAAGTATCTCGCCACTGCTCTGGTCTTCAAATTCCTGGTAGGGAAGGCGCAGGGTTTGGCGCAATCCATCATTGAATACCTGCATACCAAATTTCTGCACTACCATTCTCATCACATAATCTTTGAACGCTAACAAAAGGCGCGCTGCAAGGGCAATGCCTATTGCAATGCCCAGCCAGAATAATACCCCTTTCACCATTTCTTCTTCTGTCTTGTTCGAAGTATTGAGGGCATGCTTGTCAAGTATCTTTCCGAATATAATGGGATCATAAAGCATACAGACCTGCGCAAGCCCAGCTAATGCAAGAGCGAGAAAAATCCACCACTTATACGGGTTTAAATATTTCCAGAGAATATACACGGATAGGTTTTTAGTTTAGGAATGTAATTGCTACTTAAAGTTAGAAGATTAAAGGAGATGGTTGCATGGTTCTGTTCTTATCTTTGTGCTATGGGAGTATTCAAACAACTTGCCGAATATTTATTTCTGAAAAAGAAAGACCCTGACCGGCCTAAAAGCCAATGGATCGGGTATATGCATGGCATTAACCGCATCAGCCTGCTGATATTTATTCTTTGCCTTATTATTCTTGCTGTAAAATTATTGCGCTAAAAATTGCAGCAGCAATGCGGCTGCCTGTGCAGATGCGTTGCCACCTTTGCTGAGTAACTGGTGCAGGTCACTGTAATCTTTTTTCAACTCTTCTATGCGTTCTTTATTTTCTAATAACTGATGCAATTCTTTTTCGAGATTGGCTGGAGTGAGTTCGTCTTGTATTAATTCTTTCACCACCAGTTTATCCATTATCAGGTTAACCAACGAAATGTATTTTACTTTAATCACTCTCTTTGCAATCTGGTAAGAGATGGCTGAGCCTTTGTAACAAACAATTTCGGGTACGCCAAATAAGGCGGTTTCTAATGTAGCTGTACCGGATGTAACCAATGCCGCTTTTGCCTGCGATAGCAAATCGTAAGTTTGATTGTTGACATACGATACGTTATTATAATTAGTAAGCATAGCATCATAAAAACCTGCATCAAGCCCGGGCGCTTTGGCAACAATAAATTGATACGCCGGAAAAGCTTTGCTTACTTCCAGCATGATGGGTAATTTTTTTATAATCTCCTGCTTTCTGCTTCCGGGTAATAATGCAATGATCGGTTTATCGCTAAACTTTGTATGAATCGGTTTTGATTTGTATTCATCGATTACTTCTACTAATGGATGGCCTACATATTCTACATCCCAGTTCCATTTGTTTTTAAAATATTCTTTTTCAAAAGGAAGGATCACGAGCATTTTACCAATGTTCTGCTTCATCTTCGGCACGCGGTTCTCTTTCCATGCCCATACCTGCGGGCTGATGTAGAAAATAACTTTTATTCCCTGCTGCTTTGCCCATTCAGCAATGCGCAGATTAAAACCGGGATAATCAATTAGTATAAGTGTATTAGGTTTGTACTGCAGTATATCTTCTTTGCAGAATTTCAGGTTGCGTAATATGGTGCGCAGGTTCATCAGCACTTCTGTAAAACCCATAAAGGCAAGGTCGCGGTAGTGTTTTACTAAATCGCCACCGGCTGCCTGCATTTTATCGCCACCCCAGCAACGGATAGCTGCCTGAGTATCTCTTTTTTTTAATTCTTTAATGAGATTACTACCGTGAAGGTCACCCGATGCTTCGCCTGCTATGATATAATACTTCATACGGGTGCAAAATACTGATTAGATAATCTTTAGTATTAAAATAGCAATACCATAGATCAATGTGATGAGAAAAATACCTTTTGCAGTTTTGTCGCGGCGTGTATTGATATAAATAGTAAAGAAAATTACATTGGCCAATAGCGACAACGAACCGATAGAAGTAATCAGCTTTGGTGAATTAAAAACAAGGTCGAGGTATTCGCTAAAGCTGAGCGGCCTGAAATCTTCTTTAATAAAATAAATAGCCACTAAGCCGAGTAACGGGCCGAGCAAACCAAGAAAAAGGCCTAACCGAAGATCATCTTTTTTAAAGATCATTGTTTCCAGAGTTTTTCAAGTTTTTCTTTTTGGGAATAATGTGTCATATCAAATTGTACAGGCACTACACTTACATATCCGTTAGCAAGCGCCCATACATCTGTATCTTTTCCTTTGTCAAAATTGACAAACTCACCCGTTAGCCAATAATAATGGCGGCCATGCGGATCCTGTCTTTCTAAAAAGTCTTCTTCATATTTCGCATAAGCCTGACGGCAAAGTTTGAAACCTTTTAATAACTCTGCAGGCATCTGCGGAACGTTTACATTCAGCACCGTATGTTTTTCCAGTTTGGTAGAAAGCATTTGCTCCACAATAATGCGTGCAAACTTTCTCGCACCACTGAAGTCTGCTTCTATGCTATAATCCAGTAATGAAAAGCCGGCTGATGGAATACTTTCAATAGCGGCTTCTACTGCAGCAGACATAGTACCGGAATAAATTACATTGATACTATGGTTGGCACCATGATTAATACCACTAAGGCAAAGATCAGGTTTGCGATGCAATACTTTATCTACAGCAAGCTTTACACAATCAACCGGAGTGCCGGTACATGCATAGGCTTCGATATCACCAAATACATTTACTTTATGCAAACGTAAAGGCTGCCCGATAGTAATAGCATGGCCCATACCTGATTGCGGTTTATCAGGAGCTACCACTACAATTTTCCCAAGGTCTCTTACCGACTCTACCAGGTTTTGTATGCCCGGTGCAGTAATGCCATCATCATTGGTAATAAGGATGACAGGCCTGTTGTCCCTGGCAGTAGCAACCTTCGCTTTCTTTTTCTTAGGAGCTGTGGTTTTAGATTGTACGGTTTTCGTTTTTTTCATATTCATCGCAAAAGTGGTATTATTTTCTGATGCGTCAAATCAAAATTTTATTGTGTTTTGTTTTGTAATGACAAAAAAATTAGTAATTTTCCGGCTAAATAGATTAGTTAATATGGCAATATCCAATCAAAATCTGAAATACCTGCGCAAATTGCGCGGATGGACGCAGGAAGAGTTTGCACAAAAACTCCAGATTAAACGGTCTTTATTAGGCGCATACGAAGAAGAAAGGGCAGAGCCGCGTATTGATGTGCTGGAGATAGTATGCGATATGTTTAAACTAACACTCGACGATCTTTTGCGCAAAGATTTAAGTGATAATAAAAGTAATTACCTCGCCAAACGCAGGGCTTTAAAATTAGCTGCAGGTAAAAGTGAAATACCTTTTGTACCTGTAAAAGCCGCAGCGGGTTACCTGGCAGGATATGCCGATCCGGAATTTGTTGATGAACTGAACACATTCACATTGCCGATGCTGACAGGAGGTAATTATCGTGCATTTGAAATTATTGGTGATTCTATGCTGCCTACACCCAGTGGTTCTGTAATAGTAGGGGAGAAAATAGATAGCCTTGATGAATTAAAAAACAATGCCGCATGTATTGTAGTATCCCGTCATGAAGGCATCGTTTATAAACGCATTCAACGCAATAACCGCCAGAAAAATAAACTGACTTTAGTAAGCGACAATCCCGTTTTTCATCCGTACACTGTAAACTCTGATGATGTGCTTGAAATGTGGCAGGCACAATTAGTAATTGCGAAAGCTAACCAGCAACAACGCTGGGATATGGGTCAGCTCACGAATATTGTGAGCGACCTTCAGGATCAGATAAGCACTATAAAAAAGAAAATGAACTAAGTGAAATCACTTAATTATTAAAAGTAGATAACTAATTTGACCAAAGCCTGCCAGCATTTAGTGGCAGGCTTTTTATATTTGCGGCTTAGCCACTTATGCCGATTAAACCGACCATTTTCTTATCCCTGTTGCTATTGCTTTGTGTGTCTTTATTTTCCCAGGTAAAAACATTACAGGCAGTAAAAACAAATATTTCCCCGCAGATTGATGGTAATATTGATGAAGAGGCATGGAATAATGCTATCCCTGTTGCTTCTGATTTTATTCAAAACTTTCCTGTTTATGGAAATGCAGCTTCGCAAAAAACAGAAGTAAAAATTATTTATGATAATACTGCCATTTACATCGGCGCACACCTTTATGATGATCCATTATTAATACGAAAGCAGATTACTGCAAGGGATGATGAACAACAGAAAGACCTTGATTACTTTTCTGTATTTCTTGATACGTATAATGATAAGCAGAATGGCTTTCAATTTTTAGTAACATCATCGAATGTTCAAACCGATGCAAGAATATCACCTAACCAAACATACGCTACGGGTGAGTATGGTGATAAAACATGGGATGCGGTATGGGAAAGTAAAGTAGCTATTGTAAAAGATGGATGGACTGTAGAAATGAAGATACCTTACCTCGCTATCCGTTTTGCAAAAAAAGAAATACAAAACTGGGGTGTTCAGTTTTTACGTTCTGTACGGAGAAATAATGAATTCACATTCTGGAATCCTGTCAACCCGAATATAAATGGATTGGTTAACCAGTTTGGGCAGTTGGAGTCATTGAAAAATATCAGCCCGCCATTACGCTTAAGTTTTTCACCCTATGTTTCTACAGGTATACGCAGCACCCCTGAAAAAGGTATGCTGGAAAACCAGGCATTAGGAAGCGGTGGTATGGATATAAAATATGGTTTGAATGAAAGTTTTACACTTGATGCTACATTGATTCCGGATTTCGGACAAGTGATATCTGATAACCTTGTTAATAATTTGACGCCTTACGAAATTCAGTTTACTGATTACCGTCCTTTCTTCACAGAAGGCACTGATATTTTTAATAAAGCAGGATTATTTTATTCAAGAAGAATCGGGGGAGCGCCATCAAAGTATCAGAGTGTTGTTGATTCAGGATATACCGATCCTAATATTGAAATACTTAAAAACCCTTCGCGTTCGCAGTTGTATAATGCGGTTAAATTTTCCGGGCGTACCGAAAAAAAATTAGGCATTGGTATTTTAAATGCGGTAAGTGCGCCGATGTATGCTACAATAAGAAATATATCTACCGATACAAAAGCAAAAATTCAGACAGACCCGCTGGCAAATTATAATATCATTGTACTGGACCAGGCGCTTAAGAACAGGTCGTACCTCACTTTTACGAATACAAATGTGATCCGTAATGGAACAGAAAGAGATGCGAATGTAAGCGGGCTTGATTTTAGTATTTACGATAAAAGCAACAGGTATAATGTAAAGGGATATGCGCATTATAGTAAAGTGTTTGCGCAAAATTCATATGATGGTTACAACACATCGCTACGTTTTGGAAAAGTAAGTGGAAAGTTTCAATACCTTTTTCAAAATGTTATCCGTTCGGAACAATATGATCCCCGCGACCTGGGCTATTTGCAAACAGCCAACCAAGTGGTGAATATTGGAACAGTCAGTTATAATCAATTTACACCGACAAATAGTTTTCTTAAATATAGCTATTCGCTGACAGTTAACCATTATCGTTTATATAAACCATCGCAATTCAATTTTATGCAAACCGAATTGCGCGGCTCATGGTTATTAAAAAATTTCTGGGATGTTTCCATCGCATTATCTTATCTCCCGGACCAGCATGATTATTTTTTATTGGGTAGCCCTTTTACAAAATATGCAAGAAGGCCACAATATGGTGCTGTAAGTATAACAGGAAGTACTGATAGCCGTAAAAAACTATTTTTTAATTATGATCTGCTTGCTGCTGATTTTTTTAAAAATCCTGAAAAACATTATTGGATAGTCAGTGGCGGGCTACGTTATCGTTTCAGCAATAAATTTTCATTGGATGTATCTCACCGTTACGAAACCGAAACGGATTACATTATCTCTGCCGGGCGCAATTCTATGGGAGAGCCGAGGATTGCTTTTGTGGATTTAAAAGATGCCAATACTATTATATCGGGCATTTATAATTTTACACCACGAATAAACCTTACGCTTCGTGCGCGGTATTACTGGAGCCATGTGCCTGTTAAGCGTACTGTGTATGTAGATGATAAAGGAAACCCGCTTCCGGTTACGCCATTGATTGTTTCCAACCAGGTAATTAATATTAATTATTTTAATGTCGACGCTTTCTTTACATGGGATTTTCAGTATGGAAGCAGAATTATTTTAGGATATAAAAACTGGCTGGGCGCAGATGAATCTTCCTCTATTAGCGGATTGCAATATGAAAGGTATTTTTCAAACCTGGGAAAAACATTTAGTCTTTTGCATGGCAATGAATTTACAATGCGCTTTATTTATTTTTTAGATTATAATAAACTGAAACGGAAATAACATCAACTTGTAAGCGCCATGATTTCTTTTCCTGTTATTGCAAAAACAGAATCTCCTTTTTTGACATCTACCTTATAGCCTCCTGTAAAACGGCTGAATGCGGGAAGTACGGCATACTGATCAGAAAAGTAAAAACAAGGAAGGCAAAAGGACTGCCGGCCTTTTCCTTTCAGCCACACGATCGGATGTACATGCCCTGAAAAAATATAAGTATCTATCTCCGGTTTTTTTTTCGATTCTATATAATCATGCATAAATGTAAAAGGGCCTTCTACCAGTGCTTCATCATGTACGTGTATATCTGCCGCTGTGTACCAGCTTTCTTCAAGTATATCATGATTGCCTCTTACTAAATCTACCTGCAATAAAGAAAAATCTTTTCGCCAGCGACGGAATAAATCCATTTCTTTATTTACAGCACTATGGGTAAGGTCGCCAACAATGATAAGCCTTTCTGCTTTAAAAAAAAGTATCTGCGCAAGTAAGCGTTGCAGATCATCTTTGTAAACAGTTTGCGGTACATTAATCCCGGATTTTCTGAAATGCCCTGTTTTGCCAACGTGCAGGTCAGCTACGATCAATGTTTTGTGATTTTCCCAAAACATAGTCCTTTCCGAATTAAGGATAAAATGTTCGTTGCAGATAATATGTGATAATAGGGACGTCATATAAAGCGCCAAATGTACTATTGAGATTTTGCAGCAGCAATAGTAAATCAACGTTCGAGTTGTAATTGCATTTTTTTTACACGGTCTTCCAGTTTTTCAGATGAAAGGTCTTCCCGCATGCTATCCACTTTTACAGGAAAACAAAACGGTGTTAACCTTTGCGGGAATGTCAGGATGATTTTCGATTGCTGTATTCTATGCAACATATCCCTTAACCTTACTTCTTCCATTTGTTGAAAAAATACTTCCTGGTACGCCTGCCGCAATAAAAGATTATCAGGATCATATTCAGCGAATACTTTAAATAATAAAGAAGCAGAGGCTTGCAGATGACGGGCTTTCTTTTTTTCACCGGGCATTCCCTGGAAAATAAGTCCGCCGATAACTGCTATATCGCGGAATTTTCGTTTCGCCATTTCAGTTGCATTTACGCTTCGCTGAATATCTTCAAATAAATTATCCGCAGAAAAAAGTTCATACACATTTGTATCATCTACAGGTATCGGTTGGTCGCTTAATAATTCAAAACCATAATCATTCATTGCAAACGAAAATGTAATAGGGCGTATGCGGCTGATACGGTATGCAAGAATAGCAGCCATCGCTTCATGTACCAGCCTTCCTTCAAACGGAAATACAAAAAGATGAAAGCCATCTCTTGTTTCTATCTGCTCAATCAATAATTCATTGGCTTTGGGAACATGCGATAATTTTTGTTGGAGTTCAAACAACGGGGCGAGTATGTCAATTTCAGGTTCTTCATGCTTCCTGTTTTTTTGCGAATGAAGATTTAAAGTTTCCCGCAACATTTTTCCAAGGTTCGCACTTAATGGCATACGTCCACCATTCCAACTCGGTATGTTCGATTTTTTAGCATTTGATTTTTTAGCGATCACTGTCATGTCTTTTATCATGACCAGCTCGAGGTTTCTTCCTGCCAGGGTGAATACATCTCCGGGCTCTAAGCGAGAAATAAAATATTCTTCAATCACACCAATATAGCCACCTGATAAAAACTTCACCTTCAGCATAGCATCACTTACTATAGTGCCGATATGTAAGCGATGCCGCATAGCGGCTCTTCTGCCCGGCATGCGATATACACCATCAATGACTTCAATTTTTTTATATTCATCATATTGCTGCAATGCGTTGCCGCCGTTAGTAAGGCTATGTAAAATCTTTTTCCATTCATCTTCTGTTATGTCCCGAAAGCAATAGGTTGATTTTATTTCTGTAAATAATTCATCAGGTAAAAAGCCTTCTGAAATTGCCAACGTGCAACAGTATTGTATTAATACATCGAAGCATAAGAGCATGGGTGGCCTGCTTTCAATCAGTTGTTGTGCAATTGCTTTTTTTAAGGCAGCGGCTTCTATCAGTTCTAATGAGTGAGTAGGCAAAAAATAAATTTTACTTACAGCATCCGGGCTATGGCCACTTCTGCCTGCTCTTTGTAAAAAACGAGCAACACCTTTGGGGGAACCTACCTGTATCACTGTTTCAACCGGGCGAAAATCTACACCAAGGTCAAGTGATGCTGTGCATACGACTGCTTTTAATTTTCCGGTATGCAAGGATTCTTCTACCCATACACGAAGCTCCTGGTCTATACTACCATGATGCAGTGCAATAGCCCCGGCTAAATCAGGGCAAGCGTTTAAAATAGATTGATACCACACTTCACTCATACCACGGGTGTTGATAAAAATGAGTGTCGTTCTGCTACTATTAATAATGGGTATTACTTTATCTACCAACTTAATTCCTAAATGGCCCGCCCATGGATATTTTTCTATTTCATCAGGAAATACAGATTCGATCTGTACTTGCTTTTGCATATGTGCCCGAACGATTACACCATCACGTTGCAATGGCGACATGAGTACTTGCTTTGCTTCATCAAGATTGCCAATAGTTGCAGAGATACCCCATATCCGTAAAGGGAACTTTTTATCAGTGATTTTTATACCTGTTTCTTTTGCAATAACAGCAGCAAGCCGCGAGAGTGCTAACTCTACCTGTACGCCTCTTTTGCTTCCGAGTAATTCATGCCATTCATCTATCGCGATTGTTGTAACTGTACGAAAAGCAGCGGGATAATTTTTTTGTGCTAATAGTAAATGAAGGCTTTCGGGAGTAATGATCAACACTTCCGGCATTTGCCTCTTTTGCCTGGCACGTTCCGCCATATCTGTATCTCCATTACGAATAGAAACCTTCCATTGCATACCCAATTCCTGTATCACTTCTTCCATTGCACGGCCAATATCTTTTGCCAATGCCCGTAAAGGAGTTACCCAAAGTAATTGCAGCCCATTATTTTTTTTATATAAATACTCTTCGGGATTTTTATTAATGAAGTCGATAACAGCACCGAGGAAAACAGAAAAGGTTTTACCACAGCCCGTTGGTGCATTCACAAGCCCACTTTCATTATTGATAATATGTTGCCAGCTTTCTTTTTGAAAAGAAAAAGGATGGCGTTCGTGCGCGGACAGCCATTCATCAATAATAGAATAACCTTTGGTTTCTGTGAGATTCAAAAGATGATATTCGAAAAATTAGTAGATCAGTACTCCTCAATTTACAACCTTATACGTACCATTCCACCATTTCAGGAAACACAATTTTTTGTTTTCAAAATAATCCAGCGTATTAGTACTGCGGCTGATGACAGGCTGAATATCATAATCTGTAAACAAATGATATTCTTTATTGGAGAGGTTAGAAGATATGTCCTTGCCGTATTTTAATAATAGTTTTGAAAACATCCACGTGGTTTCATAGCCACGAAAAGCCATATCGCTGGGCCTTGCGTACAACTCATTATTAAAATACTCTTTAATGTTTGCACTTATTTTATCCGATTTGGGATTGTAGAAAGGTGTACTGAAGATGATCTCAATTCCTTTATATTCCAGTTTACTAAAATCTTTTACAGCATCCCATGTCGGCATTCCCATTACAACAGATTTGTATGCCTGGTTAACAGATGCTAACTGAAAAGCAAGCCTTTTACCGAAATTAACATCAAGGCTCCCGGCTACACAAAGTGTATGCTTTACGCTATCAAGATGAGGGGTTAAATCTTTAATCGTAAAACTGTCAGGTACGGTAACATATTTCAGTTTGATAGGGCTACCCAACGCATACTTGCTATAATCATCAAATATATTTTTAACCATATCATCTGCACTTCCTTTTCTTCTGAAAACAACAACGGGGTTAAGGCTATAATTTTTTTGTATGAATTTATAGATGCCTTCACACTGTGTGCGCAATGTAGGATTGAGTATAACAAAGTTGGGGTTTGCGGTTATACCTGCATCATTGGGTATTGTTGTATTGATAAAAGGAATATGACGGTTAGCAGCTACTGATGCAAATAAGCGCAATTCATTATTGCTGCAATGCGCAATCATTAACTCTACATCTTTTATCTCAGGCTTGTTAAGCTGTTGCTCTAAAGTTTCTTTGGCAGAACGGGTATCATAAATAAAAACTTCAAGGTTAGCGCCAGCCTGGTTCAGAGAATCGAGCGCTAATTGAACACCTTCATAAAATTCAAGCCCGGGATTGAAGAAGCGGGGTAATGTATTTTTAGTATAGCGGTATTCTTCGCCGCGTACAAAAGCAGAATCCAGGTATAAAGGCGCAAAAATCGCAATCTTATGTTTTTGTATACTACCGGATTGCGCGTTGCTATTAATAGTAAAAACAGATAGCGCAATCAGTACAAGAAAAATTTTATGGATAAGCTTTTGTTTTTTCATTTATGGATTTGATTAAAGAATCAATCGGGCTATTCCCACTCAATGGTAGCGGGCGGTTTGCTACTGATATCATATACAACCCTGTTAATTCCTTTTACATTATTAATAATCTCATTCGAAATATTCGCCAGAAACTCATACGGTAAATGCGCCCAGTCTGCAGTCATTCCATCCACACTCGTTACAGCACGCAAAGCCACTGTAAATTCATATGTCCTTTCATCACCCATTACACCTACACTTTTTACCGGTAGCAAGATTGCTCCCGCTTGCCAAACAGTTGCATAGAGATTAGTATCCTTCAGCATCTTTACATATAAGTGATCTGCCTGCTGCAACAACTGTACCTTTTCTTCCGTAATTTCTCCTAATATACGAATAGCCAATCCCGGCCCGGGGAAGGGGTGGCGGTCAATAAGATCATTTGGTATACCTAATTCTCTTCCTACTTTCCTTACTTCATCTTTAAATAAAAAACGAAGAGGTTCTACCAGGCTCAGATGCATTTTTTCTGGCAAGCCTCCTACATTATGATGTGATTTAATAGTAACAGAAGGCCCATGCACCGATACACTTTCAATTACATCAGGATAGATAGTACCCTGTCCGAGCAATTCAATTCCTTCAATATGTTTTGCTTCTTCCTGGAAAATATCAATAAATAATTTTCCAATGGCTTTACGCTTTGCTTCGGGATCTGTTTTGCCTGCTAATTCATTATAGAAGCGTTGTTTGGCATCAATACCTTTTACATTCAGCCCAAGTATTTTGTATGTCTCCAATACATTTTCAAATTCATCTTTGCGCAGCACACCATTATCTACAAATATGCCGTAGAGATTACTGCCAATAGCACGCGCTATTAATGTAGCCGCTACAGTAGAATCAACACCACCGCTCAATGCCATTACTACTTTTCTATCGCCTATTTGTTTTTTTAGCGCTTCAACAGTATCAGAGATGAAATGAGCAGGCGTCCAATCCTGTGCACAACCACATACGTTTACTAAAAAGTTATGAAGGATTTTTTTCCCTTCTTTTGAATGATAAACTTCCGGATGAAACTGTACCCCGTATAAAGGATTGGTATCATTGCCATTTTTTTTGAAGGCAGCAATAGGAATATTTTCTGTTGTAGCTAATAGCTCAAATCCTTGCGGCATTTCCAGGATTGTATCAGCATGGCTCATCCATACTTCCGATGTTGCTGATACATTTTGAAATATCGTATCTTCTTTTTTGGTGTGCAATAAAGCCCGACCATATTCCCGTTTATTGCTTTTTTCTACACGGCCACCAAATTTTTTCGCAGTTAATTGTGCACCATAGCACACACCTAATACAGGCACTTTATCGATAAAGCTTTGCACATCTACATCCGGTGCGTTGGCTTCATTTACTGAAAATGGTGATCCCGAAAGAATAATTCCTTTCAGGCCCGGTTCAAATTCAAAACTCTTATGGAAGGGGATAATTTCACAATAGACGTTAGCTTCTCTTACAGCCCTGGCAATCAATTGAGTGTACTGAGAGCCAAAATCAAGGATCAATATTTTTTCTGTCATGGCTGCGAAGGTAAAAAACTGTTCGCAGTCGTGGTAAAGGGAATGTACACATTAATTTTCGCCGATTCATTCACCGATTTTTGGCTGCCGGGCCCATGTTTTTTAGAAAAGAAGCCCATTTTTGCCTGACAAACCAAACCAATGATCAGATACTTCCTTTTTATAGCTTCATTCTGCTATATGCTTAGCTCCTGCTCCACTATTACCGGTAATGGGAATGTAACTACCGAGACAAGAAATGTAGGTGAGTTTAGTTCGATTGATGTAAGTGGTGGATTAAAAGTATATATCAGCCAGGCATCCGATCATGTTGTGAAAGTAGAGACCGATGACAATATTCAGGAAGTCATTCTTACAGAAGTAAAAAATAATGTGTTGCATATTAAACAGGAAGACATGACTAGCCTTCGTGCAACAAAAATAAAAATATATGTAAGCGCCCCTTTGTTTAAAAATTTAGAAGCATCAGGAGCTTGTAATATAATAAGTGAAAATAAAATCAGTTCACAGGAAGCTATCAATATCGGTTTAAGTGGTTCGAGTGATGCGAAGCTTGAACTGAGTACTCCTCGTATCAGCCTTGATCTTTCGGGTGCATCATCTGTTACATTAAAGGGCGAAACAAAAGATGTATTAGTAGATGGATCGGGCAGTAGCGATATTCATGCATTTGATCTGTTGGCAGAAACAGTAAATCTTGATCTATCCGGAGCCAGCAATGCCGATATATTTGCCAGTAAACAAATTGAATTAGAAGCCAGTGGCGCTTCCAATGTGCGTTACAAAGGCAATGCATCCGTAAGCAAAGATGTAAGCGGCGCTGCGAATGTGAGAAAGATGGAATAAGTTATTTATAGCTTTATTCATTGTTATTTGTACATTGTTGCTCATTAACCTTTTCTTCTGTTTATGAGCTCTCGCAGACAGTTTTTGAAGCAATCAGCTTTTGCCGCAGGCGGGCTATTATTATCATCATACGGCAGTAATCATTTTTTCATTGGTAAAAAACCTAAAGTCATCATTATCGGTGCTGGTTTTGCAGGCCTGGCTGCTGCGTATTCTTTGTATAAAAAAAATGTTGATTTTATAATTCTTGAGGCGCGCAACAGGATAGGTGGCCGGGTATTTTCTCATACTATCGATGAGAAAGAAAAACTTGTAATTGAATTAGGTGCTGAATGGGTTGGCAACTCTCATACGCGTATACAAAACCTTTGCAACGAATTTGGATTAGAATTACAGAATAACCAGTTTGATACGCATCTTATTTATAAAGGGCAATATTTTGCAAAGCAACAATGGAATTATAGTGAAGATTGGAACACGAAATTCAAAACTATTATTGATCACTATCCCCAATTAACTAAAGAAGAAAAAATTCAGTTAGATAAAAAAGATTGGTGGCGTTTTCTTATTGATAATGGCTGCGAAGGCCGGGACCTTGATATCCGTGAATTGCTGGATAGTACAGATTTTGGCGAAACAATCCGCAATGTATCAGCATTTGCTGCGCTTGCTGAATATGCGGAAAGTAGTGAGAAGAATGAAATGGATTTAAAAATAAAAGGGGGCAATGGTTTGCTGGCAAAGCGAATAGCAGAAAAAATAGGAGAGGATAAAATTTTATTGCAGCATACCGTAAATAAGATAACACAAACAAAAAAGAACGGCGCCACTGTTTATTGTGATAATGGCCAGATTTTTACAGGTGATAAAATCATTTGCACACTACCAACTTTTGCAGCAAAAAAAATAAAATGGGAGCCGGCCCTGCCCATAGAACAGTTGAATGCGATGAATGCGTTACAGTATGCACGTATTAATAAAAACCCATTATTATTTTCGGATCGGTTTTGGAAAGATGAAAGCTTTGATATGGTAACAGATCAGTTGCCGCATTATTTTTACCATGCTACTAAAAATCAATCATCAAAGAAAGGGGTATTGATTTCTTATACAATCGGCGATAAAGCAGCTATCATCGCAAATCAGTCGGATAGTTGGAAAGCTGATGCTATTCAGCAAACATTGCAGCCCTGGTTTGGCGATGTAAAAAGCTTATTAGAAAAACAAACGAATTATTACTGGGGAAATGATATGTACTCACACGGGGCATACGCCTTATATGGCAAAGGCCAATGGTTTGGTATAATGCCTGCATTAAAGCGATCGTTCATGCATACACATTTTGCAGGAGAACATTTAGCCGACTGGCAGGGGTTTATGGAAGGGGCTATTAATACCGGCGAAGAAGCGGCAGATAAAATTTAAAGGTTCACAAACTTTACCGTAATTGTTATATTCCTGTTCCTTCCTTTATCATCAGTACACGAAATTTTTACAGGACCCTCTTCGGGCATAAAAAATTGCTTTTCGTTGGCATTACAACTTTTATAAAATTTATTATTGATATACCAATACACTTTTGCTACATCGTTTGATGTTTTGCAAATCAATTGCAAAGGCTCAGGATTTTTTTTATTGATCAGGTATTCCGTTCCGTTGGTTGGAAAAGTGATAAAGGGCGCATTGCCTTTAAATATTGTTTCACAATCAGGATTATGCGGTGGAATTTTTGTGTAGCTGATATTGTTTTCGTCATACCATGCCTGCATTTCCGGTTCTATTTTTTTAAACCATTTTTTCTTATAGCCACTTTCGGGCGCACAGCTTTTGCAGTATGATATTTTTTCATCCGGACTGACCATGATTTCTTCATAATTATTACAAGGCTGCGTGGAAGAAATGAGTGGAATAAAATAATCGGTAACAATATTGGTACAATGATCAGACGGTACTAAGCCTGTTTCGCTACAAACCTGCCGGATATCGCAATCAGCGGGCTGTGTAAACCACGATTCATCACTATCATAATCTATGGTATTAAATATTTTGAATAATAAAGGTGTTGCTATGTTAGCGCCACTTAAATCTGCATTGCCAACACCGGAAAAATTTCCAGTCCATACGCCAACAGTATATGTTTTATTATAACCAATACTCCAGGCATCCCTTCTTCCATAGCTTGTTCCTGTTTTCCAGGCAATCTTCGGCATTCGTTCGGTGGCTGTCCAGTTCAAGGGAAAGTCAGGGCGATTTACTTTGGATAATATTTCATTGATCATAAAATTAGCAGCAGGGCTTACTATATTTATTTTTTGCCGGGTCGTATCGCTTTGTGTATATATCGGTGAAATAAAATTGCCATCGTTGGCAAATGTTGAAAACAAGCCGGTCAATTCTGCGAGGCTGGTGCCGCAACCGCCTAATATCATAGATAAGCCTAGTTTGCGTTGATCTTTTTGTATTTGTTTAAAATTGCAAAGCGAAAGTTTATTGATAAGTTTTTCTGTACTTAATAATTTCAAACTTTTAACTGCCGGAATATTTAACGAATGCTCCAATGCATAAGCTGTGGTTACATACCCATTAAATCTCTGATCATAATTTTCTGGGGCATATCCCTGGTAGTTGATAGCCACATCAGGAATTATTGATTTCGGAGTTAATAATCCTTCATCGAAACACATAGCGTAAAGCAGGGGCTTTAGTGTACTTCCTGGTTGCCGCACGGCATCAATACCGTTCACCTGCCCTCCATCTAATGAATCTGTAAATCCTGATGACCCAACATAAGCAATCACCTGGTGAGTGCGGTTATCAATAATCATTACTGCCGCATTGCGGATATTGCGCAGGCGTAATGAGCGGGTGTAGTCTTCAACAATTTTTTCTGTCTTCAATTGCGTATTAAGGTCAATCGTTGTTTCAATATGATGATTGCCGGATTTTTTCAATTTGTAAGCCAGGTGCGGAATATAATGCGGTACAGTTCCACGGGTAGCTGTTAGCGGCTCATTCAGTGCATCTTCAATTTCTTTTTCTGTAAAAATTTTTTCTGCAGCAAATTTCCTTAGCCAGCGGTTGCGCTCTTCAACAATTTTATCATTGGCTTTACCTATCACAAGTGTAGACGGACGGTTAGGGATAATGCTTAAAGCAGTTATTTCAGCAAGAGATAAATGGTCGGGATTTTTTTTAAAATATAAAAAGGAAGCGGCTTTTACACCTTCAATATTGCCGCCATATGGAACCAGATTAAGGTATAGTTGCAGGATTTCATCCTTACTATATTTTAATTCCAATTGAAAAGCACGGAACATTTCAATTGTTTTGCTGAGAATATTTCTATCGCGATGTTCCAGTGCTCTCGCTACCTGCATAGTAATCGTACTGGCACCCGAAGTCCTTTTCATCCGGAAAAGGTTTTTAAAAAAAGCACGGCCTACTGCAAATAAGTTTACACCCGGGTGGGAATAAAAGTATTTATCTTCTTTCGCAATAATTGTTTTGCGCAGCAAAGGAGAAATTTCGTCCAGTTCTGTTTTCATCCGCCATTGCTGGCCGCTGGTGAGGTAGGCATTTACAATTTCCCCTTTATTGTCTGTAATCACAGTAGAATACTCCACATTATCGGGAAGAGGAAACAACCAGTTAAGGATAAAAAAAAGAAAAACCAATCCCAAAAGGGAGAAGCCTGCCCATTTTGCAAAACGGGCTACATGTTTCCTGGTAATTTTTATTCGGGCCATCTTTCTATGCGACGAAATTAGACCATCAGCCTGTTGCAATGCCGCTTAACAAAGATTTATTTTAAATCTTTTGCAACGCTTGTTTTGGTTGCTCTATCTTGCATGGCATATGTATAGATTAAAGAATATTTTTTACTGAAGAATACTAAGTATTCTTTATCTTCTCATACCTGATCCAACCAAATAACCATTTTACATGCGTATCAAATTTTATCCTCTTGCGATGGCTATTCTTACAATAGCTATTATTTCCTGTAACCGTAATGCTGTTAGCCTTAGCTATACCAATGCAAAAGATGAAGTTCCCCAGTTAGGTAACCTCGTTTTTCGATTTAGCCAGTCGCTTATAAACGATTCTTTGCTGAACAATTGGGATTCTACCGATTATATTTCTTTTGAACCGAAAATTACAGGCCGGTTTCGTTGGGAAAGCCCGGACCAGCTCGTTTTTTCACCATCGCAGCCTTTACAACCTGCCACATCGTATACTGCCGCTATTAATAGCGACGTATTGCGCTTTAGTAAGTATGATAAGGTTGAAGGCGGAGGTGGAATAAAATTTCATACACCAGACCTTGCATTGGAAAATACACAAGTGATTTGGATGTTGCAGGAAGATGGAGGAACAAAAGCTGTTCCGCAGGTAGACTTGTTTTTTAACTATCCTGTACAACCGAACGACCTGAAAGAAAAGTTAGCGATAGAGATTGATGGTAAACGTGCTGACTTTACACCTGTTACTATTTCTCCGGATACTAAAATTTCGGTTCGCCTTAGTGGGTTAAAACAAGAAGATAAAGAGCTGTCTGCAAAAATTTCAATCGATAAAGGGTTGAAGCCCCAGCAAGGAAATAATGCGACAGAGAATGCCATGGTATCTTCATTGCTTATTCCTTCGCCCTATGTTCTTACCATACAAAGTATTACATCTGAACATGACGGGGTAGAAGGCATAGTCCGCGTTGCTACAAGCCAACAGGTGAATAGTGAAAACTTAAAGTCTTTTATAAAATTTGATCCGGAAGTAGCTTTTACCACGGCTGCTACTGATAATGGATTTATGATCCGCAGTGACAAGTTTGATGTAGAAAAAAGTTACTCTGTTTCTTTGTTAAAAGGGTTGCGTGGCGTAATCGGTGGTACATTGAAAGAAGATTATGATGGAAGCGTAGCATTCGGAGAACTTGAGGCGGCTATTAATTTTACCAATAGCAAGGCTGTATACCTTTCTAAAAAAGGAGGAAAGAATATTGAAATTCAGATTACAAGTGTTCCGAAAATAAAACTGGTTATTTCAAAAATTTATGAGAACAACCTGTTGATGGCACAGCAATCGGGTTATTATCCACGCGAGAAAGAAAGTGGTAACAATGAAGAGGGCGACTATTATGAAGGCGATTACGGAAGTGAAGCTGTATTGGGTGATGTTATTTATGAAAAAGAAATTGATACACGCTCCTTACCAAAAAGTGGGGCTGGCCGTTTATTAAACTTTGGCCAATTTGAAGACCGGCTGCCAGATGTAAAAGGTATCTATCATGTACTGATCCGCTCTACAGAAGATTATTGGGTACGCGATAGCCGCTTTATTTCATTATCCGATATTGGAATGATTGCAAAAGAAGGTGATGATAAAATGGTTCTCTTTGCCAATTCATTAAAAACAGCCAGTCCTTTAGATGAGGTTAATATATCTGTGTATGCTGCAAATAACCAGTTGATAGGTACAGGTACAACTAATGCTGAGGGCGTTGCTGAAGTTAAATACACTAAAAAAGAATTCAGTGGATTTAAACCAGCGATGATCATTGCGAAGACAGCTGACGATTTTAATTATCTGCCTTTTAATAGTACAAGGGTAAATACATCCCGTTTTGAAGTAGGAGGTAAACGGAATAATCCAAGTGGGTTCGATGCATTTGTATATGCAGAAAGAGATATATACCGCCCGGGGGAAACAGTAAATTTTTCGGTTATTATACGTGATAAAAAATGGAAAGCGCCAGGCGATATTCCATTAAAAATGTTATTCCTGTTACCGAATGGAAAGGAGTTAAAATCTTTTCGAAAAAATCTGAATGATGACGGAGCCGTAGAAGGGAGTGTTGATATCAGTACATCGGCCATAACAGGAAGCTATACGCTGGAGGTGTACACGTCCAATGATGTTTTACTTTCTTCCAAAACTTTTTCTATTGAGGAATTTGTTCCTGACCGTATAAGAGTGAATACGAAATTGGATAAAACTTTTTTGCGAACAGGTGAAACTGCCAATCTTTCTATTAATGCGATGAATTTCTTTGGGCCGCCGGCAGCCAATAGAAATTACGAAACCGAAATACAGGTAAAACAAAAATATTTTTCTCCTGAAAAATTCAGTGATTTTGATTTTAGCCTGACCAATCAGAACAGCTTTTTTGATAAAATAGTAAAAGAAGGGAAAACGGATGTGGCAGGAAATGCGACGGAAACATTTGATGTATCATCGGATTACCAGAATAAAGGAGTGTTGCAGGCGAATTTTTATACAACAGTATTCGATGAAACCGGCAGGCCTGTAAGCAGAATGAGTGCGGTTGATATTTTTACACAAAATGTATTATTTGGAATTAAAAGAGACTGGAATTATTACGCACCATTAAACCAACCCATGCGGGTGCAATTGGCGGCAGTAAATAAAGATGGAAACGGAGTAAGTGCAACTGCTAAGGTGGAGGTGATTAAACATGAGTATAAAACAGTATTGACAAAAAGTGGTAACTATTTCCGTTACGAATCGCAACAACAGGATAAGATGATGCAATCAAATACTGTTACAGTAGGAAGTAATACAGTATTCAGTTATGTACCCCGTTCACCTGGTGATTATGAAGTAAGAGTATATGTGCCGGACGCCAGTAGCTATGTAAGCAAAAGCTTTTACAGTTATGGAAGCTGGGGCGGAGATAACCGTTCGTTTGAAGTCAATACAGAAGGTAATATTGATATAGAGTTAGATAAAAAATCTTATTTGAGTAATGAATCGGTGAAAGCTCATTTTAAAACACCATTCAGCGGAAAGATGTTGGTGACAGTAGAAACAGATCATATCCTTTCGTATCAGTATGTAGAAGTTAGTAACAGGGATGCAAGTGTCGATCTGAAATTAAGCAGTGAGCATGTGCCGAATGCTTATATAACTGCAACATTGATTAAGCCGCATGAGTTATCAGATATCCCGTTAACTGTAGCGCATGGTTTTCAGAATATAATTGTAGAAGAAAAAAGCCGTAAAATACCTGTAGAAATACAGGCAGCAAAGACTGTACGTTCCAAAACGCACCAGAAAATAAAAGTAAAAACAGCAGCAGGAAGTTATGTCACATTATCAGCAGTGGATAATGGTGTACTGCAGATCAGTGATTTTAAAACACCTGACCCGTACGCTTATTTTTATCAAAAGAAAGCATTGCAAGTAAATGCGTATGATTTGTATCCTTTATTATTTGCCGAGTTAAGGCCAACATTGAGTAGTACGGGTGGTGATGCAGATTTATCAATGGAAAAAAGGGTGAACCCAATGCCGGCAAAACGTATAAAAGTTGTAAGCTACTGGAGTGGTATTAAAAAGGCGAATAGTAGTGGTGTGGCTGAGTTTGAGTTTGATGTACCACAGTTTAGCGGTGAGCTTCGCCTGATGGCTGTTTCTTATAAAGGAGAGAGTTTTGGCGCTGCTGACAACACAATGACTGTTGCCGATCCTATTGTTATCAGTACAGCTTTGCCACGCTTTCTTAGCCCGGGCGATACAGTAAATGTTCCGGTTACATTGAGTAATACAACAGATAAGAATACAACTGTATCAGCAAGTGTAACAGCCAATGGCCCTGTAAAAATTGTTGGAACAAATGCGCAGAGTGTCGCAGTAAATGCTAAGAGTGAAGGAAGAGCGATGTTCCGCATTACCGCCCCTTCGATTGGTGTTTCAAATATTAGTATTGCAGTAAATGGATTGGGAGAAAAGTTTGAAGACAAAACAGAAATTTCTGTTCGCCCTCCATCTACTTTACAAAAGCGCAGTGGTAGTGGTTCTATTGCCGGAGGCGCTGCACAGAAAATTAATATAACAACAGGAGATTTTATTCCCGGAAGTATAAATTATGAATTAACAGTAAGCCGCTCTCCTGCATTGGAGTTAGCTGACCAGTTGAAATACCTTGTTCAATATCCTTATGGTTGTACTGAACAAACAGTATCTGCTGCGTTCCCGCAATTATATTATGGCGATATGGCCGATCTGATGCAATTGAATAAAAAGCAGGATAAGCAAAATGCAAATACAAATATCATTGAGGCTATTCGTAAAATAAAAATGAGACAATTATATAATGGGGCTGTCACATTATGGGACGGTGGTGGAGTAGAAGATTGGTGGACCACTATTTATTCCGCTCATTTTTTACTGGAAGCTAAAAAGGCAGGCTTTGATGTTGACAATGGTCTTTTGAATACTATGCTTAGTTATATCAATAGCCGCCTGAAAAATAAAGAACTGATTACATATTATTATAATCGTGATCAGAATAAAAAAATAGCACCCAAAGAAGTGGCATACGGCTTATACGTATTGGCATTAGCAGGAAAGAGTAATATCTCGGCAATGAATTATTACAAAGCTAAACCGGAAGTATTAGCGTTGGATAGCCGTTATTTGTTAGCTACTGCTTATGCAACAGCAGGAGATAAAAAATCATTTACATCATTGTTGCCAGGTTCGTTTGTTGGCGAGGAATCAGTAAAACAAACAGGAGGCAGCTATTATTCTGCCATACGTGATGAGTCCATTGCGTTGAACGCTTTATTAGATGCAGATCCTGGTAATGCGCAAATACCGATAATGATAAAGCACGTAAGTGCAAAATTGAAAAATGAGCGATGGTTAAATACACAGGAGAGGGCTTTTTCTTTTCTTGCTTTAGGCAAACAGGCAAGATCGGCTAATCAGTCAACTGCTACCGGCGAAATAAAAGTAAATGGGAAAGTGATAGCCAAAGTAAGTGATGGTAAATGGAGAGGAGATATGGCCGCACTAAAAGGAACCAATATAGAAATTACTACCAG
>Ga0164241_10001897_pt1 | contig 24045 bp, 20 predicted proteins | sample OricomyardsoilBY_FD_108780 | JGI IMG/M metagenome (GOLD analysis project Ga0164241, IMG submission 108780) | Backyard soil microbial communities from Emeryville, California, USA - Original compost - Back yard soil (BY) | ecosystem: Environmental > Terrestrial > Soil > Unclassified | place: USA... | reverse complement strand
TCGAACCGCTCCTCCACCGCGGCGAGCCCCTCGCGAACCGCAACCCTCAGTTCGAATTCGAACCGCTTCTCCACCGCGGCGAGCCCGTCGCGAACCGCAACCCTCAGTTCGAATTCGAACCGCTCCTCCACCGCGGCGAGCCCCTCGCGAACCGCAACCCTCAGTTCGAATTCGAACCGCTCCTCGGCGACGCCTTCGAGAACGCCGAGCCACAGTTCGAAATTCGAACCAACTCGTTGCGACGCAGCGAAGCTCTAGTGAACCGCGACACGCAGTTACAATGCGAACCGTGTTGGACCCCTACGGCGCTCACGGTGCACCCGATGCAAGGTGCGAATTAGAACCGCTGGTTCGTAAGCGCGTGGGGGGGGCCGAGACGAGTGGCCGAAAGGAGCGAAGGGCCCAGAACCTGCTGATTTTCCGCCCGTGTCGGCTCTTGCTGCGCTGCGCTGCGCTGCGCTGCGCGGACGCCCCGCGACGGGAACGGGGCGCGACGTGAGGTGCATTGCTGGGTTGAGATCGCCCACTCTCGAAGGTTCCAAACACAGAAAGCGGGGACCGGGCGTTACGCGTACATCTGCGTCATCCAGGCGCGCATGGGGTGTGCGACGGCGTTTGCGGCTTCGCGCAGTTCGGCTTTGTCGAGTGGGACGCGACGCAGGCTGACTGCAATGTCGCCGTCGACGCCCTCCACGACTGCGTATTCTGCGTGAGCCATCAGCACTGGCGCTTGGCCGGCGGCGTATTCTTTGAACGCGAGGCCTACGCTGCCCGGATTGACGAGTAGGGTGCCGCGGTGTTGACGCAGCATCTGCACGTGAGTGTGACCGCCGGCCATCACCGTGGCGCGGCGGCCGGCGAGCAGTTCGTCCACGCGATCTGCGGGCGTGGTGGCGAGCAGATCGGTGGTATTCGAGTCTGGCGTGCCGTGGAACAATAAGAGGCTGCCGGAGTTATTCAGTTTCAGCTCGCAACCGCGAGAAAACGAGGCAATGAACTTCAAATCTGCGTCGGACAGCTGCGCGCGACACCAGTCCACCGCCTCAATCACGATTGGCACTTCCGAATACGTGCGGATGAGCCCCTCATCGAGCATGAATTCGTCGTGGTTGCCGAGAATGCAAATGCAGCCGAGTTCTACCAGGCGTCCGAGCACTTCACGCGGTCTCGGACCCAAGGTGACGGCATCCCCCAAACAGACAATCTGATCTACACCGGTGCGCGCGATGTCTGCCAACACGGCGTTCAGCGCGTACTCACTGCCATGCAAATCCGAAATCAATGCGACGCGCATCTCGGGCTCCCCTTGCTGAGCAGTATAGTGGTCGCTCAGGGGGAAGAGTCAACGCAGCATCGCGCGCATTCGCAGGGGCGATCTGCAACGTGGCCCATCACGCCACGCGTTCTCGAACAGAGACCACTCACGCGGTGCGCCAACGGCATTCGCTACTGCGCGCTGACTACTCTTCTCACAGTGCTTGAAAATACAACGATGCGCCGAAAGCGATTCGGTACGCTTGCCACTCGAAGTGCGCATCGCCCTGCTCGGGCGCAGGCACGAGCCAATGATCCCAGTTGAACGAAGCGGTGATGTCGATCACCTTCGACCCAGCGAGCAAGCTGTAGCCTGCTCCGAAGCCGAGCGGCACGTTGAGCTGCCCCTTCTGCGCCAAGTGATCATAAGCGACACCACTGTCGGCCAAGAGAAAGAGAGTCGGCACGAGATTCCAAGTGACGCGCAGCGGCGCGTTCAGTCCCACAATGGGATCGAGCTTCTGCCGCAACGTCCCCACTTCCATCGGCACGAAGACGCCCACGCGCGCCGCGAGGCGCGCGCCGGGAAGCGACAGCATCGCGCCGGGGTTCAGCCCCCAACCCGTGTCCCCCGGGGTCTGAAACGAGGCGCGGATCGCCAAATCTGCATGCTTGAAGCGAAATTGCTGCGTAAAAAAGATCAGCACCGGGTCGTAGTGGAATTTGGGTCCGAGCTGCAGGGGCATGAACAGCGCACCTGCCTCGAAATCGTCGAACATGCCGACGGACGCGCCACCGCGCATGTTCCACAGATTGGCGGGGACACCCGTCGCATCGACGAGCTCTTGGTTCAGGTGGGCATAGCTCGTGCCGCCGTCGATGATGCGCGACGGAAAGCGCTGGCCGAAGGTTGGAGAAGTGAGCGGCCCATACATGACCGCAACGACGTTGCGCGGCAGCGTGACGTGGCGCTCGCTCACGACGCCCTCGATGCCGCGTGAACGCGTCGAGCTCGAGTTCTTCACTTGTCCGGTGCGAACTGCATCGAGCAGCCGCGCCTCGGGCAACGCGAGGACGGCTTGCGCGACGCGCGTTCGCTCGGCTTCGTTTACCGCGCCCTCGTATTCGGTTTGGGCGGTCACCAGGTTCGAACGCAAGCTCGCGCGTTCAACTACGAGCGGGCCGGAGCATGCGTCGTAGTCGGCTTGGGTCGCGCCGTACTTCGCGTCCGCCGCGGCGATGCACGCTTTGAAGGTGACGAGCTGGTGGCGATATGCGGTGAGCCCAGCTTCGAAGGTCGAAAGCGCACGCAAAGCCGCGGCGCGCCGCGGCGCGTCGGTCACTTCTTGTGTCGTCGCTTTTCGAAGCGCGGCAATCAGCGCGGCTAGGATCGCTCCGTCGTCGGCTTCGCGAGTGAGCTCGCCGCTGAGCAGCATGATGGCGGTAGCAAGTGCAACCCACAGCATGTCGAGTTCGATTCCGTCTCAGGCTCAGCGTACGCGAGCAAGCTTTTCGAATTCACGCGGAGTGAGCAGGCTGCGCGACTCGAGCATCAACTGCGTGTAGCGATCGAGAGCCGCGCGATCGGTGACCGGAGGAGCGATCGAGCAGCCGAGCACGCCGGAACCGATTGGATCCGACTTTGTCGACGTCGCGCGCCGCTCCAACTCGGTCGCGCATTGCGCCCGTGCCATCACACGTGCGCGATCGAGATCGCGACTCAAACTGACGACCTCTTGGTAAATCTCGCGCAAGCGCCGCGCGCGCTCTCGATCCGAGACGACCAAGCTGACGACGCCGGCTTTAGCAGTGGCGCGCGCCGTCAATTCAACGGCCAAACGCGGCGGCGGCCGCGAGGAACATGCGGCAACGCCGAGGACAGCGGCGACCCCAACCAGCAGGCGCGAGCGAAACATCTCGCAGACCCTTGCACGTGAGCCAGTTCGCTTCAATCACGGAGACCCGCTCGCCCGAGAACGACGAGCAGCGCGGGCAGAACGAGGACGCTCGCCAACAAACTCAAGGCTATCCCGAGGCTGAGCAGAAAGCCGAGACCCTGCATTGCGCGATAGTCAGCTGCCATTAGTGCGGCGAACCCCATCAGGTTCGTCAGCGCAGCGACGCTCACCGCAGTGCCAGTACCTTGCACCAATGTTTCTAGCCGGGCGGCTCCCGGGCCCTCCAGCGAGCGGTGAACGATATGAACGCCGGAATCGAGGCAAATTCCTAGCAGTAGTGGCAACGCCACCATGTTGGCTGCAGTGAACTGAATGCCGAGTGGTCGCATCAGCGCCAGCATCCAGATCGAACCGAGAACCACCGGCAGGAGTGCCAGGAGCGTGTCGCCCACGCGTCGGAACATCAACCACATGGCCAAAGCCATGAGTACGAACGAGTAACCGGCGGCGCGTCGAAAACCATCCGTGATGTAGCGCTCGTGAGGCAAGAGGTTCAGCGCGGTGCCAGCGACGTTCGGGTCGAGCGCACGAAGCCGCTCCGCGAAGCGATTCGCGAAGCCTTCTTCCTCGACATTACCCTTCGGGTAGGCGTGAATCGCGAGACGCGTGCCGTCCTTCGATACGAAGCGCGCGACGAACACTGGCGGCAGATCGGTCGGCGCGTACCGGCCGCGCTCGGCAATATGGCGTGCGGTGGTCACTGCGCGCGAAAGCACGCCTTCGAGGGCCTTGCTCACACGATTCAGTGCTGCAGCTCCTGCGTCCGGCTGAGACGATAACCAGCGCGTGAGCTCACCGAGCTCGTGTGCTGCGCGCGTTGCATCGCTACCGTCGAGGTTGGCCTGACGCATCGCGAACGAGAGTTCGTCAAGTGTATCTGCCAGGCGCGTAAACGCGACTCGTCGCGCGAGACCATCCGCTGCATTGGTCGCGGGGATCGCGGGCACATAATCGCCCAGGTCAGCGACCGCTTGCTTGATGCTCGCGATCCGCTCGGGCGTCTCGGGCGGCAAGAGGTCGCTCGGGCTCTGCACCAGCGCGACCTCCGGAGTCTGGCGTAGCTTCTTCGTGAGTTCGCGCGCTTGGTCGAAAGAGCCGACCATGAAATGAGTATCGAGCGGCGGAGTGCCTGATTCTTCAATGCGCTTGAGGCCGCGGTAGCTCTCGGCGTGCGCGGGCAGAAAGTCGAACGTGCGCCCGTTGAAACCCGGCTGCGCGATGAGCAACGAGACGACCGCGACCACGGTTGCCAAACCGGAAATCGCGAGCACCCAGCGCGCACGGCGCCCCACCAGGCCGAGCACGGCCGAAAGCCCGTAGAGCTCATGCATGTTCGGCTTTCGCTTACCCGCGAGTAACGGTAGCAACGCCGGAAAACCGACGATCGTGCAAGCCAGCGTGATGAATAGACCCGCAGCCGTGATCACTCCGAGCTGCGCGAAAGCCGCAAATTTGGTGGCTGTGGTGCTCAAAAAGGCGGCCGCCGTGGTGCACGCGCCGAGCGCTACGGCCGGGCCATCACTCAAGAGTGCGGTCTTGATCGCCGGGCGCACGTCTTCACCCTCGACTCGCGCCTCCGAATAGCGGTGCAACAAATGCACGCCAAACTCGATACCGAGGCCGAGCAATACGCTCATGAACGCCGACGTGACGAGGTTCAACCCGCCGTACACCAGCACCACGAAGCCGAGTGAAATCACCATGCCGGCGAGCAGCGGCAAGAGCAGCACCGCGACGTGCCGGATCGAGCGAAAGACCAACATCAACAGCAAGAAGATGCCGACCGTCGAAATCAACGAGGTGCTGCGCGAGCTATCTTGCAAGCTCTTCAGCTCGTCCACGGCGAGCGCGGGCGCGCCGGTCAGATCGGCGCGGACGGTTGATTGGGGCAGCGCAGCCAATGCGCGATCGCGCGCGCCGCGAATGCGCTCCACGACCGGCTTGAGCTCCCGGCCTTCGTCGCTTTGCAAAGCCGGAAAGATCAGCACTAGATGATAGGCGCCTTGCCCGCCCACGAGGTAACCGTGGTCATCGAACGCGGAGGCGCCTTGATTGAGCGCACCGAGCTCACCAAGTGAAAGCGGTCCTCCAGCGGCAAGCGCTTGCTTCAGCGCTTTTAGACCGTCAGCGAGCCGCGCGAGTCCTTTGCTTGCCTGCTCGGGAAGCGGCTTCGAATTTGCGTCGTGATTGCCGTTCGCGCCTTCGAGTTCGCTCGAGAGCCGGCGCTCGGCGGCTCCAGCCCAGCTCACCCATGGATCGACTCCAGGTGAAAGGGCGGCGCTCGCCTTCGGCAATACCTGCGCGAGCTCCGGACGCCAAACGAGCAGCGTCTCGGCGACGGTATCGAGCGTCACCTTGCCGAGCACGCGGCGCTCGTACTCGGGCAACTTCGCGATCTCGGACTCGAAGCTGTCGACGAACTTGCGACGCGCGTCTGCCGTGTCGCCCGAGACGACGAGCACGGCGAGCTCCGAACGCCCGAACGTTTTGTAATAGTCGAACAGACGTGATTGGTGCGGACTCGTCACCAAGCTCGTGCGCGACGTGCTCACGCGGAGGCCCCCAAGCTGAACCGACAGGCCCGCTACGACAACGAGAAGCGTGATGCTGGCGATGGCTGCGCGCGGCCACTTCAGCCCAACAGTGAGCAGATACTTGATCACGAAAACGTCTCTCCGGCTCGCTCACTAGCACGAGTTCGAGCCGGCTCGCGCAGCGTTCACGGGCAGCGATCGAGCTCGACTTGCTGGCGCAGATCTTCGAGCAACTTTTGCTCGTCTGGCCGCAGCGCCGCGCGATGAGCCATGCAATAGCAAAGCAGCGGTCGCGCCGGCTCGGAGTCGCCGAGGGCGATGTACCCTTCGGCCAAACGCAGGCGATTCGGCACATGATCCGGAAAGCGCTTCACGACGCCTTGCAGCAGCTCGAGCCCCGTCTCTGAATCACCGTGACTGAGCAACGACGCGGGCGCCATCACGTACAGCGTCCCCAGCACGCGCTGGGCCGCAGCAGAGCGCAGCGTCGGATCGAGCGCTGCGCTCTGCCGCGCGAAGCGCTCGACCTCATGGACGAGCGTGGGCGCCGAGAGCCCCGAGATCTGCGCGAGCCGTCCCGCGATCATCGCGCGACCGAGCGCATCTTCCGCGGTCTTCGGGGCCAGATTTCGCACCCGCTGGTAAGCGAATTGCCGGTCCTGGTGCGTGTCCGCAGAGCGCGCGACGAGCGCTTCGAGCGCGTCCGCTACGGCGACTATAGATAGATTCTCGCCGCGCAGTGTGGGCGCGACGGGCCCGCGTACCGGCGCGTTCGAGGGTGTGCAACCACTCATGAGCAGCGCGAGGCTCGCGCTCCCCAGCAGAAGCCAGAGCGCGCGCCGAACGTGCAGTTTGGCGAAAGGCACGGCGGTTATGGCTTGGAATAGCGCGCCACGAGCGTGCGATAGCGCTCGTCACTGCTCGGCTTGATGACATCGATGCCGACGCTTGCGCAGGCCTGTTTGGCCTTCACGCACAAGTTGGGCAAGGACTGCTTGAGGCTCTTCACCGCGGCGGCGTCGCTGCGTGGGAATGCAACGACGGCCATGCCCGGCAATTCCGCACTGTGCCATGAAGTGTGCAGCTCAGAACCGCGTTCGATGTGCTCGGCTGCCGCGAGCTGCGCGTCATCGATCAGCGCGCAATCGGCTTCGTCACGGAGCACTTGCTTGAGCGGCTCCAGGGGGCGTTGCGCGGGGACCAGCGTGAACATCGAGAGCCGGAACCCGCCCCCGGCCACGACGCGATCGATGAACTTGGCGTCGGACGCATAGGTAGTGGCCAACCGATGCCCGACGCAACCATCGAGCCCTTGCGCGTTCTTCGAGACCAAAAAATATTGTCGACCACCGGCCTGCGGCGAGGCGACTTCGCCGATCACGGAAGGGGACAGCGAGTCCTTGAGCGCGAGGTACGCGGACAGGGAAAGAATGCCAAATTCTGGCTTTTCGTCGTGCACGAACGCGAGCGCTGGCGCGCGCTCGGAGAAATAGCGCCCGGTCGCCTTGGGCCAATGATTCTGCTCGGCCACGACGCGCAACAAGTCGTCCAAATACGGCTGAGCGCGGCTCGCTGTTCCGACTCCGTATTCACGCAGCACGACGAACGAGTGAGCGGGTGCCGCTGGCGGAGCCGCGCCCAGCGAAAGCAACGCGCAAACGCTCAGCCCGATGACCGCGAGCATCGACCCCTCGAGCAACCGCTTCATGACAGCCCCACTTCCGGCGGCCAACGAGCCTCGAGCGACGGCAGTGCGCGACAGCGCTCTGCTTCTGCCAAGGCCCAGAGCGGGAAGATCTTCAAGTAATTGTCGTAGTGAATGGCGCAGGTCTTGTTGAAGACGCCTGCGATGCCCTCGGGCGGAAAGCTGCCGTCGGCAGATTGACGGCTGCTCAAGAATTCGACCGCGCGCGCGACGGCGGCACTCTGGCCGCGCCCCGCGGCGATCAACGCGAGCGTCGCCCAAGCGGTCATCACGGCCTGACCTTGCTCGGTCGGTACATAGTACCGTTTTACGCAGCTTTCCGCGGATTCTCCCCAAGACCCGTCCGCGCGCTGATGCGCGAGCAAAAACTCGCAGGCGCGTTCGATTTCGGGCGACGTGTCGGACAGACCTGCGGCCTTGAGCCCCAGAATTCCGAACCAGGTGCCATACGTGAAGCAAACGCCCCACGACCCTTCCCAAGAGCCGTCGACGCGCTGCGCCGCCTGCAAAAAACGCTGCCCGGCCTCGATCGCGGATTCAATGCGGTCCGCCTCGGCCGTGGTGAACCGCTGTCGGTACGCGCGCAGCGCTTGCACGCACGCGGACGTGCACTCGACATAAGAGTAGTCGATCATGATGTCGCGAAAGCAATCAGAAGCGTTGAGCGCCTCGAGCCACTCCGGACCGCGTGTGAGCTCGTAAGTCGCCCAACCGCCGTCCGGATTTTGCAACGAGAGCATGAGCTCGACTGCCGCATCGAGCCTCCAGCGCGGCAACGTCTTCCCGGTCGCAGCTTCGATCGCGAGACAGGCCTTGAGCCCCTCAGCGGTGCAATCGCTGATCGGCCAACCGTGCGCGCGACTCGAAAAAGGCCAGCCGCCCTTGGAGGCATGACGGAAACAGAGCTCCCGCTCGGGCACGTCCTCCAAGACCTGATTGGCCTCGAGGTACACGAAGGCCGAATCGAGCAACGAGCGAGAGCGGTCAGTGAGCGGCGCGCGTGCGATGGCTTGGGCAGCGAACGCGGTGTCCCACAGCCGCGAGCTATCATAGCCGTTCATCTTCACGCCGTCGGCGGCGTGGTACAGATAATCACCGAGCCGGCGCTGGTGCTGCACGAGCTCGTCGCCGCGCGGATCTTCGAAGTACCAAACCAGCGTGTGGAGCAATTTGCTGATCGGACCGATGCAAATGTAGTCGGTGTTCGCGTCCTCGCGCCGGACTTGGTCGACCACGTAGCTGAGCGCCTTCGAACGCAAGATGCGCGGACAACGCTGCTCGAAACCGAGCAAAAAGCGCGTCGCCACGTCCAAGATCGGCGAGCGAGGCGACAACTCGTCGTTCGTGCCAACGGCAGCGCGGGCGCGGTCCCAGTCGATTCGATCGTAACCCTGTGGGTATAGTTCGCGACGCAGCTGCTCGATCAGCGGGCTCAGCGTCGCCCTGCAGCGCTTACCGTACAGGTAGGAGAGCGGTAGGTACACCATGCGGCAATGGCACCACAGCCGGCTCGGGTGGAACGGCAAGCGCGTCGGGAGCAACCACAGCTCGGGCAAAACCGGCGCGAGGCCCCGATAGTCATACAAATTCAAAACGGCGAGGAAGTACTTGCCCCACGCCGCGGACTGCATCGGCCCGCCATGTTGCTCCAGCCAAATGCGAGCATGCGCGAGCCACTCGGCGTCCGCAGCTTCACCCAAGAGCCGCGCCCCGACGTAGTTCAGCGCGGTCGGGAAGACCGCACTCTTGGCCTCGACGTGCAAGCCAAACCCGCCGTCTGAATTTTGGTGGGTTTGCAGGTACTTGCGCATTTCGCGCTGCGTGACGGGATCGATCGCGATGCCAGCGATGTGGCAGGTTGCGATGTACAGCGGCAGCAAGAAGAGCGGGCCACCGTAGTCGCCGTGCCAAGAGCCGTCGGCGTGCTGCGTGCGGCCGAGGTGCTCCAGACCTTTGGCAATCGCCCCGGGGTCGCTCGTTCGTGCGCCACCGGGGTCGAGCCAGCCGTCAGACCTGAGCATACCCCTCCCGAGTCGCTGCCTTGGAGCGCGACGGCGGGGCCAACTTGACCAGACGCTCTTTGAACTTGCTCATCGCGCTCGTGTAGCGGCGCCTCAAGGCGGCATCGTCGCTGGCGTTCCTGAGACAGTCCTCGATCAGCTCGCCGACGCTCTCGCGAGAGATCTTCACCGGGCGATCGACGCTCAGCACCGCATCGTTGCCGATGGCCAAAACCAAGGTCTCGAGCGCCATCCACAACGGCAAAAGACAGAACAACCGCAGCTGAACTTCTTGCGCCGGGATCAAGAGCACGTATTCGAAGGCCTTGCCCAAGTGCTCGCCCGCACGATCGAACATCGGCACGAGCGCGCGGTGGGCTTGCGCGCGATGTTCGGGTGTCAGCAAATTCTCACGCGAAAAGCCTTCAGACTGACACAGCTGACGCGGCACGTAGCAGCGGTTGCGCGCAAAATCTTCGGTCACGTCCTTGAGGATGTTGACCAGTTGCAGGCCAATTCCGAAAGACTCACAGCGAGCGCGCAGTTCGGGCTCGAGCGCCGCACCGGTGCTGCCCATCCACGTCGAGAACAGATCGGTGATCAAATGCCCGACGGTGCCGGCCACGAAATAACAGTACCGCTCGAGATCGGCGACGGTGCTGATAGTCGTCAACTTGCCCGGCCGATCGCGGCGACAGTACAGCCGCATGCCGTTGGCCATCTCCGAGAGCCAGCTGACCGACGAGCGGCGCGTCTCCAGATCTTGGCTCAGGAACACGTTCATCACCCTGGGGAGTGACTGCGCTAGGCGAACCTCTGGATCGTCCTCCGTAAAGGCCGCAAATCGCGAGCTGAAGCTCTCGGGGCTCTGCACACCGTCGAGTACGGCGATGAAGGACGTGAACAGGGCGTCCCGCTCTTGACCGCCGAGCTGCTCGTGATCTTCGACCGTATCCACGATGCGGCAGAGCAGGTAGCCGCACGTGAGCGCCACGCGCAGTGGCTGAGGCAGGAGCTGGATTGGCTTGGAGAACGTCCGCGAGACGTCGACCAATGCCTGTTCACAATAAGCCCAGTCTGCCTCGGTCTTCGCGCTCATCAAGATGTACTCCGTTCGTTCGAGGCCTGTAATTCACCCACCCGAAGTCCGCCGCTCCGAAGGGTGTCCGCTGCAGGGACGCAGGCGCGCAGCGGCCACTCGAGCCAGCTCGCGTCTTGCCGTAGGTGCCGCGCCCACGCGGACCACGATTGCCGTCGGGCCGCGCTTTGTCCCACGCCATCCAACACGACCTGTGCGGTGGCGCGCAGAAATGAATCCGCGAAGCTTACGCCGGCTCGGTCATCGCTGGTCAATAGGCGCATCGTGCGGCTGCGCTCCCTCGGGCTCGTTCGGAGCATGTGCAAAAGTCCGTGTCGAACTCGTGTCGCGCTCGCATCCTTTCGAGCGAAAGCCAAATACAACACATTCGCGAGCCGTTCAGCGACGTGAACGTCGCGATCTTTTCGATAGGCGGCCAGAGTGTCGCAATTTGCCGCCGCGTACGCGTCCATGATCCCGAGGGTCATACCAACCCCGCTCAACGGATGAACGTGCCCAACGGCATCGCCGACGAGCCAGACATTCCGCTGACCGTAGAATGTGCGCGAGCGGACTCCGGTCGAGGCCCAACTGAGCGGCGCTTTGACGGCTTCCCGCAGCGCAGCTTCGAGCTGCGGGGGTAGCGCATCACGAAAGGCAGCGTAGACCGCGGACGGCTTACGTTCAGCACTCGAGCTCGTGCCCGGAAAGTCCAGACACGCTCGGATTCGGCGCTCATCGATGCGGTACAGCAGTGCCGGACCCGGACCGCCCAGGAAGACGTGCCCCAGGCCCTCGAACGGCAGGCGCGCATCATGGAGCTCGAGGCCCGCGAGATACGACAGCTGCTGGCTCGCGGCCGGGCCGCCAATCGCCGCGCGCACCTTCGAAGCGCGGCCGTCAGCACCGATGATGCGCTCGGCCTGCACGCTGACACGACGCGACCGAGCGCGATCCTCGAGCTCGACTCGGTTGTCCTGAAGACCGGCAAACACATGGTTCGGCAAATAGGTCAGATTGGCCAGGCCTGTCGCGTGATCGCGCAGGTGCGCGACGAGCTCTTCATGCACCCGCGCAATCGCTTCACCCTCGTCAAAGGGGAGACACACGGGATCGGCGGCATCATCACCAAAAATGGCGAAGCCGCGTCCGCTGCACTGGGCGAGCGACGCCAAATCGACGCCCAGGGCTTTCAAAGTTCGCACGCCGGGCGGATGGATCCATTCGCCAGCGAAGCGCGCGGACGCTCCTGGGAAGCCCTCAATCAGCGCCACGCGCGCGCCGCGTTTCGCGAACGCGATCGCCGCGGTCGCCCCGGCGGGTCCTGCGCCGATGATCGCGACGTCCGTTTGCATCGCGCTGGTCTGAGCTGGCGTCAGCATCCGGTGATCACCCGTGATACAGCCCGCTGAAGGCTCGCCTCAGCACCTCGCGCGTGGCGCGCGCCGAGCTGAAGCTGAGCGCGATGTCGAGCGCCGGGCTCTTGAGTGCGGTCATCAACACACGGCCGCCGAGCATGCGGGGAGCCAGCGACTTGATCACGCTCGTCTGGTACGTGCTCGCCCCGAGATCATCGCGCCAATCGTCGGCGAGCTTCGCCAGGTGAGTGCCCGCGAGGTGGCCGCTCACGAGCGCGTGATAGATACCCTCGGCAGTCGCGAAATCAGCGAGCCAGCCCGCTTCACCCGCGCGAAGCACGCCCGGCGCGCTGAGCTGTCGAGGCACCGCGCTGACCTGCACGGGATGGCCAATCCAGCTGCCGAGCTGCTGCGCACCGCGAAGCCTTCGCTCCAACCGCCGCTCCAAAAACGCCTCGAATCGCTGGCGCGCATTCGGCTTCGACTTGTCCGGAGCGAAGCACAGGCCGACGTTCACCCGTGTGGCAGTCTCGGGGAACACCCAGCCGTAATGGGGCTTGAGCTCGCGATCGAAGAATAACTCTACGACGTCCGAGGTCCCTTGCAGGCCCTCATACCAAGCCATGATCGTATGCAACGTCGATTGACCCGCGCTATCTGCGCGCCGACGCGCCTTGTCGAAGCCGCCGGTCGCGCCGCTACAGTCGACTACGGCGTCACCTTCGAAGGTTCCGTCGCTAGTTTCCACCGCGACTTGGCCGCGGTGGCTGTCGATGCGCTTCACGGTACAGTTCTCGCGCAGATCGGTGCCTCGGCTTTGCGCTTCGCGCGCCAGCAGCTCATCGAATTCACTACGCACGAGCACGGCCGTTTCGTGGTCACCGCGCAGCTCGACACCGCGCCCCTCCACCCCGGCAATGATCGCGCCGTCGATGCGAAACGCGCGCCGCCGGACTTTCTCGCCCACGCCGAGGCGATCGAGGAACGTGAGCGTCCACGGCGAGAGTCCGCTGCCGCAGGCCTTGGTGCGCGGCACTGCCTTGCGCTCGAGTTGCAAACACTCACTGCCAGAAGAAGCGAGTGCCATGGCGGCCGCACAGCCGGCAGGGCCTGCACCGATCACGATCGTCTTACGCTTTCTTCTCACAATGCAAGACCCCTGGGTCCGAGTGTCGGCCCCGTCAAGCTCGCCACCAGATCGCCATGTGTGCACCACGCACCGCTCTACCCTTGCCGAGTATCGAAATGTCCGGTGCAAGGCAAGCGACGCGAGCACCCATCACATACATCCAGCTTTGCTGGAAGGGTGATGCGGTCGGGCGGCCACTGCGACGATGCGCGTCGATGCTTTCAAGAGACACCAGGAAAGCAGAATGGAATTAGGCTCCGACCATGTACGTCCACGCGAAAACCGTCAGCTGGCTCGCCCGTCGAGGCACGCGCGAAGGCAGTTTGACCCTGCGAAAGAGCTTGTACACGAGCGGCTTCGCGCTGGCTCACGCTTTCATGTGTAGCAGTGTGTCGATCGCGCGTTGGCTGGATCGCTTCTTGTACCCTGCGTACGAGCTTACGCCCGTCACGCCCCCGGTGTTCGTGATCGCGACCCCGCGCTCGGGCACGACCTTTTTGCACCACTTGCTCGCGCTCGACGACGAGCACTTCGTGAGCTTCAAACTGTACCAAACGATCGCGCCCTCGGTGCTCATGGACCGCGCGATCGGCGCGCTGCGCGAGGCGAACGACAAGGCCGGCCTCGGCTTCGACCGCGTGCTCGACGCCATCGATCGGCGCATGTTCACGTCGTGGAACGGCATTCATCGGGTGGGTCTGCGAGCGGACGAAGAAGACGAAAATCTGTTCGTTTACAGCTTGGTCAGCCCCGCGCTCTACATGTTGTTCCCGGACATTCGGGCGATGCCCGAGTTCGTGGATCTCAGCGGTTTGTCGCCCAAGACGCTGCGGCGTTTGGCTCATGATTACCGCGAGACGGTGCGGCGGCTACTGTTCGTCACCGGCGGCGAGCGCACGCCGCTGATCAAAAATGTGCTGTTGCCGAGCCGGCTCCCGGTGGCCAAGCTCGCCTTCCCAAACGCACGCTACGTGCACATCGTGCGCGATCCGCGGGAAGCCATTCCCTCCGCGGTGAGCCTTTTCTATGCCATGTGGCAGAGCCATTCGCCGCAGATCGCGCCCAATTCACCCGAGACGCGCGCGCTGGCCGATATGTTCTTGAAGCACTATCGGCTGCTCTGCGACGAAAAGCAAAACCAGCCGCCCGAGAACTGGATTTCTGTGCGCTTCGAGTCCTTGGTTGCGGATCCGGTGGCCACCGTCAGCGGCATTTATGAGGCGCTGGGCATGCCCGTGACGCCGCGTTTTCGTGCAAAACTCGAGCAAGCCGCCGCCGATGGCCGGCGCTTCAAGAGCCGGCACAGCTACGATCTCGACCGTTTCGGCTTGACTGAAGAGGACCTGCGGAGCGCGCTCGGGCCGCACTGGGACAGCGTCACTGGCGCAGACTTGGAAGCTACGGCGTTGGCACTCGATTGAGGAATGGCTCGAAGCTGCACTCGGACTTGACCTTTGCGCGCTACGGCAGAATGTTCAGGCACCTTGGAAGCGACACCGCACGCTGAACCATTGAACAACGGCAGCGGCCCCGGACGCCGGGAGTCGCGCGTGGCGGAGGTACGTCGCTCGGGACCGAGTGGCAACTTCTGGTACGCCGTCGAGCTCGGAACCAAACTGCGTCGCGGTCAAGTGATCGCCGTCACGTGGTGGAAGCAAGCGATCGCGCTGTACCGCGACGACGCGGGCGACGTGAGCGCGCTCGAAGATCGCTGTGCACATCGCCAGCTCCCACTCTCCTGCGGCCGGGTCGAAGGCTCGCGCCTCGTGTGCCAGTACCATGGCTGGAAATACGACGGCGGCGGTCGCTGCGTCGAGATCAGCCACGAGCTCGGTAAAGGTCGCGAGAAGCTGCCGAAGATCGGCATTCGCGCCTATCCAGTGAAAGAGCGCTACGGCTTGATCTGGATTTTCCCGGGCGATCCCGCGCTGGCAGAGAGCGTGCCGCTACCGGAAATTCCCGAGCTCAGCGGACCGAAGCCTTGGCCGGTGATCCCGATCGACATCACCATCGGCGCGCACTTCTCGATGATCGTAGAGAACGTGTGTGACTTCAATCACGCTTACCTGCATCGCCACAAGCAGCCGTTCGTCGACCCCACGCTCTCGGAGTACACCCGCGAGGGTGACACGATCAACGTCACCTACAAGACGTCCTTCGCGAAGAGCATGATCGCCAAGCTTGCCTCGGAAAATGGCGGCAAAGGGCTCGACCGCATCAAGCTCTGGTACCAATATCCGTACCAAGGCTCGGACATCCTCGGGAAGTATCTGCACTGGCTGTTCATGCTCCCGATCGATGAGCGCACCACGCGCTGCTTCTTCGTGTTCCTGTTCGGCCCGATCGAGATCCCGCTCGTGCGCTGGACGATTCCGCGCGCACTCAAGCCGCTCGCGCTCAAGCTCGCCAACTTGCTGTACGTCGAGCCACTTCTGGCAGAAGACAAATGGATCCTCGAGGCCGAACAAGCGGGCTTCGATCGCAACGCCGATCGCCCGATGATCGAGCTCAATCCAGCGGTAATCGAGTTCCAAAAGCTCACTTTGGAAAAGGCGCGCGAATACCAGACGAGTGAGCTTACGCGCTCGCTCCGCCGTCGCCAAGTGGAGTCGGATCAAGCCGCACGCGCTTCTGCGCTGGCCGAGGAGAGCTTGTATGAAGCCGCGCCGACCGCGGGCGCCTCGGACACCGCCGCGCAATGATCGCAGACTGACACGCGAGCCATGACCACACTCGTTACGGGGGCCACGGGACACATCGGCAACAATCTCGTGCGCGCTTTACTCGCAAGGCGAGAACGCGTGCGCGTGCTGTGTCGCCCTGGTTCGAGCGAAAAGCCGCTCGCCGGCCTCGACGTAGAGCGGGTCGAGGGTGACCTGCGGGATAACGCCTCGCTCGAGCGCGCCGTGGCCGGCAGTGATCGCGTTTATCACGTCGCAGCCATGATCAGCATCCGTAGCGGCGATCGCAAACCGCTCTGGGACGTGAACGTCGCCGGCACCGCGCGCTTGCTCGCGGCCGCGCGCAAGGCCGGCGTGAAGCGCGTCGTGCACACGAGCTCGTTTGGAGCGATCGGCAACAACCCGAACGGCCCGAGCGATGAGAGCCACGCGCTCGATCCCAATGAACCCGCGACCGACTACGAGCGCAGCAAGGCGGAATCCGAGCTCGAGGTCAAACGCGAGGTCGAACGGGGCCTCGACGTGTGTATCGTGAACCCGTGCGCGACGGTTGGCCCGTTCGATTTTCGTCCCAGCTTGGTCGGCCGCACCTTCGTCGATTTCGCGCACGGCAAGATGAAGGCGTACCTGCCCGGCGCGTTCGACTGGGTTCCGATGCGCGACGTGATCGACGGGCACTTGCTCGCGATGGACAAGGGCGGCAAAGGTGAGCGCTACTTGCTCTCGGGTGAAGTCGCGTCGCTCGATCAGATCCTCGACTGGCTCGCCGAAGACACGGGGCGTCCACGCCCGCGCTTTCGCATCCCCGCGGGGCTCATGCTCGCGATCTCCGTGCCCAAGGATTTCGTCGAGGCCCGTTTCTTCCCGAAGAAATATCCGCGCTTCAACCAACACTCGATCCGCCTCCTGACGAGCGGCAAACACGGCAGCAATCAAAAAGCGCAGCGCGAACTCGGGCTCGAGCCGACCCCGATCCGCCAAGCCTTTCGCGATTCAGTGAGCTGGTTTCAGGAAAACGGCTACTTCTGAGTCGCGCGCGTCAGCGCCAGACGAACAACTCCGAGTAGCGCCGCTCGACCTCCGCGCTGTCGACGGGCGCCGAGTCACTCGCCCCGAGCAAGCGAGCCTCGACCAACGCGGCCTCGACGCGAGCGCCGCTCTCGTCACTCGATTGCAAGCTCGTGGACAGCGTGAGCTCGGGCTGGAGCGGCGCTTCGTACGGATCATCGACGCCGGTGAAACCGCGTAGCTCGCCGGCACGAGCTCGCTTGTACATGCCCTTCACATCGCGGCGCTCGCACTCGTTGAGCGGGCAATCGACGTGCACCTCGAAGAACCGTTGCAAAACGCGCCGCGCCTCGTCGCGCGCCGCGCGATACGGACTCACCACGGCCACGATCACGATCACGTCGTTGCGCGCTAACAAATTCGCAACGAACGCCACGCGCAGAATATTGCGGTCACGGTCTTCGCGGCTGAAACCGAGGCCGTAAGACAGCGATTGCCGAATCAAATCCCCATCCAGCACCTCGACGCGCCGCCCGCGCGCGAGCAACCGACGCGCAAGCGTTCGCGCGATCGTCGACTTCCCTGAACACGGCAATCCTGTCAGCCAAATCGTGAACCCAGAGCTCTCCACGCGCCGGAAAGTAGCACACGCAGCACAGCAATAAACCTACACTTGAGCGCGAAATTGAGCGCCCAGCGGCTCGCTGAGCTGGCCTACGCGGAACGCGGGTTCGCGCGATACGGCTCACTTCGAGCGAACGTGTCGTGGCGCGGTTGGCGCACGGTACTTCGAACCAGCGAACGCATACGTGCGTCGATCGACGCGAACTCGATGCGGCGCACAGCGACGTCGCAAATATGCAATCTGCGCGTTCCTCACTCTGCGTCTCGTGTAACGAGTCTGCGAGTTCTTAGTTGCGGCTCTTTACCTATCCAACTGGGTGCACTAGGCATCTGCTGGTGAAGTTGCGAACGCGCGGGGCCAAGCTGGGCGTAGCAGCGCTGTGCGTGATCTCCACGCTCGCTTGGTCGACGAGCGCCTTCGGTTATTGCCTCGCGATGAGCTGTGAGCTTGGTGAAAAATCCACCAACCCCTGCCCGCGCGACGAGAACCGATGCGTGACGCAAGGTGAGCCGGTGCATTGGGGCAGCCCCTGTCTCACCTACACGGTCCAAGTGGATGGCTCTCCGAAGTCCAAGCTCGACGCCGATCAAGTGCAAAGCTACGTCGCCCAAGCCTTCAACGCGTGGAAGAACGTGCATTGCCCGGGCGGCGGCTCGCCCCGTTTCGACGCGCAGTTCGCCGGCTATGTCAGCTGTGACCGCCACGAAGTGCTCTGCGAAAGCGCCGCCAGGAACGACAATGTGATCATGTTTCATGATCAGGTTTGGGTCACGCCCGACTCACAGTATGGCGTCACGACTCGCACCGGCAGCAAAGCCTCCGGGCTCATCGTCGACGCCGACATCGAAATCAACTCCAAGGACTGGTCCTTCAAGAGCGATCCCAACGGCATGATGTCGATCTCGCTCCCAGTCGTACTCACCCACGAAGTCGGACATTTCCTCGGCCTCGCGCACAGCCTCTCGGGTGATGCGCTGATGTTCGCAACCTACAGCTTTCAAAGCGCGCCGCTCACGCACAACTTGTTCTCACCTGATGACGTCGCCGCGATCTGCGCCGCATATCCGCCTGGCCCCAAGCTGAGCTGCGCCGCCCCCAACGGCGCCGCCTACGACAAGTGCCAAATCCCTCTCGGTGAAGATCGCCCGTGCGTGCTCCAATCCAGCACCGAGAGCGCCGGCTGCAGCTGTCACCTCGTCTCCTCACCCACTCGCTCTTGGCCAGTCATCGCCGCGCTCGGCGCATTGCTCACCACCCTCCACACCCGCCGCTCCCGCAAACAACGCCGCGACCAGCGCTAATTTTTTTGGCAAGCGGGCACGCCACGACAAACAGCGACGCGTAGCCCGCTGAGCTTCCGAGGCCCCGTGACAACTTCGGGGTCGAGCGCAGCGAGCTCGATTTCCGCGACGAATGAGCGCGAGACTCGCGGAACTGTCCACGACGCAGACCGCATACTTTGTGCACGAAGCACCAAGCTCCGCTCGCGAAGACCGCCCTCGCGACCTAACCCGCGCACTTCGTGCACGAACTACCAAGTTCCGCTCGCGAAGACCGCCCTCGCGACCCAACCCGCGCACTTCGTGCACGAACTACCAAGTTCCGCTCGCGAAGACCGCCCTCGCGACGTGCCCCGCATACTTTGTGCACGAACTACCAAGTTCCGCTCGCGAAGACCGCCCTCGCGACCTAACCCGCGCACTTCGTGCACGAACTACCAAGTTCCGCTCGCGAAGACCGCCCTCGCGACCTAACCCGCGCACTTCGTGCACGAAGTACCAAGCTCCGCTCGCGAAGACTGCCCTCGCGACCGAACCCGCGCACTTCGTGCACGAACTACCAAGCTCCGCTCGCGAAGACCGCCCTCGCGACCTAACCCGCGCACTTCGTGCACGAACTACCAAGTTCCGCTCGCGAAGACCGCCCTCGCGACGTGCCCCGCATACTTTGTGCACGAAGTACCAAGTTCCGCTCGCGAAGACTGCCCTCGCGACGTGCCCCGCATACTTTGTGCACGAAGTACCAAGTGCTTCGCGCGCGGGGCTTAGCCATCCGCCTCGACGCGCGAACGCGGTACTGCCCGTTCGTATCGCGACGGGAACGGAGCGTGTTGTGAAGTGCGTGGCTGGATCGAGATCGCCCAATTTCAACGAGCGGATTCTCGACTGACGACGAACCCAGTCAGTCGAGCTCGCACACCCTTTACTTTTCGTAAACTTGCGCGCCCGCGAGGCCTTGGCCGCCAGCTGCGCTCACGACGACTTTGACCGCGGCAGGGAGCGGCAGGGCCCACTTGTAGCAATTCGGCTTTTTGCCCAGCGTTGCCGACGCGCCGGTGTCTTGATCGACGGCCAGCACGGGCGCCATGCCGGGAATGATGGTGGCAGCCAAGAGCTGCACGTTCAGCTCGCTGATGGGCGGGATGCCGGCTGCGACCACCGTGTAGCACTTGTTGGGCTGCAGCATGATCTGCTGCTCGAGGTTCTGCGCGCCGCCGACGTTGCCGATCATGGCGGCGCCGAGTGGCTTCGAGCCAGCGACGGTTTGCGAAGCGCCGAGTTGCGTGAGCAGCGCCGTGACCGCGGCGGCCAGTGCGGGATCGACGGGTGCCGGCGCGCTCGAACTCGGAGCCGGCGTGACGACGGGTGTCGATGCAGAGGGCGCAGGGGGCGGCAACGCGGCGGGGGCACCGGCACCGCCGGGCGTGGCCGGTTGGTAGCCCGCGGTCGCAGCCGGCTCATCCTGCTTTTTGCAAGCAATGGCGGCGAGCAGCACGAACGGCAACGTCAGGCGAAGAGTCTTGTGCGTCATGAATGAAGCTCCTGTGCTTGGAAATCGAAGTCTTGGCGAGGGACGCTACTCCGCTCACCGAAGCCGTTCAATACCGCGCTACATTCGCCGCCATGCGTTTCGCCCTGATCTCCGACGAGCATTTTGGTCCGACTGCCTACTTCCAAGGCAAGTTGCGCAAGCTCACTGCCAATGCCGGCGCGCTGAGCGAGGCGTTCGTCACGCGCATGAACGAGGAGGTTCAGCCCGAGCTCGTCGTGAATCTGGGTGACGTGATCGAGGACGAGTCGCGCGAAGCAGATCTCGAGCATTACGGCCAGTTCGTGTCGATTTTGTCGCGCTTGAACAGCCCGGTGCTGCACGTCGCGGGCAATCACGATCAGGTGAATCTGAGCGACGATGATTTGCGCGCGCTCTGGAATCACCAGGGTGAGCTGCACTACAGCCGCGATGTGGCCGGCGTGCATTTCAGCGTGCTGCGCACGATCGAGATCAAAGACGTATCGATTCATTTGCCAGACGCGCAAATCGAATGGCTGCGAGCCGATCTGGCGCAGACCGAACTGCCGAGCGTGGTGTTGATGCACCATCCCGCGAGCGAGATGCGGCTCGACGGCAATCGCTGGTTCGAAAAGCGACCCAATGTGTGTCGCGTGGCCGAGCGCCGCGCGTTTCAGCAGGTCGTGACCGAGGCGCCGCGCGTGGTCGCGGTGTTCAACGGGCACGTGCATTGGAATCACTTCGACGTGATTTCGGGCGTCCCCTACATCACGCTGCAGAGCTTGATCGAAAACTTGGACGACGATGCGCCGGGTCGCGCGGCAGCGGCACACGCGGTCGTGGATCTCGACGAGCGACGACTCGTGGTGCGCGTCGCGGGCGCCGAGCCTGTGCGTTATCAGGTCGAGCTCAGAGGGCGCGGCTGAGCCGAAAGCTCGGGCCGCGTGCGCACGCGGTGCCAAGCGATCGCGACCGCCAGCGCGCTGAGCAGGGAAATCCACTGCGAGGTAGAAAGCGCCACGCGGTTGCTCGCGGCGTGCGCCGCCGGCCGCAGCAGCAGATACGCGCCGCCCGCGAGCAACACGCCGGCCGCGATCGCCAAGTGACGCAGCGCGCGCCGCGCGATGCCCTGCGCTGGGCCGAACGCGAACGCCGCCGCGAAGATCAGCAACAGCGCCGGCATCAGCAGCTGCTCGGGCAACGTGGGACCAAACAGGCCGCGTTCGAGGTCATCGCGCCAGAGCTCGAGCCAGAAGCGCAAATAGCCGTAGCCGAAGGTGAACGCGAAGAAGGACTCGCCCGCAAAATGACGCTTTCTCGCCAGCCGCCACAGCATGAGCAAGAGCAACCCGCCCGCCAGCGACTCGTATAACTCCGTTGGGTGAACGGGCAACGAGGTCGGCGCGCTCACCGACAAGCCGCGTTGATCGACATGCTGAAGCCATGCCGGCGAACCCGCGCCGTCGAGCAAGTCACTCGGCCAACGTGGAAACGTGCCTAGACGCTTGAGCCACGCGGGAGCGGCCGAGGGCAACGGTTTGCCGAAATCACAGCCGAACAAGTAGCAGCCGATGCGCGTGAGCAAGAGCCCGCTGGCCAGGCTCGGCACCGCAACATCGGCCCAAGGCAGCAGCGCCACGCCGCGTTTGCGCAAGTACCACCAAGACCCGACGAACCCGCCCAAGAACCCGCCGTACGCGACCAGCCCTCCGCGGCGCACCGCGAGCATGTCCCACGCATCGCGAAACTCGTGCAGATTGGTGACCACATACAGGAGGCGCGCGCCGATCAGCGCAGCGATCGCGGTCACGAAGTAACAATTCGCGCACAGCTCGCGCGACAAGCCGCTCTGCACGCCGAGCTCGAGCGTGAGGAACCAACCAACGACGATCGATGCACAGAGCATCGCGCCGTAGCTGTAGATGGGCAGTGATTCGAGCGCGTAGTGCTGACCGCGGAACAGAAATCCACCGACCAATCCGCACACCAGGGCGGCTACACCGATCACCAGTAAGTCGAGAGCACGCCGGCGCTGCGCAACGATCGCCAACAAAAGTCCCAACCCTGCCAGTGCGAACAGGGTCGGGCCGAGCGGCAGCGACCAGGCGGGGAGCGGGATTTTGAACAGGACCGGGTGCATGAATTCGAGGGCGCGGGCCTATCGCGAGGGGGGCGTGGTAGCATGGGGCGTCGTGCGACTCAGGGCCCTCGTGTTTTCGTCTGTCTTTGCCGCGGGGACCACCGCTGGCTGCGTTCCGGATGAACGCCCGGAGCGCGCGGGCTCATCCACGGCCGGTCGCGACCCGAGCGTCCGAACGCCCGAGCAGCATCGACTCGCGGCCGATGACACTGCCGCGCAGGCGGCGCGCTCCGGCCCGGAAATCGACCAGCGCTTCGTGGACGGCTTCGAGCGCGGTGAACCAGGGCCGGACTGGAACATCACCGGCCCCGGTTGGTCGGTCAAAGAGGGGCGCTTGTGCGTGAGTAACGCACACAACCACCCCGCCTGGCTGCGCCGGCGCTTACCGCCGAATGCGCGCATCGAGTTCGAAGCCACCAGCGCCTCCGTCGACGGCGATCTCAAGGTCGAGGTCTGGGGTGATGGCCAGAGCGCGGCCACGGGCAACTCGTACACCAACGCGACCAGTTACCTCGTCATCTTCGGCGGTTGGAAAAACTCGCTTCACGTTTTGGCTCGACTCGACGAGCACGGCAGCGATCGCAAGCTGGTCCACGTCGAACCGGGGGAATCCGACCCGCGGGCGCAACCGGTGCTACCCGATCGCGCGTATCGCTTCAAAATAGAGCGAACTGACGGCAAAACCGTCCGTTACTTCGTAGACGAGGTCGAGATCCTGAGCCTGAAAGACCCAAGCCCGCTGCTCGGTGAAGGACACGAGCACTTCGCCTTCAACGATTGGGAAGTGCCGGCCTGCTTCGACAACCTCACCATCACCCCCTTGAAGAGCTGATCGAGTGGAGAACGCTGAGCTCGACGTAGCGCTGGAGGAGCTCGAGACTCGCCTCGAGCGTCTGCGTGCGCTCTACGAGCAGTACTTCATGGGCATCGAGCGCATCGAGCCTGCGATCCCGCGCAAGGACATCGATCGTCGCATCTACGTGCTGCGGCGCGAAAAGATCCGGAACACCGCCAAGCGCTTCAAGCTGCAGACGATCATCTCGCGCTACAACACGTTCCAGCAGTACTGGCAGCGTATTTGCCGCGAAATCGAGAACGGAACCTACAAGCGCCACGTGATCAAAGCCGAGCGCATCGCGCCTGGCCAGATCCTGACCATCGCCGCTCGCAAGCGCCTCGGCCGCGCCGCGCTCGAAGCGATGGATCCGGATTCCGCGTTGGAGAGCGCGCCACCCCCGAGCGGTCCGCCGAGCGTTCGCCCGAGCGCGCCGCCGAGCAATCATCCCCCGCTCCCCAGCGTGCGACCCGCGGCCGCCGCGGCTCCCCAACAACGCCTCGCGCCGCCGCCCAAGCCGGTTCCGCCGCCAAAACCGGGGGCTCGTCCGCCCGCGCCGGCCAACGCTCCCGCGTCGCCGAACGCGAGTGCGAACGCGGGCGCGCCCCCAGCTCCCGCTCGCGCTCCTGCAGCCGCGCCGCCGCCACCCGCCCGCGCGCCCCATCAACCGCCCGCCGTCGCCGCAGCATCGCCCACACCCGCACCGCCTGCTGCACCACCGCGTCGCGCCCCGTCAGTCCGCCCACCCTTCGAGAGCCTTGACCTCGACATGGACTTCTTGGGCGATTGGGATCCGAGCAAAGCCTCAAAGCGACCGGCGCAGGGTCCAACGCGTCCCTTCGGCAAGCCGCTCTCCCAGCCGATGAACACGCCGCCCACGCCAGGCACGGCGGCCGCACAACGAGCAGCAGCCCCGAAGCCCGCGCCGCCCGCGCCGCCGCCAGCACCGC
>Ga0164241_10001896_pt1 | contig 24050 bp, 21 predicted proteins | sample OricomyardsoilBY_FD_108780 | JGI IMG/M metagenome (GOLD analysis project Ga0164241, IMG submission 108780) | Backyard soil microbial communities from Emeryville, California, USA - Original compost - Back yard soil (BY) | ecosystem: Environmental > Terrestrial > Soil > Unclassified | place: USA... | reverse complement strand
TCGAGACTCGGGTCGAGGATGACCATCACTTCATAGGCACGCACAGCGGTCTCCACCTCCTCTGGACTAGAGCGGCCACGGACCATCCGTGGCAGGAGGGCTTTGCGTCGTGCGGTACGTCGTTCACTCGTCGTGAGCGAGGACCGCGGCATCCGGACCGGGCCGGACAACTGCTGCTGAGGCTAGCAGCGGAGACCTACGTCGACCCAATCGTCCGGAGGCATCCTCCACAGGCACGTTCACGAGGTCGGCGCGGCGACAGGCGGTCGCCCTAGCGTCGCCGGATGCGCACGCTCGTGGCCGGGCGGCTCCGCCTGGTGGACGCCATCGGCGCCGGTGGCACCGGCACGGTCTGGCGCGCGTGGGACGTCGGCTCGCATCGGTACGTCGCCGCCAAGCTGCACACCGGGCCCGCGCCCGGCGGCCGCGTCCCCGTCCCCGTCCGGCATCCGCACGTCCTGACGGCCGCCGAGTGGCTCGACGGCGGCGCGCCGATCAGCCTCATGCGACTCGTCCGGGGCGGCACCGCCGACCGGCTGCTCGCCGACCACGGCGCGCTGCCCGCGGCGTACGTCGCCGTCCTGCTCGACCAGCTGCTCGACGCCCTGGCCTCGCTGCACGCAGCCGGCTTCGCCCACCGGGACGTGAAGCCGGCCAACCTCCTGCTCGAACCCACCGGCACCGCCCGGCCGCATCTCTGGCTCGGCGACCTGGACGTCGCGGCGCCACTCGACGCACCTTGCCCGACGTTCGCGGGCACCGACAGGTACCTCGCCCCCGAGGCCATGCCGGGAGCGCCCACCCGGCGAGGCCACGACCTCTTCGCCGCCGGCGCCACCGCCGCCGAGCTGTTGACCGGCCTGGTTCCACGCTGCGACCGAGACCTCCCGAGGAGTCCGCTCGGCGGGTTGCTCCGGCGTCTCGTGTCCGCCGACCCCCAGAGGCGCCCGGCCACGACCGAGGAGGCACGCGCCGAGCTGCGGACGCTCGGCGTACCGCAGGGCGCGCCCTGGCAGCAGCGCCCTCGTCCGCCCGACGTCGCCGACCGGATCCGCCGGCTGACCCCGCTCGAGCGGTGGCGGGTTCAGGGCACGAGGGCCGCGCAGTAGCCGGAGATCAGCGCATCCGCGACGGTCGCGACGTAGGCGTCGTCGGGGAGGTACGACGCATCGTGCAGTCCACCGCGCTCGGCACCGGTGCCGACGAACGCCATCAGCCCACGCACCCGCTCGCAGTACGCCGCGAAGTCGTCGGAGCCGAACGACCGGAACGTCGGATCCACCGCGTGGCCGAGCTCGGTCAGGATCTCGCCCGCACGCACCGCGAGCCCGACGTCGTTGGCCAGGACCGGCTCGCCACGCTCGATCATCACCTCGGCCCGACACCCGTACCCGGTCGCCACGGAGGTCGCGATCTCCTCGATCGCCCGATGTGCGGTCTCGCGGTCCTGGGGACGCATGGTGCGCACCGTGCCGGAGCACACCGCTCGGGACGGCACGACGTTGTCGGCGCTCCCGGCCCGAACCTGGGTGACCATGCACGCCACCCCGGCGGTGGGGTCGATCCGGCGGGCGCCGACCTGTTGGAGCGCGACGACGATCGCCGACACCGCCAGCACCGAGTCGTCGACCGTGTGCGGATAGCCCGAGTGACCACCCCGTCCGTGGACCTCGACCCGGAACGAGTCCATCGCCGCGTTGACGGGCCCCGGGGTCACCGCGATCACGCCGGTCTCGACCCGTGGCTGCACGTGCGCGGCGACGACCGCCTCCACGCCCTCGAGGCCGCCCTCGTCGATGACGTCCTTCGCCCCCGAGTCGACCCCCTCCTCGCGCGGCTGGAGCAGCGCCACCAGCGGCCGCGGCAGGTCCAGGCCGGAAGCGGCTCGCACGACCGCGGCGAGGCCGGCGAGATGGACGTCGTGGCCGCACGCGTGCATGGCGCCGTTGGTCGACGCCCACGCCACGTCCGTCTCCTCCCTCACCGGAAGCCCGTCGAGCTCGGCGCGCAGGGCGATCGCCGTCCCGGTCCCACCGGCCGCTCGGAGCAGTCGACCGGTCCCGGCAACCACGTCGCCGTCGCCGAGCCCGATCCAGTCGACCACCGCCTGGGCCGTCGGCGTCTCCTCACCGCCGAGCGCCGGTGCCCGGTGCAGCGCGTGCCGGAGGTCGATCGCGTCGGGCACGAGATCGAGCACCGCCGCCCGCCAGCGCATCGCCAGGTCGTCGGTGTGCGCGTCCGCGGTCACAGCGCGTAGACCCGGCGTGCGTTCTCACGCGCGACCAGGCCAGCGACGTACGCCGCGTCCTCGCGCGTCGCCTCTCCCTCTGTGACCAGCTCACCGAGCACGGTGCTCAGCGACCGCCGGAAGAGCAGGGCACCGAGCAGGTACAGCTCGGCGAGGCCGTAGGCGTCGGAGGAGAACAGCAGCTTCCCGAAGGGCACGAGCTCGAGCGTCTCACGCAGCACGCCGGTCGAGAGCGCGCCGGTGTTGTGGGTGGTCAGGCCGAGGTCCATGAAGACGTGGTCGAAGACCTGCGCGAGGTAGGCCGCCTGCCGGTGGTAGGGCCAGTTGTGCAGCAACAACACCGGCACGCCTCGGTCCTGCGTTGCGCGGAGGAACGCCGTCAGCCGCAGCGGGTCGCAGTCGAGCAGGTCGAGGTCGCTGTCGCCGTACCCGACATGGAACTGGAGCGGCAGCCCGATCTCGACCGCTGTGTGGGCGAGCCAGCCGCTGACCGTCGGGTCCACCAGTCGCGCGGCATCAACCCCCTCCAGTGCACGGTCGAGCTCATCGACCGAAGGCTTGGTGGCCGGGAGCTCGAGCCCCACCCGGTACGCCGCGATGCTCTTGGCCCCGACCGCCCCGGCACCTCGCGCCGCCCGCAGCCGCGCCTCGACGTCGGCGGCGAAGTCTCCGCCACCGGCGAGCACCTCTTCCGCCAGGCGCTCCAGGCGGACGATCTCACGCGCGGTGCCACCGGCCAGGTCGGCGAGCTCGGCCATCGACGTCAGCTCGCCCGGTCCGAGCCCGGTGTCCACCAGCAGCGTCCCGATGCGGGCAGCCGCCATCAGGCGACGGCTCGCCTCCCTGCCCCCGAGCTCGGCCCGGCGCGCCAGGTAGTCGTCGGCCGGCACCAGCGGCTCGAGACCCAGGACCGGCGCGCAGTGCCGGCGGATCGCCCAGCCCAGCGTCGAGTCGAACAGGGTCGTGCCGAGCGGGCTCGCCCGGACGGCCTCGTTCATCAGCCCCTCGAAGGCCGCCCGGTCGAGGTCGGTGGTGAGGATGCCGTGGCAGTGGTGGTCGACGAGATCTCCGAGATGTGGTCCGAGCTCGACGGCGTCAGCCACCCACGACCTCCGACTCGTCCCCGGTGCCGCGGTCCAGCTCGCGCAGGCCGCCGGCCAGCCGCTGGGCGAAGCCCGGGACGGCGAACGCGATGATCGCCACCACGAGGATCCAGCCGAACGCCACCACCGGGAACCACTGCGGCGGGCCGGAGGTCGGGTAGGGGATCACGTTGCGGTAGAGCGTGTAGCCGATCACCACGACGGCCGCGACCGGGATCACGATCTCCCAGGTCGGCACCTGCGGCATCTTCTTGTCGATCCAGATCAGCTTGATGCAGCCGAGGGTCGCCAGCAGGTAGGCGACCAGCAGGATCAGGGTGCCGATGGTGCCGCTCCACAAGAAGGTGTCGAACGGTTTCGCCCCGAAGGCCACCGCGTCGACGAGCCCGATCACGAAGACGGTCGCGGAGACGACGACGGCTGCCACGGCCGGCGTGGCGTTCGTGCCGGTCCGACCGAGTGCGTGCCCTGGGGAGAGGTCGCGGGTGATCGCGAACAGCAGCCGCGAGGCCCCCACGACGCAGGCCAGGCAGCAGGCGAACGCCGACACGGAGGCGCCCAGGGTGATCAGGTGGCCGACCCAGGCGCCGATGTACGACGTACCGAGGTCGCCCATCAGGGCCGGCGAGTTGATGAAGTTCTGCACGCCCTGGTCGTCGGGGCCGAACGCCATCATCTCGATGGCGGTGACCACCGTGAAGTAGATGCCGCCGAAGATCGCCGTGCCGAGGATCGCGCGTGGGATGTCGCGCTGCGGATCGTTGGTCTCTTCGCCGAGCGTGGAGGCCGCCTCGAACCCGGCGAAGGACAGGAGTCCGAAGATGATCCCGAGGAAGAGGTCGGAGGTCGGCGTACCCGAGGGCACCGAGAACACCTTCATCGTGAACTCCGCGTCGCCCGGCGCATTTCCGCCCAGCATCTTCACCAGCACGACCAGGGCGACGACCACGATCAGGGCGACGGTGATGCCCTCGGCGCTGAGCAGCACCTCCGCCGCCCGCTTCGCCGGGACGACCGCCAGGAACAGGGCCAGCACCAGGGCGATGAACCCCACCAGGAACCCGGCCCAGTCGGGCTGGTTGTTCCACAATCCGATGATGTCGAGGAACGACGCTCCGAAGATGCCGGCCGCCGACGAGGTGACCAGCGCGTAGAAGACGTAGGTGCCCATCAGCCCGAGCCCGGCGACCGCGCCTGCGTGCGGGCCCAGCGTCGCGCCGGTGAACACGTACACCGAGCCGGCATGCCGGTAGTACTGGCAGAGCCGCACGAAGACGTAGGCGATCAGCAACACCGCGAGGGCGGCCAGGAAGAAGGCCAGCGGTGTGGCTCGACCGACCAGACCGGCGGTGCCCTGAGGGTTGATGTTGGCGGCCATGCTCGGGGCCATCAGCGCGACCGAGAGGCCGACCGCCTGCCAGACCGAGAGCGAGCGACGCAGCGACGTACCTTCGCGAACAGGAGCGGTCATCGAGGGTTCCTCTCCGAGGGAAGTGACCTCACCGGAGTCTGATCCCGGCCCTATTCTTTGTCCAGACGTGTCCATTCCGCGACAGCGGACCGCTCGGCACGCTCGGATCCGAAGGGAACGCTCGTGGACCTCGCCGACCGTGACCGCCGCATGACCCACGCCGAGTCGATCGTCCGCGACCTGGCCGAGCGCGGCGTGGTCGCGGTGGCGACCAGCTTCGTCGACAACGCCGGCATCTCCCGGGTGAAGTCCGTGCCGCTGGACCGGCTGCCGGCGCTGGCCGCGTGGGGCGTCGGGTTCTCCACGGCCTTCGACTACTTCCGCTTCGACGACTGGATCGCCGCACCACCCGGCGGCACCGCGCCGGTGGGCGACCAACGGATCGTGCCCGACCTCGAGCGGCTGGTCGTCCTCGCGGCCCAGCCGGGCTGGGCGTGGGCACCGGGTGAGCGCTACGCCCAGACCGGTGAGCCCTACCCGCTCGACTCCCGGCTGCTGCTGTCGCGGCTGGTCGACGCCCTCGCCACCCGGCGGATCAGCGTGCTGTCCGCGATCGAGATCGAGTGGGTGATCTCGCACGACGGCGAGGAGTACCGACCGGCCGCGATCGGGCCGGCGTACGGGCTGGCGCGGTTGACCAACGCTTCTGACTACGGCCGCGACGTCCTCTCGACGCTGGCCGAGCAGGGGGTCGCCGTCGAGCAGTTCCACCCGGAGTACGCCGATGGTCAGCTCGAGCTGTCGGTCGCCCCGGAGTCGCCGGTGTCCGCCGCGGACACCTCGGTGCTGGTGCGCAACACCATCCGGGCCGTCGGCGTGCGGCACGGTCTGCGGACGTCGTTCTCGCCCAAGGTCGACGCGGCCGGGGTCGGCAACGGCGGGCACGTCCACCTCAGCCTCGGGCGCGACGAGCGGAACCTGATGGCCGGGGGCTCCGGCCGGTTCGGGCTCACCGACGAGGCGACCGGCTTCGCCGGCGGCATCCTCGAGCACCTGCCGGCGCTGCTGGCGGTCGGCGCGCCGTCGGTCGCGTCGTACCTCCGGCTGGTGCCGCAGCACTGGGCCGGCGCCTACGCGTGCTGGGGCCTGGAGAACCGCGAGACCGCGCTGCGGATGGTGACCGGCTCGCGTGGCAGCGAGGAGTGGGCGGCCAACCTCGAGGTGAAGTGCTTCGACCTGCACGCCAACCCGTACCTGATGCTCGCCGGGTTGCTGGCTGCCGGCACCGCCGGGCTCGAGTCGGACGCGACGCTGCCCGACCCGGTGGACGTCGACCCGGCGGCGCTCGGCGAGGAGACGCTGGCCGAGCGCGGGATCACGCGGCTGCCGACCACCTTGCGCGAGGCACTCGACGCCTTCACCTCCGACGCGGTGCTGGCGGCGGCGTTCGGTGAGCCGCTGACGGCGGCGATCCGCGCCGTACGCGAGTCGGAAATCGAGCTGTTCGAGGGGAAGTCACCCGAGGAGGTCGCCGCCGCGAGCCGCTGGGCGCACTGACCCCGTCGGTCGCGGTCTCCTCGTCGGTCAAGGTCTCCTCGTCGCCCCGCGCGATCGGTCAGCCGGTCTTGCTCCGGTTGAGCGCCACCGCCGCGGTCATCAGCACCGCGGCGATGATGCCGGCCAGCAGCAGGAGAAACAGGATGAGCACGACGGCGTCCATGGGCACAGCCTGCCACCGACTCGTGGGGTTGGCCCGCGGGGGTGGCGCTGTCGGTCCGGCTTCCTACGATGGCTGTCATGGCCAGCATCGCTCTGGGAGCACACGTCGAGCAGACCCACCCGATCGCGGAGGCCAAGGCACGCCAGGCGGCGCACGTGCAGTTCTTCCTCGGTGACCCGCAGGGATACAAGGGTCCCGAGGTGCGGTACGCCGGCGGCGCCGAAGGTCTGCGGGCCGACGCCGAGGCCGCTGGCATCGGCCTCTACGTCCACGCGCCGTACATCGTGAACGTCGCCACCACCAACAACCGCATCCGCATCCCGTCGCGCAAGCTGCTCCAGCAGCACATGGACGCGGCCGCCGAGATCGGGGCGCGCGGGCTGATCGTCCACGGTGGTCACGTCAACAAGGACGACGACCCCGCCGTCGGGTTCGACAACTGGCGCAAGGCGGTCGAGGCCACCGACATCAAGATCCCCCTTCTGATCGAGAACACCGCCGGCGGTGACAACGCGATGGCCCGCTACCTCGACCGGATCAAAGGCGTCTTCGACGCGATCTCGGCGGCGTCCGGGTCCGACGACGTCGGCTTCTGCCTCGACACCTGTCACGCCCACGCCGGGGGCATCCCCCTGGAGTCCGTGGCCGACGAGATCCGCTCCATCACCGGCCGGATCGACCTCGTCCACTGCAACAACAGCCGCGACGAGTTCGACTCCGGCGCCGACCGGCACGCGAACGTCGACTCCGGCAAGATCGACCCCGACCTCCTCGCCACCGTCGTCCGCGACGCCGGTGCCCCGGTCGTCTTCGAGACGCCCGGCGGCGCCGAGGAGCACGTCGCCGACTTCGAGGCGATCCGCTCTCGGCTCTGACCCGAACAAAACTGGCCCACAAACGACTCTCCACGCCCGCGCGCTGGGTCGTTTGTGGGCCAGTTTGTTGCCGTCCGCCTAGCCGAAGCACACCAGCGGCGCGGGTGGACCGCCCGGATCGACCTCGGCGAGTGCCCGGGCGAGGGCCGCCGCCGGATGGAGCCCGGCGGCAAGCTCGCGGTGCACCTCGACGAGTACGTCGTGCGCCACCACGTCGTTGATGGCCGCAGCCGAGGCGATCACGCACCGCGACCCGGCGTGCAGCCACGCGGCGGTCATCCCGATCAGCTCCTCGCCACCACGCAGCGTCGAGCGGCCGACCTCACACGCCGACAGCAGCACGATGTCGGGGACCGACGTCAGCTGGTCGATGTCGTAGCCGAACCACGGTCCGTCGGCGAGCTCGAAGCCCGAGAACAGCGGGTTCTCCGATGAGTGCCGGCCATGGGCCGACACGTGAAGGACGTCGACCGACCCTGCCAGCGCGCTGACCGCAGTCGCGGTGGCGTCGGAACCGTGCAGGACCGTCGCCCCCGGCCAGACCGCGGCCGCCGACGACGTCTCGGCGTCTGCCTGGACCACCCGCGGTCCGGCCACGAAGCCCGCCGAAGCGGACCGGAGCGGCGAGGCCGTCCGCAACAGCCAGGACGTGGCCGACTGGGCGACGGTGACCGGGCGGCCGCGGTTGCTCGGCAGGATCGTCCACGGCACCCCGGCCAGCACTCCGGACGGCGTGAGGACCAACTCTCGGTCGCCGATCAGGTCGACCAGCGGAGCCAGCAGCAGGTCATCGAGCCGCCTCAGCCGTCCTGTCAGCTCGGACCGGATCGCCTCGGCGAACGGCCCGGGCAGCTCGGCGGCCGCCATGTCCAGGTCCGGCAGCAGCCCTCCGGTCAGCGCGTCCAGGACGGAACGCGAGCCGAGTCCAACCACGACCGCGGAGTCGGAGGTGACGACCAGGGCCGCCACTTCCCGGTTGGTCACGACGTGCGCGACGAAGGCTCGGAGTTCCCCAAGCCGCCTCTGGACCTCCCCCAAAGATGTTGGCTCGTCGTACTCACCGGGCCCGCGGTGCTGCCAAGCGCGCTCGCGCACTCGCTGCCGGAGCTCAGACTGCCGTGACGCACCACTGCGCGACGGGGCCTCCTCGCTGGCGAGCTCCCGGAGTTCCCGGAGATGACCCTGCACGTCCTCATCGACGGGCACCCGAACCGGTTGCACTCGACTGGCCAGGGTGCGCGCCCGCTCCGACCATTCGAAGAGCACCTTGGGATCGCGCGATGCGACGGCGATGCGTAGTCCGCGCACTGCAAGCCGCCGCCCGTGCCCGGTCACCATCGTCTGCAGGTCGAGGCTCCCCAACGAGCTCTGCCACTGGTGCAGTTCCCCGAGTCCGCGGCCCAGGTGCGACAGCGCGTCTCCCCGCCGTCCCCGGCGTTCGGCCACAGCCGCGCGGACATCACGCTCGCGCAGGCGTACGGCAAGTGGAACGCGCGCCGCCACGCGGATCCTCGACAGCCGCTTGCCTGCTTGGTCGAGGTCGCCCCGACGCGCCAGCACCAACGCCGTGTCCAGCTGGATGTCTATCGCCCACCAGGGCAGACCCAGGGCGTCGAGCTCGGCCGCCAGGTCGTCGCCACGTGGCACCAACGACCGGCGCGTCGAGCCTAGGCGCACCTGCGCCCCGTGCGCGAGCGCCTCTGCCTTCAGTCGCAATGCAGGAGCGCCGACTCGCGTGAAGCGCGCGCGCGCCGCGCGGGCAGCGACGAGCGCCCGCCGAGGGTCGTCGGCAAGCGCGGTCCGGGCGATGATCAGCTCGGCCTCCCCCCGCCGGTGGGGCATCCGGTGCTGTCCGAAGGTCCGTGCGGCGTCGTCGAGGTAGCCGAGCGCTGTTCGGGTCATGCCCGCCGCCATCAGCACCTCGGCCCGGTCCTGGTTGGTGATAGCCCCACCCACCGGGCTCAGGGGCACCAGAATCGGGCGTACGGCGTCCATGTGACGCAGGGCGGACACCAAGTCACCGCGCAGGAGGTCCGCACACCCCAGGTTGTGCTCCGCCATCGCGGCTTCCACCCCGTGTCCGGCTTCGCGGAAGAGCCGCACGGCTTCCTCGAGGTCGGATGCCGCCCGCGATCCGGCTCCGGTGGTGAGGTAGACCCCACCGCGGTTCGAGAGAGCTTTCCCGCGTTCCACCGGGTCCGTCAGCATCGCGATCCCGACGGCATAGGCGTCCAGGGCACGGGTCGTCTCGCCCTGTCGCATCAAGATCAGCGCCCGCTGACTGTGCAGGACACCCGATGTCTCGAACGTGACGCCTGGAAGGGCAAGCGCCTGGTCGCAGAGCTCGAGCGCTCGGGCGAGATCACCGCTCTCGAGGGTCAGGTAGGCCAGACTTGCCTCGATCCGCGCGATCAGATCGGGCTCGTTCGCGCCGGCCCGCGCGCGCTCGAGTAGTCGACGAGCGACAGGCAGTCGCCGGCCGACCAGGGCCTCCAGACCCTCTTGATGGAGCTCGTGGGCGCTCCGCACCCGCCTATTCTGGCCGCTGCATGTCGGTGAGGCGCTCCACCGCCCGCCAACCACGGCGAACGGCGGCCCCGGCGCCCCTGGCCGGGTTCGGACGGCTGATCAGCTCCTTGGACAACACAGCCGCGAGTGATCCCGCCATGAGCGGCGCAGAAAACGACGTCCCGCTCCACAGCCCGAACCCACCGCGCTGCGCACCGTTGGGCCGTTGCCCCGAGCTGAAGTCGTCGGGATCCACCGACTCACGCAACCGATGGTCGACCCAGGTCTTGGCGGTCGGCTGGAGCCCGCCGCGGAACGGCGGCATGGTGCTCATGAGTGAAGCACCGGGTGCGTAACTGCGCACCCATGGCCCAGCATTGGTGAACAGCGCGTCGCTTGTGTTCGGGTTGAGTGCCCCGACCGACACCACCGGGACTCGGTCGCGACGTCGGTGGACCGGCCCCTTGCCGTTGCTCCAAGGGGAAAAGGCCGCGGGATAGCTGGGCCGGTCGGTGGCGTCGTTGCCCGCGGAGCACACCACGATCACCCCGAGCCGCCCGAGCTCGTCGAGGATTCCCCAGAGAATCGGATCGAGCAGGTTGTCCGCCGCGTTCTCGTGGTAGTAACCCATCGATAGGCTGAGGACGTCGATCGGGTGACCGCCTCGGGAACCCGCACGATCCAGGCGGACCAGCTCGACGATCTGGGCCAGCGTGGTCAGCCACTCGGACTCCACCAGTGGCTCGGTGGCGGGAATGCCTCGCCAGGAGAGGATCTGTGCGTCCGGGCAGGCTTGGTGCACAAGTCCTGCGATGAACGTTCCGTGCCCCGCGATCCGGTCAAGGGAGCCGTCGAACGGGCCACCGATGTCTCCGTGGAGCTCCGGGTTCGTGGCGGGGTCGGTGTAGCCGATGGCGTGACCGCGCAGCTTCACGTCGGTCTTCACCACGCCGCCGTCGAACCAGTAGTGCGGATAGCAGCCGGTGTCCAGGATCGCAACGACCGGGCGGCGACCCCTGATCGCGGAGTTCGGGAAACGGGTCGGCCGGGGACCGGCGTACGCGATCGGCTGGCGTCCCCCGAAGCCGGGCTGGCCATAGCTCAACAAACCGGCCGACGCGTCCGAGGAGTTGTCCGGGTGCGGGATGTCCCAGTGGTCCGGGCCGCTCCACGGGTGGGGGATGTCCCAGTGGTCTGGCTGGATCCAGGCAGAGGGATCCGGCGAGTGCGGGATGTCCCACGGGTTGGGCTCCACCGGCCGCGTCGACACGACGTGGTCGAGGTCCACCCCGCGCAGCGCCTCGCGGCCGTGGAGGTGGCGTGCCGTCTGCAGCAACGCCCACGCATCCGGTGGCTCGAGCACACTGGCCTGCGCCCCGCCGATGTGGACCGTGCGTACGCCGAGGGGCAGGTTACGGGCCTTGGCCGCCTCCGGGTCGAGTCGTACCGTCCAGCTCAGGGTCTCAGCCGCTGCGCGCAGTAGCTGCACCTGCTCCTGCAGCCGCTCACCCTTCGCGACCATGAGCCGATTCGCGACGTATGCCGTGGGGTGAGCCCGCTCGTCGCCGACGATAGGAGTCCGGCTCGGATCGAGGATCCGCGCACCGGCCGCCTCGAGTGCGTCGCGGTGCGGCATGCGGGGCTCGCGGGCCAGCCTGGCATTGCGGGGCTCGGGCATGGGTCGTTCCTCCGGTGCAGGTCGTCGGTGGGGCGGTGGATCAGATCTCGAATGCCGGCGTGCCGAAGGTCTGGTCGTCGGCGAGCTTGAGCGACACACGGTAGAAGCCGGTGGGCAGGTCGGGGAACTCGAAACGCCCGGTGGCCTCGGCGACGCCGTCGTAGACGCGGCCCTCGCCGCCGACCTCACGGATCTGGACCGGGGCGCTCTCGGCCGGCACCAGCCAGCCGTCGAGGCGGGCGCGGCCCTCCTCCTCGGCGATGCCGATGCGGACCAGCAGGTCGACGCCCTCGCCGCCGAAGCGCAGGGTGTAGGAGCGGGCACCGCCACGAGTGCCGATGAGCTCCTCGAAGCGCTCGACGACGAGCATCAGCTGGAGCTCGAGATCGGGGTCGTGGTCGGCGATGTCGCGGGTCACAGCGACCATCCGGTCGACCATGCCCTCGGGCATCGGGTCGAAGGCGTCGGTGGCCAGGCGTACGCCGGCGAACAGACGCTCGTCCTCGAGGTGCGAGTCGTTCATCGGGTGCCTCCTCCGGACCGAGCTGCGGGATCGGGATCCTCGCAGGAGCATGCCCCAGCAGACCGTCGCCGACAATGCCGGGCGGGCCCGTCGGGGGCGAGCTGAGTCATCGGTGCGAGGTCCACCGTCATGCTGTCCTTGCCTGGTTGTGCTGCCCAGCGGGGCCGGGCTTCGCGCGAGATGCTGCTGGTTGAGCGGCGTACAGCGTCTAGGAGCACCGACTCGCCCGGCTGATACACCCCGGTAGCCTCGTCGCCGTGGTCCTCTCCGTCCGCTCGATCTCGGCCGACGAGCATCGCGCGTTCATCGCTGCCCAACCGTGGGCGAGCTTCCTCCAGACGCCGGCGTGGGCGACGGTGAAGTCGGAGTGGCGGGGCGAGTCGCTGGGTTGGCACGACGAGGAGCGGCTGGTCGGCGTCGGGGTCGGGCTCTACCGGAAGCTGCCGAAGCTCCCGCGCTATCTCGCCTATCTGCCCGAGGGGCCCGTCCTCGACTGGGCCCGGCCAGGTGTCAGCGAGGACCTCGGTGACTGGCTGGCCCCGATGACCGAGCATCTGCGCGGTCAGGGAGCGTTCGGCGTCCGGATGGGGCCACCGGTGGTGACTCGCCGATGGAGCGCCGAACAGGTCAAGGCCGGCATCGCCGACGAGACCGTCCGCAGCCTCGGCGACATCGCGCCGCTGGCCCGGTCCGCGATCGGCGCTCGCGTGGTCCAGCAGCTCGAGGCGCTCGGCTGGCGTCGCCAGGTCGCCGAGGGCGGCTTCGCCGCAGGTCAGCCGCAGTACACCTTCGTCATCCCGCTGGTCTCGACAAGCTCGACCGACGGGGCGGGCGGCTCACGGCGTACGGAGGACGACGTGCTGGCCGGGATGAACCAGCTCTGGCGCCGCAACATCCGCAAGGCCGAGAAGGCGGGGGTCGTGGTCTCGGCAGGCTCGACCGAGGACCTCAAGGCCTTCCACGACCTCTACGTCCACACCGCGCAGCGCGACCACTTCACGCCGCGGCCGCTGTCCTACTTCGAGACGATGTACGACGCGCTGGGCGCGGAAGACCCCGACCGCATCACGCTCTGGCTGGCGCACCACGAGGGCGACCTCGTCGCGGCGACCATCGGCATCCGGGTCGGCCGGCACGCGTGGTACTCCTACGGCGCCTCCTCCACCGACAAGCGCGACGTCCGCGGCTCCAACGCCATCCAGTGGGCGATGATCCGCGCCGCGATCGCCGAGGGGGCCGACGTCTACGACCTGCGCGGCATCACCGACACCCTCGACCCCGACGACCCGCACGTCGGGCTGATCCAGTTCAAGGCCGGCACTGGCGGCGAGGCGGTCGAGACCGTCGGTGAGTGGGACCTGCCGCTGAACCGCACCCTCTACCGCGGCTTCCAGCTCTACCTGAGGTATCGCTCGTGATCTCGACAAGCTCGATCGACGAGCGAGGCACTCGGTGAGCCTCACCCTGACCGTCGACGGGGAGCGATGGCGGCGTCATCTCCGGTCGGTCGTCGACCAGACGCCGGGGCTGACGCCGGTGGCCAAGGGCAACGGCTACGGCCTCGGGCTCGGGCGACTCGCCCGCAGGGCCGCCTGGCTCGGCGTGGACACGCTCGCCGTCGGGACCTACCACGAGCTACCCGAGGTGATGCAGCGCTACGACGGCGACCTCCTGGTGCTGACGCCGTGGCGCCCCTCCGGGTCACCGGTGCCCGACGACCTCGCGCGCCGACGCGTGATCCACACCGTCAGCCGGCTCGCCGACCTGCTCGCCCTGCTCGACCAGGACCCAGACGTTCGGGTTGTGCTCGAGCGGCTGACCAGCATGCGCCGCCACGGCATGAGTGCCGAGGAGCTCCGCTCGGCCGCGCACCTCCTCGAGCGGCATCCGGCCACCGTCGAAGGCGTCGCGCTGCACCTCCCGCTGGCCGCCGGCGCCCACCTCACCGAGGTCGTCGGACACATCAACGACGTCGTCGCCTCCGAGCTCAAGACCAGGCGCCTCTGGGTCAGCCACCTCACCTCACGTGAGCTCGCGTCGCTGCGCTCGTCGTACGCCGACTTCGAGGTGCGCCCGCGGATCGGGACCGACCTGTGGCTCGGTGACCGTGGAGCCCTCCGCGTCACCTCCACGGTGCTCGACGTCCACGAGGTCGAGCGGGGTGACGTGTTCGGATATCGCGGGCGCTCCGCACCCAAGGCGGGACACATCCTGGTCGTCTCCGGCGGTACGTCGCACGGCATCGGGCTCGAGGCCCCCACCGGCGACCACTCGATCCGGGCTCGGGCCGCCACGCTCGCCCGCGGTGGCCTCGACGCGGTCGGCTTCGTCCGCTCGCCGTTCACCGTCGACGGCAAGCAGCGGTTGTTCGCCGAGCCGCCGCACATGCAGGCCTCGATGCTGTTCCTCCCCCATGGCCCCCAGGTGCCGGCGATCGGCGAGGAGATCGAGGTCCGTGTGCGCTACACCGCCACCACCTTCGACGACGTCGTCATCGACTGAGGCGACGAGGTCCTGGTCACCTGACCGGGTCGGCGGACCGTCTGACCCACGGCAGCGTGATCAGCGCCCAGCCGCCGGCCACGATCGCCATCTCGGCCACGAGGTACCACGGCCAAGGCCCGAGCAGGTCGAGGACGGTCGCCTCCGACGGCTTGCCGCTGACGTAGCCGTAGTTCGACCCGAGCACCGCGTTGACGCAGAGCACCACGACCAGCCAGCCGATCGTCCACACCACCGCCCGTCGGTACGCCGCCCAGTCCGGGCCGTGCCGCAGCGCCAGGCACACGTACACCGCGCCCCAGACGATCAGCACGTGCTTGGCCCAGAACACGAAGAACTCCACCTCGGGGAACGGGTCGGTCAGGGTGGGTTGCACCAGCGCCTGCACCGACAACGTCAGGCCCCAGTAGTAGGTCAGCGCGAGTGGCAGCGGGCGATTGCTGAGCAGTGCCCAGGCGACGAAGATCCACGCCAGGTCGCAGATCTGGAGCGGCAGGGAGTGCTTGGCCGAGAAGGGGGACAGCTCGGTGATCGTCGAGGCGACGCCGAAGATCAGGTTGCCCCAGGCCAGGCCCACCGCCAGTGGTCGTTCGAGGTCGCTGCCCCGCAGCCGCGGGCCCCCCACGAGCAGCGCGATCGTCCCGGCTGCGAAGATCGCGAGGACGACCAGGTGCGAAGGTGACCACGCCGTGAACACCGCGGTGCCCGACCTCAGCCGCTGTCGCTGCGGCCGAGCGTGAGTCGACCCGGCTCGACCGGTGGCCAGAGGGAATGCCGCACCCAAACAGAGCGTCCGGTCCGCACCACGTCGTACTCCGGCATCAGGATGTCGCGCACCACCAGCACGCCGAGGTACACCTGCGCGGCGACCCGGACCGCGACGGCCAGCCAGTAGAAGCCGGGCTCACCGCCACCACCCGGGGTGAGGTAGTTGCCGAGGTACCACCACACCGAGGCGAAGTAGTAGATCTCGCCGGCCTGCCAGATCAGCTGGTCGCGCAGGCGCGGACGTGCCAGCACGGCGAGCGGGAGCAGCCACAGGGCGTACTGCGGTGAGTACACCTTGTTCACCAGCAGGAACCCCAGCACGATCAGGAACCCGAGCTGCGCCAGCCGGGGCGTCTGTGGCGCCAGGAACCCGATCGCCGCCACGCCCGCGCACCACAGGCCGAAGAAGACCCACGAGACGACGTTGATGGTGTGGGCGGACGCGGTGAAGTTCGCCATCTGCTGGGCGATCAGCCAGACCGAGCCGAGGTCGGCGCGGCGGTCGGCGTTGAAGGTCCAGAAGACCTTCCACTCGTGCGGACCCGAGAGGTACGCCGGCGCGTTGGCCACCACCCAGGTGGCGGCACCGGTGCCGGTTGCGACGGCGAGGTCGCGCCACCGGCGTTCTCGTCCCCAGATCACCAGCAGCCCGCCGAGCAGGAAGAGCGGGTAGAGCTTGAGGGCCGTGCCGAGACCGATCGCGAACCCGGTCCAGCCGGGCCGGTCCCGGGAGTGTGCCCACAACGCCCCCGCCACGCAGGCGACGGCGAGGAGGTCCCAGTTGATCAGGCCTTCGAACAGCAGCACCGGCGAGACCGCGAACAACGCCGCGTCCCAGGGCCGGCGCCGATGCACCCCGGTCAGGAACCAGGCGGCGATCAGGGCGGCCACCCCGAACCCGAGCACGTTCACGGTGGTGAACATCAGACCCTCGCGCTGCACCTCCGGGTCGGCGTACAGCTCACCCTGCGACATCGCCCCCCGCGGCAGCAGGTCGGGAAGGCCGGACAGCCAGTAGGTCACCTTCGCGGCGCCGAAGGCGTAGTAGGCGATCCCGACCGGGTACTCCATCACCTCGTACCGGTCACGCACGTGCAGCGCGTCGGAGTACGGCCAGTTCATCTCGGCGAAGCCACGTCCGACGTACAGGTAGGGCAGGTCGGAGTAGCACATCTCCGAGTAGCGGCTCTGCGAGTTGGTCCACTTCGCGTGGTAGCACGGCGCCTTCTGCACCATGCCGAGCGCGAAGCAGATGGCCGTGAGCGCCAGGATCACCCGCACCGGTGTCCACCACGGATGGTGCCCCGCCCGGGTGCCGACCGGGCCGCCGACCCCGGGGCTCAGCGCCGCGACGAGCGGGTCGTCGGCGGTGGGTCGGACCGCGGTCGTGCGGTCATCGCCCTCGTCGGTCACCACCACGGCTCTCGTGCGGCCATGGCCCCCGGCCTGGCACTGGTCTGCGTCTTCGGACTGGCGGTCGTCGATGACGACGTCGGGTCGGCCGGACAGGACACATTCGGCAGGCAGAGCGGGGGTCCGTGAGTGGTCGGGGCAGTGGTCGTCGGCGCGGACGTCGTCGGCTCGCTGGTCGGAGGAGCGCTCGACGTCGGTGCCGATGTCGTCGGCCGGGAGGTCGCCCTGGTCGTCGGCGGTGGCGTGTACGGCGCGTGTCCCGTCTCCGGCGGGTCACCGGTCACGTTGGCAGGTGGCGGGAACTTCTCCACGGGCAGCCCGTCCATGTCGCGCTCCATCACCGCGGACCAGGTGGCGGTCGGGTAGCCGGCGCCGAAGTAGCCGGACGCGCCGTTGTACGGCGGCAGCCAGTCGTTCAGCGCGTTGTCGCCGTCCCCGCGCACATACATCACGGCTGTCGCCAGCTGGGGGGTGTAGCCGACGAACCACGACGACGACACGTCGCCGTCGTCGTTGGTCGCGGTTCCGGTCTTGCCGGCCGCAGGACGGTCGATCGCCTGCGCGTTCGCGCCGGTGCCGTGGAGCACCACCTGCTGCAGGGCATAGCTGACGTCGCGGTCGATGTCGGGCTTGATCGCCTGGGTGGTGTGCGGCTTGTACTGGTACTTGACCTCGCCCTTGCTGTCGGTGACCTTCGTGATCACGTGCACGTCGGCCCGCTGGCCGCCGTTGGCGATCGTCGCGTAGGTGTTGGCCATGTTGATGGCGCTGACGCGGGCCTTGCCCAGCGTGATCAGCGCGTCCGCGTCGAGGTCGCGTGAGGTGTTCGGGATGCCCGGGTACTCCTGGTCCGCGTGGACCGGAGGGATCCCCATCTTGTTCGCCTGGGTGAGGATCTTCTGCGGGCCGTTCTTCATGCTGTTCGACATGTCGACGAACGCGGTGTTGACCGACTCCTCCATCGCATACACCGAGGAGATCGCGGAGCCGTAGTTGGTGCCGGTGCTGTCGCCCTCGTTGTGGACCTCGAGACCATCGGGGAACGTGAACGGCGAGTTCCCCTGCCACGTGCTCTTCAGCGAGTATCCGTCGGCGATCGCGGCGGCCAGGGACGCCGGCTTGAACGTCGACCCGACCATGCCGCCCGCCGAGGCCCAGTTGATCTGGGAGTTCAGGTAGTCCTGGCCCCCGTAGAACCCGAGCAGCGCCCCCGTCCCGGGTTGCACCGTCGCCACGCCGACGTGCAGCTGCTTGGAGCTGATGTCCGGGCGCACCTCCATCACCCCGGCCCGGGCCGCCTGCATCGCCTTGGGAGTGAACGTGGTGGTCACGCGCAGCCCACCGCCGTCGATCTGGTCGTCGGTGAAGCCGAGCTGGTTGAGCTCCTTGCGGACCAGGGTGAGCATGTGGCCCTTCTGGCCGGCGTAGCGGCTGGACTGCTTGAACACCGGGAACTTCGGTAGATGCTTCTCGGCCTTGGTCGCCGCCTCGTCCGGGATCGTCTTCATCGACGCCATCCCGCTGAGCACGTAGCGGTAGCGGGACCGTAGCGCGCTCTTCTCCTTCTTGCCGTTTGCCGGGTCGAAGGCGGACGGGTTGTTCAGCACGCTCGCGATCACGGCACTCTGCCGGAGCGTGAGGTCCTTGGCGTCCACGCCGAAGTAGGCCTGGGCCGCGGCCTGTACGCCGTACGCTCCGCGCCCGAAGTAGATCGTATTCAGGTAACCCTCGAGGATCTTCTGCTTGCTCAGCTGCTTCTGCAGCTTCAGCGACAAGATCGCCTCGTGGACCTTGCGGCTCAGCGAGCGCTCCTGGGTGAGGTACAAGATCTTGACGTACTGCTGGGTGATCGTGGACGCACCCTGGGTGGCCCCCCCGCGGGCATCGTTGAACGCCGCGCGGATGATCCCCTTGGGATCGATGCCGTGGTTGGTCCAGAACGTCCGGTCCTCCGCGGCGACCACCGCGTTCTGCAGGTGCTTGGGCATCTCCGAGAGCGGGATGATCTGCCGGTTCTGGGTGGCGAACTGGCCGACCGCCGTCTTCCCGTCGGCGTAGTAGACGAACGACGACTGCGTCTGGAAGTCCTCGTTCGGGTTCGGGATCGACGTCGTCTGGTAGAGGTAGACGAAGGCTGCGATCAGCACCAGGGACCCTGCGAGCGCGGCGATCAGGAACCACTTGAGGATGCGCAGGGCGCGCTGCTTGCCCCTGCTGGTGGCACCGTCGCGCGGCTTCGGCTTGCGCTTGACGGCAGGGCCCTCGGCCCTGCGCTTGGCGGTCACGGGTGGGTCACTCCAGTGCGTCGGGGAATCATGCGCGCGACGGGCACCGGGTCCGGATCTGCGAGTGTCCGGGGGCAGTCGAGAGCAGGGGGCCCGCACCGTCGGGGACGAGGGTACGGGGCCCTACCGAACCGGGCCGAACCGACGCTCTCTTGTGCGCCGATATATCGAACTGATACGTTGCTTCGATAGAACGCCGCGACGTATCCATCGCGATGCAGCGTAGCGAACCCGGGGCAACCGGTCGAAATCGACGAGGATCGGATGAGGCGAGCACGGTGAAGGGCAAGGCGGCGTCGCTCGAGCTCGCTGTGCTCGGCCTGCTCCACGAGTCCCCGCTGCACGGCTACGAGCTGCGCAAGCGGCTCAACCTGCTGCTCGGCTGGGGTCGCCTGCTCTCCTACGGCTCGCTCTACCCCGCGCTCAAGCGACTGCTGCGCGCGGGGCTGATCACCGAGGTCCAGGCGATCTCGCCGGGTGTCTCCCGCCGTCAGCGGATCACCTACGAGATCACGCCCGCCGGCCGGGAGTACTTCGGCGAGCAGATCACCGACACCGGGCCGGCGGCGTGGGAGGACGACACCTTCGCCACCCGGTTCGCGTTCTTCTCGCGCACCGATGTCGACGTCCGGCTGCGCATCCTCGAGGGACGCCTGTCTCGCCTGCAGGAGCGGCTCGACCGAGCCCGGCACTCCAGTCGCGGCGGCGACGACCGCTACCTGTCCGAGCTACGTCGTCACTCCATCGAGTCCGTCGAGCGAGAGGTCGCCTGGCTGACGGACCTGATCAACGCCGAGCGCGGTGCAGACCGCAGTGCCGGTCAGCCCGCGACCCCGAATGACCCGTCAGACCCGTCCGGCGAGGACGGCCAGCACGGCAAGCCCAGCGACACCGCCACCAGCGCGGCCCCCGCGGCCGACGCGACCTCCGGAAACACCCGCTAGGAAGGAACAGAACCTCATGGGTTCGGTACGAGTAGCAATCGTGGGCGTCGGCAACTGCGCGACGTCCCTGATCCAGGGCGTCGAGTACTACCAGGACGCCGACCCCTCGGGCACCGTGCCCGGTCTGATGCACGTGACGTTCGGCGACTACCACGTCTCCGACATCGAGTTCGTCGCGGCGTTCGACGTCGACGCCAAGAAGGTCGGCTTCGACCTCGCCGAGGCCACCCAGGCCTCGGAGAACAACACGATCCGCATCTGCGACGTGCCTCCGACCGGTGTCGTGGTCCAGCGCGGCCACACCCTCGACGGCCTCGGCAAGTACTACCTCGAGACCATCGAGGAGTCGGACGCCGAGCCGGTCGACGTCGTGCAGGTCCTGAAGGACACCCAGGCCGACGTGCTCGTCGCCTACCTGCCGGTGGGCTCCGAGAAGGCGGACAAGTTCTACGCCCAGTGCGCCATCGACGCCGGCGTCGCCTTCGTCAACGCACTCCCGGTCTTCATCGCCTCCGACCCCGAGTGGGCCAAGAAGTTCGAGGATGCCGGCGTCCCGATCGTGGGTGACGACATCAAGAGCCAGGTCGGCGCGACGATCACCCACCGCGTGATCGCCAAGCTGTTCGAGGACCGCGGGGTCGTGCTGGACCGCACCTACCAGCTCAACGTCGGCGGCAACATGGACTTCAAGAACATGCTCGAGCGCGACCGGCTGGAGTCCAAGAAGATCTCCAAGACCCAGTCGGTGACCTCCAACCTCCACGGTCCGCTCGGCGGCAAGATCCAGGACCGCAACGTCCACATCGGCCCGTCCGACTACGTGCAGTGGCTCGACGACCGCAAGTGGGCCTACGTCCGCCTCGAAGGCCGGGCCTTCGGTGACGTGCCGCTGAACATGGAGTACAAGCTCGAGGTCTGGGACTCCCCCAACTCCGCCGGCATCATCATCGACGCGCTCCGGGCAGCGAAGATCGCCCAGGACCGCGGCATCGGTGGCCCGATCATCTCGGCGTCGTCGTACCTGATGAAGAGCCCGCCGGTGCAGCTGCCCGACGACGAGGGCCGCGCCCGTGTGGAGGCGTTCATTCGCGGGGAAGAGTGACCTCTCGACTGCGCTGAGCTCAGGACCCCGGTTCGCCACGCGGCGGGCCGGGGTCCCTTTTCGTCCCTCGACCGCGCGGGCGAGTGACAGGCGATGGTGGCCACCCCTAGATTGCCCGCCATGAGCGATCCGAACGAGCCACCGCCGCCTCCGCCCTCGGGCGACAACCCCTACGGCGCGGCCGGCGGGGGCGCGGGCGCCGGCGGTTACGGTGAGGGCGGGTACGGCGCGCCGCCACCACCGCCGCCCGGCGGCACCCCCTACGGCCAGCCGGCCTCGAACCCCTACAGCGCCTCGGACGCATGGTCCTTCGGCTGGCGCCACTTCACGGCCAGTCCGTGGACGTTGCTGGTCCCGACGCTCGTGATCGGGATCGCGGTGCTGGTCATCTCGTTCCTGGTTCGGCTGATCATCGTGGACGGCATGACGAACTCCGGCTCGAGCCTGGGCACCGTGCTCCTCGCGGCCGCCATCGCGGGTGGCATCACCAGCCTGATCACCCAGGTGCTGGCCGCAGGTCTGTACAAGGGCGGCGCCGAGGTGTCGGACGGCCGAGACGTCCAGCTCGGTGGCCTCTTCGAGGGGTGGGACAAGGTGCAGGTGATCGTCGCCGCGCTGATCATCGGGGTGCTGACCCTGATCGGCACCTTCCTGTGCTACTTCCCGGCCCTGATCGTCTGGTACTTCACCCAGTTCACGATCCTGTTCATCGTCGACAAGAACATGTCGGCGACCGATGCGATCCGGGCCAGCTTCCAGCTCTGCGTGAACAACCTCGGCGCCACCATCTTGTGGTTCCTCCTGGCGCTGGTGACGGTCATCGTCGGCGCCATCCTCTGCCTGGTCGGTGAGCTGGTCGCCATCCCGGTGGTCCTGGTCGGCCTGGCCTACACCTACCGGCGGCTGCAAGGCGAGCCCGTCGTGGACCCCGCGCCCCGCACCGCCTGACCCTTGGCCCGACTGGGCCCCGGGATCGCCCGGGGCCCAGTTACTACCCGTTCCGGGTGAGTGTCCGGCGCCTGTCCGATCCCTAGATTGCCTGGCATGAGCGACCCCGTGGACCAGACTCCGTACCAGGCAACCGCAGCCATCGGGTACGGGTGGCGGAAGTTCAAGGCCAGCCCGAGCACGCTGCTGGTCCCGATGATCGTGGTGTTCGTCGGCCTGGTGGTCGCGGCCCTGTTCATCCAGTTCGTGGTGGCCGGCGGCTTCTTCGGCGAGAAGTCCTGCGAGACCGGGCAGCTCAACGGCGAGGTGAGCGTGGACTGCGGGCAGTCGTTCTGGCGTCAGCTGCTCGGCGCCGGCCTCGGTGCCAGCATCCTCTCGCTGATCGCCCAGGTGCTCGCCGCGGGCCTGTATCGCGGTGCCACGCGAGTGACCGACGGCGAGGACTTCAGCCTCGGCATGCTCTTCGAGGGCTTCAGCAAGTTCCACGTGGTCGTTGCGTCCATCTTCATCGCCATCGCGACGGGGATCGCAACGGTCATGTGCTTCCTGCCCGGCGTGCTGATCGCCTTCCTGACGTCGTACACGCTGTTCTTCATCGTCGACCAACAGCTGGAAGCGGCGGAGGCCATCCAGGCCAGCGTGAAGTTCGTCTGGCACAACTTCGGCCACACGCTGCTCTACTTCATCCTCGCGGCCATCGTGTTGGCCATCGGGGCGCTCCTGTGTGGCGTCGGCCTGCTCGTCGCCGGCCCGGTGGTCCTGATCGGCTTCGCCTACACCTACCGGCGACTGCAGGGCGAGCCGGTCACGCCTGCCTGACAGGCTCAGCCGAGCAGGTCGCCGAACAGGCCGCCCCCGCCGGACGAGCCCGACGACGCCTGCTCCCACTCGTCGGCCTGGACGACCACGAAGCCCGGACCGTGGAACGCGTACTGCATCGCCTCGCCGGACCCACCGCGGAGCATGGACTTGAACTTCATGCTCGAGACCATGCTCGGCTGCAGGTTCGCCGACCAGGCCACGCAGGCCTGGGTGTCGACGTACGTCGGTTGCTGTGAGCAGTCGAGCACGACCGGCTTGCCCATGGAGTGGAGGGCGATCAGGCCCTGACCGTTGACGGTGGTGTTGAACAGCCCGCCCGCCATCATGCCGGCGCCCTTGGTCCGGTGGATGTCCCACTCGAGCGAGGCGTCGAAGGCGAGCAGGTTGCGGCCGTTCACGCTGATCGCGTCGCCGGTGAGCTCGAGGATGTTGACGAAGCCCGAGCGACTGGCGAAGAACACGTCGCCCTGGCCGGTGACCCGCATCAGTGGGTTGTCCTCCGAGGTCACCATCTTCTTGAGCATCTTGCCCATGCCGCCGGCGCTCTCGTGGTGGAACTCGATCGAGCCCTGGAACGCGACCATGGCGCCCTTGGTCGCGAGCACGTCCGGCCCGAGCGAGACCCGGAGCATCTGACTGTTCTGCAGGGCGAAGCGCTCGCCCGTCACCTCGAGGTTGGACTGGTCGAAGAGCGCGCTCTGCATGGCGACACCCTAGGCAGACCGCGGCTAGACGCGGCTAGACGAGCTCGACCACGCACGGCAGACGGGGTGCGAGGGAGAGCCGGGCATCTGTGGTCAGCAAGGGATACCCCAGCTTGTCGGCCAGAGCCACGTACAGAGCGTCATAGAAGCTGAAGCCGTCCTTCAAGCCCCACGCGGCCTCGGCCAGCACGCCGGCGTGCGGATAGCGATGGTCGATCAAGGCGCCCCCGGCTCGTAGCGCCAGGAACGGTTCGTCGTCGTCGATCAGTCCGGCGAGCCGATGGCGACGCAGGACGTTTCCAACCTCGGCGTCGACGAGATGAGGGGAGTGTCGGCGGATGCCCGCCAGCCGCTGCCGCCACCGCTCGGCGGCAGGCTCCTTGCCGATCACCGCGAACACGATCGCCGAGGCGTCGACCACGACGTCGCTCACCGCCGGCCAGCGTCCAGATCGTCACGGATCGAGTCTCGAGTCGCGCCAGGGGTGTCGCGCGCG
>Ga0164241_10001895_pt1 | contig 24071 bp, 16 predicted proteins | sample OricomyardsoilBY_FD_108780 | JGI IMG/M metagenome (GOLD analysis project Ga0164241, IMG submission 108780) | Backyard soil microbial communities from Emeryville, California, USA - Original compost - Back yard soil (BY) | ecosystem: Environmental > Terrestrial > Soil > Unclassified | place: USA... | reverse complement strand
TGAACAAGTACAGCGTGCCGTTCGCATCCGCGAGCGAACCGGTGTCGACGACCAAGCTGTCCGCGACCTCCGGGATTTGCTCGACCACGCGATAAAACTCGCTCGTTCCCATGCGCACACCACCGCGATTCAACGTGGAATCCGAGCGGCCGTAGATCACCGCAGAGCCGCTCGCGTTGAGCTTGAGCCAATCACCGTGACGCCAAACCCCCGGATAGGTCGAGAAATAACTATCTCTGAAGCGCGAACCGTTGGGGTCACCCCAAAAACACACGGGCATCGCTGGAAACGGCGCGCTCAGCACGAGCTCACCCACCTCACCCGTCACGCTGTTGCCGGCCGCGTCAAAAGCTTCGATCTTCGCGCCCAGACCGCGACATTGGATCTCGCCGGCGTGCACCGGCAGGAGCGGGCAAGAGAGCAAGAACGCCGTGCACACGTCGCTGCCACCGCTCACGGAACCGAGCAGGAGCTGTTGCGAGACGTGTTGGTAAACCCAACCGAAGCCCGTTGCGGGCAGCGGTGCGCCCGTCGAACCCAAGCCGCGAATCGCGCTCAGATCATGATGTTTCGCGGGCTCGATGCCAGCCTTTTGGCAAGCGAGCAAGTACGGCGCACTCGTACCGAAATAGCTGATGCGCTCTTCTTCCGCGAGCTTCCACAAGGCGAGCAGATCGGGATGAGCGGGGCTGCCGTCATACAGCACGACCGTGGCCCCCACGAGCAGGCCCGATACGAGCATGTTCCACATCATCCAGCCGGTGGTTGAAAACCAGAAGAAGACGTCCTTCTCGCCTAGATCCATGTGGAGGGCGAGAGCCTTCAAGTGCTCGAGCAACATGCCGCCGTGACCGTGAACAATCGCCTTGGGAGCGCCGGTCGTACCGGAAGAGTACAAGATCCAAATCGGATGCTCGAATGCGACGGGCTCGAAGGCGAGCGGTTCAAAGTCTGCGAGCAAGGTTTCGAATGAAATCGAATTCGGCAATTCTCCGTGATTTTCAGCTACGGTGACGGCGCAGCGCAGGCTCGGCAAACCGGCGACGATTTGCCGCACCTCCGCCAAGCGTTCGAATGTCTTGCCCCCGTAGCGATAGCGCGTGACCGTGAAGAGCACCGTGGGTTCGATCTGACGGAAGCGATCGAGCACGCTGCTCACCCCAAACTCCGGCGCGCAGCTCGACCAGATCGCTCCCAAGCTGGCCGTAGCCAAGAACGCGATCACCGCCTCTCCGCCGTTCGGCAAAAGTCCGGCAACCCGGTCGCCCGCGCGGACACCGAGCTTGCGCAGGCCCACCCGCGCGCGCGCTACGGCGTCGGCAAGCTCCGCGCGCGTCCAGACCCGACGCTCACCGCTTTCGTTGCGCGAAACCAGCGCGACACGCTCGTCGCGCTGCGCGAGCGCGTGCTCGGCGTAGTTGAGCGTCGCACCCTCGAACCAGTGCGCCTGCGGCAGCACGCCTTGGAGCACCGGCCCCGGCGGCGCGTCGAAGTGAAATTGCACCGAGAAATACTCGGCAATCGAGGCCCAAAAGTCCGCGAGCTCGCTGGTCGACCAGTTATACAACTGGACATAGTCGGCGAAATCGAGCCCGCGCGTGCGCTTCAGGAAACGCAAATAGTCCGCCATGCGGCTGTCTTTTTGCTGAGCTGCGCTGGGCTGCCACAAGAGCGTTCCTTCACTCACCGCATCGGTCATCGCGCTGCCTCCGAAGTATCAGAGAATAGTGCTAAATTGCGGAGGCCGATGCAAAACCCGCTTCTCGACCTGACCTTCCCCGTTCCTTTCGACGCCATCCGCGAAGAGCACATCGAGCCCGCGGTGCGCACCCGCCTCACGGAAGCCCACGCCGCGCTTGACGCCATCGCCGCGAGCGCCGGTCCCTTCAGCTACGATTCCACGTTGGGAGCGCTCGAACGCGCGTCGGAGCAGCTGGAGCACGTGATGTCCTTGGTCGAGCACCTAGAGAGCGTGAGCACCACTCCAGCGCTACGCGAAGCGTACAACGCGGTGCTACCCGACGTGAGCGCGTTCAGCTCGAGCATTCCGCTCAACCCTGGTCTGTGGCGCGCCCTGAACGCATTCTCGAAGACCCCTGAGGCTGCAACGCTCGATCCGGTTCGGCGACGGTTGCTCGACAACACCTTGGCGGACTTTCGACGCAGTGGTGCCGAACTCGACGACCAGAAGAAAGATCGGCTCAAGGCCATCGATAGCGAGCTCAGCGTGATCACCACGCGCTTCTCGCAAAACGTGCTCGATTCGACCAACGAGTTCGAGATCGTGCTCGAAGACGAAGCCTCATTGGCGGGCTTGCCTGAGTCCGCCAAAGCCGCCGCGCGTGACAGCGCACAGCACAAGGGTAAACCCGGGTATCGTTTCACCCTGCAAGCGCCGAGCTTGATGGCCGTGCTGACCTACGCATCGGACGCCACGCTGCGTGAACGGATGTGGCGGGCGCAGAGCACGCTGGCCACCGAAGGCAAGCACGACAATCGCCCGATCGTCGCGCGCATCCTCGAGCTCCGCAAAGAAAAGGCGCAGCTGCTCGGGTTCCGCGACTTTGCCGACTTCCAGCTCGACGATCGCATGGCCAAAAAGGGTGCCGACGCGCAGCGCTTCGTGAGCGAATTGTGCGAACGCACGCAAATCGCCTTCGAACGGGAGACGCGCGAGCTGCTCGCGTTTCGCCGCGAACTCGAGGGCGCAGACGCCCCCGCGCTCAGCCCGTGGGATGTGACCTACTACGCGGAGAAGCTGCGAAAAGCCCGCTTCTCCTTGGATGAAGAAGAGCTGCGCGAGTATTTCCCTGCCGAGCTCGCGCTCAAAGGCGCGTTCACGGTCGCCGAGCGGCTGTACGGCGTGCGCATCGAACTGCTCGATGCCGTGCCGGCGTGGGATCAAGCGGTGCGCGCGTATCGCATCATCGACGAGAGCAACGTCGAGCTCGGGACGTTTTACGTGGATCTGTACCCGCGTGAAAACAAGCGCGGCGGCGCGTGGATGCATGGCTTGATCGCGAGCGTGCCTCCGCAGCCGAATTTGGCGGTATTTTGCCTGAACGCCAGCCCCCCGTCAGGCGGCAAGCCCTCGCTCTTGCTGCACCGAGATGTGGAGACGCTGTTCCACGAGTTCGGGCACTTGCTGCATCATTGCTTGAGTCGCGTGCCGGTGCGTAGCCTGGCGGGAACGCGCGTCGCGCAAGACTTCGTCGAGCTCCCCTCGCAGATCATGGAGAATTGGTGCTCGGAGCGCGAGGCTCTCGATTTGTTCGCGCGTCACTACGCGAACGACGCGCCGCTGCCGACGGTACTGCTCGAACGCATGAACGCCGCGCGCACGTTCCGCGCTGCGAGTATGCAGATGCGTCAACTCGGCTTTGCAGCGGTCGACCTGGCGCTACACATCGACTACAGCGCCGAGAAAGACGGCGACGTTTTGCACTACGCGCGCGAGATCATGGCTCGCTACGCCGTGGCCCCGTTCCCCGACAACTACGCGATGCTCGCCAGCTTCTCGCACTTGTTCGGGCACCCCGTGGGCTACGCCGCGGGCTATTACTCCTACAAGTGGGCTGAAGTGCTGGACGCCGACGCATTCGGGCGTTTCAAAGCCGAAGGCTTGCTCTCCCGAAAAGTCGGGCAAGAGTTCAAGGACCGCCTACTTTCGCAAGGAAATAGCCGCGACCCGATGGACCTTTTCGTGGCATTCCGCGGGCGGAAACCCACGGTCGACGCCCTGCTCGCGCGCCAAGGTCTGAGCTGATGGCCGCCCGTGTCGCAACCTGGCTGGCGATTGCCCTTGGTGGTGCGGCCGGCGCGTTGGCGGCGATGGGCAGCTCCGGCGGCGCCCCAACAACTGCTCCGCCTCCCCCGTCTGGTTTGCCGCTGCGCCCCGTGGCCGCAATCGCTGCACAGGCTCCGACCGCGGCTCCCGTGAACACTGCACCGGGAGCGACGAGCACGGCCGCTACCGTGAGCGGCAGCGATTCGAGCGCGACGCCCGCACCCGGCACTGAGTCAAAGGCAACCGCACCGCTCCCCACCGAGAGTGCGTCGGCACGGGTTCCAGCCCCGCCGCCTGCGGCAGATCTGTTGCCGCTGCCGACCACGAAAGAGAAGCTGCTGCGAGAGGAGATGCATTGCGACCAACGCAAGGCGCCATCTTGTATCGTGGCCGCGCGCAGCTACGAGACCGGCAGCACTGGCGTCACCGATGCCGAAAAAGCCTCGAAATATCGGCGAATCGCGCTCACGGTCTGGATTAGCCAGTGCGATCACAACTCGTCACTCGCATGCGCGACCCTCGCCACGATGTATCGAGTAGGTAGCGGCGTGCCACAAAGTGACCGCAACGCGGACGCGCTCTTTGCTCGGGCGCGCGAGCTGTGTCGCTTCAACGACGCTCCCGTGTGTCACGAGCTGCCGAGTCCTTGAGCGCCCCTCTCGTCGGGGTGGCTGCGTCCACGAATGCAGCCAATCAGAACAAGAACGGAACCAAGGCACGGCGTTCCGTCGGGTACTGCTCGCGACCGTCCTGACCGTCGAATTCCTTTCGATACGCGACGTGCCGTGTGTGTGCCCAGGCGCTCAAAATCCCTGCGCCGACCAACATGAACGCGAGGCCCGCCCAAGTCCCGGTCACTAGGTTGAAGCCGACCCAGGACAAGATCTCGAAGAAGTAGTGCGGGCAAGACAAGCGGCGAAACGCGAGGCCGCGGGGGATCTGCCGCTGTCGCCCGCCCGGTGTCCGCAAATCACGCAAGACGCGATGAGCATGCGCGTTGGCGGTCTCGGCACAGACAAACACGAAAAGCCCGAACGCCTGCACGAAGACCGGCAAAACTTGGGCGTCGGCCGCGGTCACCGACCACGCTATCCACGCGCCGAAGCCCCAGTAATACACGTACTCGGTCAGGTAGTCGGCCGCGCCGATGCTCGGTTTCGAATAGCGATGGAGGAAAGCCGACTCCCAAGTTCGGCGCACGAAGTGCACGCTCCACAAGATCGCGGCGCAGCCGGCTAGAAGCGACACACCGAGCGTGCTCGCGCGAAACGCCAGCACGCCCCAAAACGCGAGCAGCGCTCCCGAATAGCTGATCACATTATGAACGCGCGGGCGCATCAGCCCTCCACTCGATCAGCCGCAAACGTGACGCCCAACGCGCGTCGCCAGCGGTCCAGCGTAAGCGCGTTACCCAAAGAATCGGCCCAGCTCATCTGCGCGGCTTCTCGACGCTCCAGCTGCGCGCGCACCGCGTCGATCTCGTAGCTGTAGAGCGTGCCGGGTGCCGGTACGCGGATGACTTCGGGCTGGCCCTTGCCACGCTCGATCACGATTTCGCTCGGGTTCTCTCCCAGACCAGGATGCCAAGGGGCGCGCAAGAAGAGACGCGCCTGCGAGCCGAAAACGCGGACACTGTTTTCCTGCCAAAGCTTCACGGAAGTGGCCAACGAAGCCACGATCGCGCCCGGGAACTCGAGGACCGCCATCGTGTACTCGTCGACGCGCGAAGCTTCACCGACGTGTCCGAACGCGTGCAAATCGAGCGGGTCACTGAATGCTTCGCCGAGAGCGGCCCCCGCAACCAAGCGCGCCATAGAGACCGGATAACAACCAACATCGAGGATCCCACCGCCACCGAGCTCGTTGTTCAACACACGATGGCTGGCAGGAAACGCGCCATCGATCCCGAAAGAGGCTTGGATGCCCCTCACTCGTCCGAGCGCGCCGGTACGAATCAGCCGCGCGACTTCCTGAGTCTGCGGGTGACAGCGGTACATGAACGCTTCCATCAAGAAAACGTCATTTTCACGAGCCGCTCGTACGATCGCGCTGACCTCTGCGTGATTCATGCCGAGCGGTTTTTCGCACAGAATGTGCTTCTTGGCGCGCGCGGCCAAGATCGACCAGTGCGCGTGCCCCGGATGCGGGGTCGCGATGTATACGACCTCCACTTCGGGATCGGAGAGCAGCGCCTCGTAGCTGCCGTGAGCGCGTATCCCAGCGAACTCGGCCGAGAACGAGGCGGCCGCTTCGGGCGTTCGGCTCGCCACGGCGACCAACACGCCGCTGTCCGACGTCGAAAGGGCCCGCGCGAAAGTGCGCGCGATCTTGCCGGTGCCGATGATGCCCCAGCGCAATATGCGAGCCGTCATGTCCGAAACCTCGGACCCGACCTTAGGCGACTTTTCGAGCGTGAGCCAGTAGCCGCTCCGCCTCACCGATCACCCGTGAATACGGGTCGAAACGCTCGTCGGACGGTGCCTCTTTCGAGCGCGGCGCTTGCGAGGGGCCGCCACTTCTCGACAATGCGCCTTGAGCCAACGCCGAAACCACGCTCGACGCGCGCACACCGCGATCGACTCGCACGCCAGAGCGCGCGGAAATAGCATCGACCAGCTGGTCCAGGTCCGACGCTTTGCTCTCACTGGTCAAGCCCAGCCCAGAAAAATCGAAGCCGCGCGCGTCGATTCTCGCTACCCACAGGACAGTCGCAAAGTGGAAGTCGGCGGCTGCATAGGCTTCGAAGTTACTCGCTGACACGGACTCGCGAAACACTTGCACGTCGGTCGTGGCGGGTGACACCGCGCGAAATGTAGCGCTGCTGGGCGTATGCGAACGACTCGGGACCTGACCGGTATGCACCTCACCACGCACGACACATGTCAACGCGCCGAACGGAATCGGCATCTCGCGTTCGCGCAGGTGCAGCACCATTTGTTGGTCCGCGAGCTCGAGCGCGCGAATCGTCACGATGCGACGGGCGGGATCGTGCGCCACCTCGCGCGGAACGATCAGAGCCGGCAGGTCCTCAGCGAGGAGCCGCTGCGTCAGCTCTTGAGCCTGTTCTTCGTCCGCCAGCGCCCGGACTACGCCCCACACACCCGGCTTCAGACGCGACTTCAAATCGTACGCCAACATGCCCGTTGCCTTCACGAGGCGCGCATACGCTTCGCTCGAGCCATCGAAGGAGGGTGCCAGCATCACGAGCATGAAATCTAAGCTTCAAGTCTACCCGATAAATGCGCGCCCGCTGGCACCGGCCGGTCGAAAGGCAAACTTCGATAAGTATTTCAGGAAAGCCGGAGTCAGCTTCTTTTCGGCATGAGGTCGGGACGCGCGAACGAAAACTCGTAACCACTCGGGGACTCGTTGAATGCCCGATAGCCGGCCTGTTCCAACGCGCTCACCGCGGACTGGGTTCGACTCAGCGGTACCCCCGAACGGCGATGGTGAAACTCGATCAAGATCTGGGGAATGGCCAGGCCGCTGCCGAGCACGTCCGGAAGGACGTCGTACTCGGCGCCCTCGATATCCATCTTCAAGATATCGATTCTGTCATGACCGAGCTTGCTCATGATGGTTTGTAGCCGGAACACGGGGACGTCGACGCTGCCGGTGCCGACGTCGCCCCCTTGCAACAGAGTGTGGGACACGTGCGTCGGATCCTTGGGCGCGTGAAACGTCGCCGTGCCGTCGAAGCTCGCAATTCCCCAGGCGTGAAATTCGAACCTCTCTGGGAGCGACTGCGCCTTTACCCACTCGACAGAACGTGGCGTCGGATCGAAGGCATGCACGGTCACTCCGCGCAGCGCGATCAGCGCTGTATCGAACGAAATATCGGTCCCCACGCCGAACGAGTACACGATCGACGAGGTATCGAGACCAGTTGGGCAAACGGCGTAGCCGCCATACTCGGTCCCCAATGACACCTGTTCACACTCGGCGCGCTCGCTCAATTTAACGCGCCCGGGTCGAAGGGGCCTCAGTAGTCGTTCGATGAAAGGCAACATTGAATGGCGAAACTTATAACTCATTCCAGGAGTTCCGGCACGCGGGCGTGCGGTCGGCGCTAGTCGCAGCCGCTGCCAGTCGTGGGGCCGAGATCCGCCCACTCAATCGGGCCATCCGGCACACCCCAGCGCGCGTCGGTAAAGCTCTCGATGTCGATCAGCTCGTCCTTGTCGCCCTTGTTTTGGGTGCAGCAACCGTCGCAATCGCTATCGCCACAAGTATCGTAAACGGTCACGATGATCGTCTTTTTGCCCGACTTCAAGCACAGGTCGTGAAGCTCGAGTGTTTTCAAGTCTGGAAAGGCGGCCACGATATTGTGAGACTTTACCCACTCGAGTGAGCGCTTTTGAGCGCAGGCCGCAAACAAGCCTTCGTACATGCAACCGCTGAACTTCACGCATTCATCGCTGCCGGGTTCGGGATATGAGGTGTAGTTGGTTTTATTCGCGGTCTTCCAGAGCAAGCCCGGCCGCTCGCAACCGCTGACTCCCCCTGCACCTCCGACAACGGCACCGCTTGCACCAGCGCTCGCTCCTCCACCGCCCGCGGCACTCGCCGTCCCGGCGTGACTCGTGCTCGCTGCGCCGACGCCAACTACGCCGCTCGCGCCACTTTCATTTTCGGACATCGCGCCACCGCTGTTCCTGCCACCCTGCGCGTTCGCCGGCGCCCCAGCGTTGCTCTCACCTGCACCGGCCGCCCCTGCAGAACCTGCCACGTGGCTCGCACCGCCCGAGCCCCCAATCGACGAGGCGCAACCAGCGCCCGAAAGCACCGCGAACCCGAGCGAGCAAACAACGGCAACCGCCACGAGCGAGGGTTTGCGCATCATCCCATTAGAATGACCGGCTCATGGCCCGCCCGCTGGAATAAAATAGCGGTCATGAGAAAAGACGCGAGAAAAGCCAGGTTGGGGCGCTGTAGGTAATCGCGACCGTGCCGCGCTTGGCACACACTGCGGGCGTGGTAATTGTGCCCGCGATGCGCACGCTCGTTCCGCTCTATTGCTTCGCACTGCTCGGGGGTCTCGGGTTTTCACGGTCCGCTCAGGCGGTTCCTCCCAAGATCGGTGAAACCAAACGCGGCGCCAACACCGACCCAGGCAGGGTGAAACGCAATATCCCAGTGCAGTTCACGCCACAAAAGCCCGGACCGCCACCCGCGAAAACGCCGACGACCCCGTCGATTGATCCGGCGGTGCTCTCGCTCGAACGATTCGGCGCGTCGATTCAACGCACGGTCCTCGACAATGGTTTGAAGGTGGTACTGAACCCGGATCACTCGGCGCCCACGGTCGCCGTTTCGGTCACCTACAAGGTTGGCTCCGCCAACGAGGTCGAGGGTCGCACCGGCTTCGCGCACCTGTTCGAACACATGATGTTCCAGGGCAGTAAGCACGCCAAGAAGGGTGAACACTTCACGCTGATCTCGAATCGCGGCGGCAGCCTCAACGGTACGACCAACAGCGATCGCACCAACTACTACGAGGTGCTTCCCGCGAACGAACTCGAACTCGCGCTGTGGCTCGAAGCCGACCGTATGCGCTGGCTCTCCGTCACACCGGAAAACTTCGAGAATCAGCGCGCCGTCGTACAAGAAGAGTACCGGATGCGCATCCAGAACCAGGCCTATGTGCCCGGCACCATTCGCTTGGGCGAGCTCGTCTTCCAGGACTACGCTCCCTACGCGCACCCGACGATTGGCTCGATGGCAGATCTGGATGCCGCCAAGTTCGATTGGGTGAAGGAATTCCACGACAAGTACTACGCGCCAGACAACGCGGTGCTCACGATCGCCGGTGATTTCGAGCCAGATCAAGCGATGGCTTTGGTGCAGAAATATTTCGGTCCGGCCAAGAGCCAGACGGGGCCCGGCCGGATGTTGGACAAGCTGCCCGACGCCCCCAAGACTGGGCGAGCCACCGTCGAAGACACGAACGCACGCACTCCCGGCTTCATGTTCGGCTTCATGATTCCGCCCTCGCGCACGCCAGAACACTACGCCCTCGAGATGGCGACCCTGATCTTGACCAACGGCGAGAGCTCTCGCTTGTACAAGAAGCTGGTCCACGATCGCGCGGTCGTCGAACGCGTCTCCGCATGGACCGACGATCATCGCGGGCCCGATCAATTTACGGTGATGGGCGTGCTTACCGACAAGGGCAAGTTGTCTGACGTGGAAGCGGCGGTCGATGCGGAGCTCACGCAGTTGCAGAAGACGCCCCCCAGCGCGGCGGAGCTGGAAAAAGCCAAACGGCAATTGCGCTCGAGCTTCGTGTTTGGGCTGCAGACCAACAACGGTCGCGCGATTCAGCTCGGGGAATTCGAAGCCAGCTACAGTGACGCCCGCTTGCTCGCGCGCGAGCTTTCACAATACCTAGCCGTCACCCCCGAAGCCGTTCAACAAGCTGCAGCGCGCTACCTCACCCAGGAGCGCCGCTCGCTCGTGGAAGTCTTGCCCGTAGCCAAGGCAGTCAAACCGTGAATCTCTCGCTCCATTCGGCAGGCCCCATGACTCGTTTCATTGCTCTCGCTACACTGACTCTCGCATCGGTTGGCTGCGCTTCGACTGCGCCGGCTTCAGCGCCGCCGGCAGTTACGACCCCCGCCCCCGCTGCGACTCCACCCGCGCCGCCGGCCGATCCGCTCGCCACGCCGCCGCCGCCGAGCATCGCGTCGGACATGAAGTTTCCTGCCATCGGGCATAGCCGACTCGACAACGGCCTGGAACTGCGAGTGGTGACTCGCAAGACCTACCCGATCGTAGAGCTGCGCTTGGTGTTGTTCTCCGGCATCGCAAGCGACGGCAATGAGCCAGGGGTCGCGGCGGTCGCCGGCGAATTGCTCAAGGCCGGCGGTGCCGGAAAGTGGAACGCCGCGGAGCTCGCGCAACGCGCCGAATCACTCGGCGCGAGTCTCGACGTCGTGACCGAGCGCGACTCTACGCGCATCACGATGGCGGTCACCACGGCCGATTTGGACGCTGCGTTGGATCTGATCGGAGCCGTCGCGCAACAACCGCGCTTTGCGCCAATCGAATTCGACAAGTTGAAGCAGCGCGAACTCGAACGAGTACGCAACGCGGCCAAGGCCAGCGCCGGTTGGGCAGCGTCGATGGTGCTCTACCGTGAGCTGTTCGATCTGCCGACGGCCATTCACCCCTACGCACACTACGACGCCAAGCCGTCCGAGTTGAACAAGCTGACGCTCGAGAGCTGCCGGCGCTGGTACAAGAGCAACGTCACGCCTGGCAACGCAACGTTGGTCATCGCCGGCGACGTCGACGCGGAAACGGCAGAAGCGGCCACCAAGCGCGTGTTTGCTGGTTGGAAGGGCGAAAAACCAAGCGAACAAAGGTATCCGACTCCGGTCGCATCCGAGACGCGCACGGTCTGGCTCGTCAATCGCCCGCACAGCGCGCAAAGCCAGATCTACGTCGCTGGCCTGGGCCCCGAACGCAGCACGCCCGCCTGGCCCGCGCTTGCAGCAACCAATCAAATCTTGGGTGGGGGCGTGGCCGGGCGCCTGTTCCTCGACGTGCGGGAGAAGCGCTCACTCGCTTACGGCACCAGCTCGAGCCTGGAAGAGCCGGCGCATAGTCTGGTGCCGATCGTCCTCTCTGCTGGCACGCAGACAGCGAAGACCGGACTCGCGATGCAAGCGCTGCTCGAGAACCTAGACAAGATTTCGAGCGCACCGCCGACCGACGCCGAAGTCGCGATGGCGTCGCGCTATTTGTCCGATAGCTTCTTGTTCCGCACCGAAACGCTCGGCGCGGTCGCTGATCTGACGGTCAAGCTCGCGGTGTTGGGTTTGGCCGACGACTACTTTGACACGTACCGCGCCGCGGTTCGCAAACTCGACGGCGCCACGGTCTACGGTACGGCGCAGAAATACTTCAAAATCAAAAATCCGACCCTGGTCGTCGCTGGCGACGCAGCGGTGATCGCCAAGCCGCTTTCGCATTTTGCCAAAGTCGTGATCATCGATCCCGAACACGACTTTCAACCCGGTCAGACGCTGCCGTTCGACGCTACCCAGCCGCTCGAACCCACCGCAGCACCAGCTCCGAGCCCGCAGCCCGGGGCGACGCAAGCCGCGGCTCCGGCACCACAACCCCAACCGGCGCCCGCGCAAGCCAAGTGATTCCCAAGGGGGCTCACGCGGCCCCTCAAGCTTCGTCGCGGACTCCACACCCTGTGAACAAACCTGTGGATCCCCGGTTGACAACCCGTTCAGTCCCTCTGTGGGTCCTGGGCGTGGCCTGTTCAGGGCCGTCTGTTCAGTAGAAAAAAGCCTTTTTAGGTCACACATTTAGGCCTGTGCATGTGCCGACGCGGCGATGATGTAGGTGCTGAGACCCAATATCTAGTGGCTTTTTGCTTGCTCGACCCCAAAGGCTTGGGGTAGACAAGGTGTCCACCCCACGGCGCCCCTCTGCTCAGGTCATCAGTAGCTTCCGTCGTTACGTACGCAGATGAGCAGAGCGCCTGAACGGGTTTTCACGTAGCAAGTCTTCAGGTCCGGTGGCCGCTTCTCAACCGAGGCGCGGCGACGTCAGGGGACAACGGGTTGACCCGGGGCAATCGTGCCCGGGCAGCATTGCTGGCGGTGCGCTTCGCGTGAGCATTCCGCCGTGGCGTTTTCGAGGAGGATTCCAAGCATGGCGCAGTCGACGATCGTGGGTCAGGAAAATAGCCGAGTGAAGAGCCCGAGCACGAGCCAGACCGAGCCACAAGGCGCGACCGCGCATGCCGCGGGCGCAACTTCGAAGCGCCCGAAAAAGAGCCGCGGGCTGAGCTTCGAGCGTCGCTACACGACCGCTGGCACCGACGCCCTCGCGGAGATGACCTGGGAAGGGCGTTCGAGCATCATCACTAACCCTGACGGTTCGGTCGTCTTCAAGATGGAAGGCGCCGAGATCCCCGCGGGCTGGTCGCAGCTCGCGACCGACATCGTAGTCTCGAAGTATTTCCGCAAAGCGGGCATTCGCGGTGACAAGGCGCTGGGCGAAACCAGCGTACGTCAGGTCGTGCACCGCATCGCGCACACCATCCGCAACGCGGGCGAGCAAGCCGGCGGGTACTTCGCGACCAAGAAGGACGCGGACACGTTCGAAGCCGAGCTGGTTTGGATGCTCGCGAACCAGTACGGCGCCTTCAACTCGCCGGTTTGGTTCAACTGCGGCCTTTACCACGAGTACGGCATCGAGGGTTCGGGGGGCAACTGGGCGTGGAACGAGACCACCAGCAAGTGTGAAGAGACCAGCAACGCCTACGCGCGTCCTCAGTGCTCGGCCTGCTTCATTCAATCTGTCGACGATGACCTGATGGCCATCTACGATCTGGCGAAGAACGAAGCGCGACTTTTCAAGTATGGCTCGGGCACCGGCTCGAACTTCAGCCACATCCGCGGCAAGCAAGAAAAGCTTTCGGGCGGCGGCACCTCCAGCGGCCTGATGAGCTTCTTGGAAGTGCTCGATCGCGCTGCGGGCGCGACCAAGAGCGGCGGCACCACTCGCCGCGCCGCCAAGATGGTCTGCCTCGACATGGATCATCCAGAGATCGAGAGCTTCATCACCTGGAAGGTGCGTGAAGAGAAGAAAGCGAAGGCGCTGATCGCAGCCGGCTACGAGAGTGATTTCAACGGCGAGGCCTACCACACCGTCAGCGGACAGAATTCGAACAACTCAATCCGCGTCACGGATGACTTCATGAAGTCGGCCCTCGCCGGCGGGAAGTGGCAGACGCGCGCGCGCACGACGGGCGCAGTGATCGACACGCTCGACGCCGCTGACTTGTGGAATACCGTCGCTGAGGCTGCTTGGTCGTGTGCCGATCCAGGCGTGCAGTACGACAGCACGATCAACAAGTGGCACACCTGCTCCAACACGGGAAAGATCAACGCTTCCAACCCGTGCTCGGAGTACATGTTCTTGGACGATACGGCTTGCAATCTGTCGTCGCTCAACCTGACCAAGTTCCTCGACGAACAGGGCAACTTCGACATCGCGGGATATCGCCACGCGATCGACGTGTTCTTCTTGGCCCAAGAGATCCTGGTCGATCTGTCGAGCTACCCGACCGAGCGCATCGCGCGAAATTCACATGATTTCCGTCCGCTGGGCCTCGGCTACGCGAACCTCGGCACGGTGCTGATGTTGCTCGGCATTCCCTACGACTCCGACAAAGGTCGCAGCATCGCCGGCGCACTCACAGCGATTCTATGTGGCCACGCCTTCGCTTGCAGCGCCGAGATCGCCGCTGCCAAGGGTGCCTTTGCTGGCTACGCCAAGAATCGCGAGCCCATGCTGCGCGTGATGCGCATGCACCAAGACGCCGCCTACGCGATCAATCGCGATCAATGCCCGGACGCACTCTGGCGCGCCGCCACCGAGGATTGGGACAACGTCGTGCGCTTGGGCGAGCAATACGGCTACCGCAACGCGCAGGCCACGGTGCTCGCGCCAACCGGCACCATCGGTCTGCTCATGGACTGCGATACCACCGGTATCGAACCGGACTTCGCGCTGGTGAAGTTCAAGAAGCTCGCGGGCGGCGGGTACTTCAAGATCGTCAACCAGTCGGTGCCTGAAGCGCTCAAACGCTTGCGCTACTCGGAAGCGCAGATCCAAGAGATCGTCGCTTACGTGTCGGGCACGAACACGCTCCTCGGCGCGCCGCACGTCAGCCGTGCGTCGCTCAAAGCACGCGGCTTGACGGATGAAGAACTGACCAAGATCGAAGCCGCGCTGCCCGGTGTGTTCGACTTGAGCTTGGCCTTTGCGCCGTGGGTCGTCGGTCGCGAAACTTACGATCGCTTGGGCGTCACCGCCGAGCGCATCAGCCAACCGGGCTTCAACCTGCTCAAGTACCTCGGCTTCAACGACAAGGAGCTCGAGGAGGCTAACGAGACCATCATCGGTCGCATGACGATCGAGGGTGCGCCGTACCTGCGCGACGAACACTATGCGGTGTTCGATTGCGCCAACCGTTGCGGCAAGATCGGGCAGCGCTTCTTGGCACCGATGGCGCACGTAAAGATGATGGCTGCGGCTCAGCCGTTCTTGTCGGGCGCCATCAGCAAGACCGTGAATCTGCCGAATGACGCGACCGTCGCCGACGTGCGGGAGATCTACGAAGAAGGTTGGAAGCTCGGGCTAAAGGCCGTCGCGCTTTACCGAGACGGCTGCAAAGCATCGCAACCGCTCAATTCGAGCGGCGACAAGGCTGACAAGAGCACAGACGCATCGACCAATGACAGCTTGGCGCCAGTGCCGGTGGCAGTGCCGATCGTCGCGCGCGGCGTGCGTCCCGAGGGCACGCGCGTTCGCCTGCCGAAGAAGCGCCGAGGCTTCACGCAAGAAGCTCACGTGGGTGGCCACAAGGTCTTCCTACGTACTGGCGAGTACGAAGATGGCACGTTGGGCGAGATCTTCATCGACATGCACAAAGAAGGCGCTGCCTTTCGCTCGTTGATGAACTGCTTTGCCATGGCAGTGTCAGTCGGTCTGCAATACGGCGTGCCGCTGCAAACCTATGTTGAGCAGTTCACGTTCACGCGCTTCGAACCGCACGGCGTGGTCACCGGACACGAGAACATCAAGTTCTCCACCTCGATCGTGGACTACATTTTCCGCGTCATCGGCGTCGAGTACTTGAAGCGCTACGACTTTGCGCAAGTGAAGCCCGCCGAAGATGCCGTCGCGATCGAAGATCCCACGCTCCCCAAGCACGTGCCCGTCGAGCCGCCCAGCGCGAGTCTCCTGCCCCCGGCCCCGAGCGCCGAAGCAGGCAGCGCCCACGGTGCCCTCGACGCACAGTTAGAAGAGATGATGGGCGACGCCCCTGTGTGCGACGGCTGCGGCCATATCACCGTGCGCAACGGCGCCTGCTACAAGTGCCTCAACTGCGGCAACTCGATGGGGTGCTCCTGATGATTCGTTTTGGGGTCGCGGCACCAAAACTCTAGCGTGCGGCCCCGCTGAATTACGCGCCTCGCGATCCGCGAAGGGGACACTTCAGCGGGGCGGGAGTGAAGCTCCCGAGCACAGCTGCCTGCTACCAGTGCCTCAACTGCGGCCACTCGATGGGTGTTCGTGAGCTAAGGTCACTGTGGCGCCCAAGTCGGGAGTTGGCGTTTCGCCGCCCCACATTCCAAAAGCCTGCCTCGACCCGCTTGCGCCGTGCGCGCCCGCGGGTCGAGCTATGTGCGGGGCTCTAACCCCGCTTGCTGCCCCTAAAGCCGAATGATATCAAGGCATAGGGCTCGATCTGTTCGGCTCGCGCCCGCTCGGGTTCCTGTGTAAGTATTCGGCTTTGGGCGCGTTCTTCGAGTAGAAGAGACACGGCTAGATTTTACCCTGGTTAACAAGCGTCAGCGGAGGAAACGGAAATGTCGCAAGCGTCTAAGGTAGCCTCATCGGTATTGGGACCAGTCCTACTCGGACTTCTGGTGTCGTCTTTGGCGACTGGTTACCTCGGATGCAAGAAGGACGAGCCGCCGCCTCCCCTGCCGTCCGCCGCGCCAGTCGTCGTGCCGACCGCGACGGCGCCGCTCGAACTGGTGCCGGAAGAGGCGCCCGTCGCTTCGGCCTCGGCCTCGGTCAAGAAGCCCGGGGTCGGTGGTGCACCGGCACAAAGCTTCGCTAAGTGCTGTGCTGCGCTCACGCAAAACGCAGCCAGCGCCCCAGAGCCGACCAAGACTTCGCTCACGCAAGCAGCGGGGTTGTGCAACAGCCTCGTCGCGGCCGGCAAGAGCGGCCCGAGTATCGTCAGCGCGGTTCAGGGGCTGCTGCGCGGCGTCGGTATGCCGTCGGCCTGCCTCTGAGTTCAAACGTCGAATCGTCGAAGCTGCTGCCCCGGTGCGCTCTCGCGCGCCGGGGCATTGTCTTTTGTTGAGATGACGACGCCAGTTCGACTTCGCGCGGGGTGCCGAGCTGAGACGTCGCTTGCCGCCCTCGATGGTCCCGGGTTGCGACCGCACGCGCAAGCGACCGCGACGAGCACGCGCACTCGTTGTAAAAATTGCGTTGACTAGCGGTGATATTTAGCCTTTGGCGTCGCGCACTTTCGCTTCGGCGAGCGCGATGTGACGACTCGCGCGGTGAGCCCCATGTGACGACTCGCGCGACCGCACACGAGTACGACGTACACATTCGCACGCGCACCACGCATGACAAAGATAGATAACTAACCCCGATTCGGGACGAGCGGCGTGTTCGAGTCATCGTCTGCGATGTGCGCGGAGTGTGGGCAAATTCAGCTTGGAATTGGCGTGCGTTCGAATTTTTCCAGCGCGAGACCTGTGACAATGGAGTCGCGGTTTCGCTCGCGCAGCAACCTCCAAATCTGTGCTGGACTGGAACCGTTTCCACATTCAATGTACATTCGGATCATGGTGCTTAGGACGCAGCGTTACACCGGGCGTGTTGCCCAAGACCTCCCCACTTCCTCATCAAGGTTCGCCGTGTCGCAGTTGAAACCCGTACTCAAAACCCTGCTGATTCCTGCGATCGCACTGGCACCGTTCGCGCTGACCCTTGCTTGCGGCGGCGACGCAGCGCCGGGCGTCGACGACAACCACGATGGCCTGCCGGACGACCTCGGCAAGTTCGTGGATGCCAATCACGACGGCATCGCCGATTCGATCGACATCAACCACGACGGCAAGGTTGACGGCCCGGCTGTTGACACCAACGGCGATGGCAAGCCTGACGGGCTCGCTCTCGACACCAATTGCGACAGTCGTTACGACTCCGTCGACACCGACGGCGACGGCTTGCCCAATCTAAAAACCAGCCGCGAGAAAATCGTCGTCCCCTCGGGATGCACGTACGTCAATCCGGTGATGAGCAATCAAGGAGGCGGTAGCGGTGGAGCACCCGGCACAGCTGGTGCACCCGGTACCGCTGGTGCACCCGGCACAGCTGGCGCGCCCGGCACAGCTGGCGCTGCACATGGAGGCAGCCCCGGTACCGCGGGTGCACCGGGCACGGCTGGTTCTGGCGGCGGAACCGTCGGCAGCCAACTCGGCGGGAACCCCACCTACCAGGGCAGCGGTGATTCCACGGACCGCTACGCCGAAGGCGACGTGTATCGCAATGGCGTGGGCTACAAGTTCATCGCCAACGGCTGGGGCGACAACTGGCAGAGCCACGGTATCGCGTGGAAGGGCACGTCGTTTACGGTCAAGACGTTCGCTGGCGCCCAGGGCGCGAATTACTCGCCTGCCGGATACCCAAGTATGTTCTGTGGTTTGTATTCGAAGAAGCAGTCCGACACCTGCGGTCTGCCGATCGCGATCAGCTCAGCAAAGTCGATCAAGACCGGCTGGCGCTGGAAGGCCAATGGAAACACCGGCCAATACAACGCGGCCTGGGACATTTGGCTCGGCAACAACGGCACATTGTCGTCGTACCTGATGGTTTGGCTCCGCGATCCGCCTGGCCAGCAACCTGCCGGTGCGGCCGCGACCGCAGGCGCCACCATCACCGGATTGCCGGGTACTTGGACCATCATCAAGGGCTCGGTAAACGGCCTTCCGATCGTTAACTACGTCCAGCCCGAGGGGAAGGATTTGGGCGAGCTCGAGTTCAACGTCCTCGACGTTTACAACGACGCGATCAAGCGCGGGTACAGTTTGCCGGGCTCGCAGATCATGGCTGTGGCGATTGGCTACGAAATTTGGAATGGCCCGGTCACGAATCTCGTTACAGAAGATTTCTACGTAGACGTGAAATGATCCACGAACGCGCGTCGACGCTCGCCATGCGTCGAAATGCGTGATGACGCGCCCCTGCGAAAGCCCGTTGGGGCGCGCGCTTTTGTGTTGATTCGCGACTGAGCGCGATGCCAATCGATGCGGAACCGGTGCCAGATTCGTTGTCAGATCTTTACGATTGTTGCCTTTGAATTCGTCTCTCCATCGCTTGAACAAGCGGTGCCTCTCAGCTAGAGTCGTGCTCATGAGTTCGGCAGTTAAAGTAATCCTAGGTGTCTCTGTTTTGGCGATGGCCTCGGGCTTCGCCGCCTGTGATAATGGAACCAGTGACAACGGCGGCAACGGCCCGATCGTTGTGGCTGGCAGCGGCAACACCACGAACGGGACGGCTGGCACGCCCAGCACCGGAACGGGTGGCACGCCCGGCACCGGAACGGGTGGCACGCCCAGCACCGGAACTGCCGGCAGCAGCACTGGCGGAGGCTCCACCATGACGGAAGGCGTGCCAATCACGCCGAACATGGGCTGGGTTGCGGTCGACAGCAACGTGCTCGGTGTCCAGGGTGCTGCATTCTCGTTCGCTGACTCCACGTCGAAGGTGGGCATGACGGACAACCTCATGACCGCGACGGACGGGAAGTCGTGCATCACTGGCACCGCCGCCAAGGTCGACATGGCCTCTGACAAGTGTGTGAACAAAACGTTCGATCCGCCGGCCACCGACTGTTACGGCCAATACTGGGGTGCGGCTTTCGGCATCAACTTCAACCAGAAGATCGACGCGAGCACGATGATGGGCGGCGACGCTGGGCCGTTCGACGCCAGCCTGATCAAGGGCTTCTACTTCTATATCGATGGCAATACGGTGCCTGGCCCGACCGCACTTCGCTTCAAGGTGGATGACGGTACCAAGGAATACTGCAACCCCTCGGCGATCAAGGTCAAAGTCGGCCCCAACACGGTGCTGTTCAGCGACTTGACGACCGAGTGCTGGGCTCCGACGGACATGAGCTCGAAGGTGACCGCCGATGTGGAGAAGAAGGTGGTCAAGATCGCCTGGCAGGTCGTGACCAACGCCAGCAGCACGGTTCCGTTCGACTTCTGCATCTCTGACGTGCGCGCCCTGCTCAAGGACGGCGCAATGCCCCCCACGGGCACTGCAGGCGCGCCCTCCACGGGCACCGCGGGCGCGTCCAGCGGCACCGCGGGCGCGTCGACTGGCACTGCGGGCGCCGCGACTGGCACTGCGGGCGCCGCGACTGGCACCGCTGGTGCTGGTGGTAGCGGTTCGTCGACCGCTGGCGCCGGCGGCACTGGCGGCTGAGCAACCTCACTCAGGGTGAGGTCAACGTGGGCCACTGACGCAAGTCGGCGGCCCACGTCGCATTTTGTGACCACGACTGCGTGGCGGATGTGTGGACTGGAAGCGTGGGAATGTTGGCGGGCATCGGGTTGCGATGCGGGAACGCGATCGCCCCCAATACTCTACGGAACGGGTGAGGCGCGTCTCACCCTTTCGGGTGATTGGATCCCGCAAGTCCGCGCATCGCGAGACAAAATGCAGAACGGCGGCCCAGCCGAAGCCGAGTCGCCGTTCCGTGCAAAGACGTTACGTCGAAGAATCAGCCGCCGGAGCCGGCTTTGCCGCCAGAACCGCCGCTTGCGCCGCCGGAGCCACCGCTGGCACCACCCGAGCCGCCGCTCGCGCCACCGGCGCCAGTACCACCGGCACCACCCGCACCACCGGCGGGCGGACCACCGAGGAACTTCACGTCGTCGATGGTGATGTCTGCGTCAAAGGAGCCCGCTGGCGGAGCGCCGCCGGCACCGCCGCTTGCGCCACCGGTACCACTTCCAGCCGCGCCGCCTTTGCCTCCGGAGCCTGCACTCGCGCCGCCAGAGCCGCCGCTTGCGCCACCGCTACCGCCGCTAGCGCCCCCCGCGCCCGAACCCGCGGTGCCCGCAGTAGCGTCGGGCTTGGTGAACGCCCACTCAAGACCGACGATGTCACTGCCGTCGACACCGGCAACTGGAACGCCGCCCATAAGGTCGCTGAAGTTCACGGTGATGACGGTCGCCGTGGAGGTGACGGGGATCTGCTTCTCGGCCGCATGACAATCCGGATAGGAGTTCGACGGATCGGTTGCAACGCACGTGCCTTTCATCGCGGACGCGTTGGTCGGATTGTTCCCCGCGGTCGTGCTGTTGGTCTGAATGCGGAAGCCGATCTTACCGGTCGGTCCAGCATTGCCCTTGATGCTGAATGAGATACCCGTGTAGCCGAGCGTCTTCGAGTTGTAGCAAGTGTTGAAATACAGACCAAAGCCGTCGTAGTCGTGAACGTTACCCTTGACGTTCAAAACGGTGTTGGTCACGGTATCGAGCGTGAGCGCATTCGGCGCATAAGTGTACGTGCCGCCCAGCACTCCGCCCGTGAACGTGAAGTTCCCTGCGCTGTTGGCGTTGGGCATGAGGTTCGAAAAATCAGTGATCAGCGCGGCAGTGGGCATCGTGTTCGCACACGCGAAACCGGTGCTCGCTCCACCCGCGCCAGCGGTACCCGTCGAGCCTGCGGTACCCGGTGTGCCAGCAGTGCCCGGTGCGCCTGCTGCGGTGCCCGCAGCGCCCGCAGTCGCGGCAGCGCCGCCAGCGCCAGCCGTCGAGTGCGCGCCTGCCGTGCCGGGACCGCTGCCCGCGGTGCCACCATTGGAGTTGTTGTCACTGCTGCAGGCTGCAACCGCACCGACAGTCAGCACCGCGAGGCCTAGACCCGAGTATCGCAATTTCCGTTTAGTCATTCTGAAACCTCCAAGCCCAAGCGGGCTGAACTAAGGGCGACACAATGTGCGCGAGGGACTCCTGCTTGTCCAGAACAGCGACGCTATTTCTGGAACCGGTCCCTCATTTAGATTGCGACAATTCGGCGGTTTCGCAGGGAAAGGTGACTTACTGCTGGAAACCGAACCCACAAACACGCGGCGTAAATGGGGGCATCAGCCAACGGGAATTTGCCCCAAAATGCGGTTTTTGCCCGGATATGGCTCGATTTGTCGATTCAGGCATGCGCACCGGCGAAACTCGCTACACCCACATAGGCCCGGCGACCGAACGAACTCCGTTGCCTCAAGTTTGTGAACTATTCTGTAGGGATGGCGGGAGCGCGTTACATCGCAGGCGTCCTCAGACTGGGTTGTTCAACCACTCCCGTTCGGACCGCTGCCATGCTCGAACCCCCCGCCTGCGCGACGTCGCAGCCCACTTTCGAGAAGCCACACGCCACCCCCTTTGCCCACTCCACCAATCAAGCGTGCAGCCGCCGGCCGAGCTCGACTCGACCCCGTAGCCACTAGCGCGTAATCCTCCCCCCCGTATAAAGCCAGGTCGAGCGCGGAAAATCCGAGCACCGGAGCCAAAGCAATCAGGGCCGGACTGAGAGCGGCCCCGAGCGCATCAAGGTCAATCGTCACTTCGACGCCGCTCGCCTCGGCGATGTGCGCCGCATCGCCCGCAAGACCGTCAGAGACATCGATCGCCGCGTGCGCAACCCGCGCCAATTCGAGGCCCGCGGCGAGTTGCGCTTGTGGACGTTTGAATGCGCGGAGCGCCGTGCGCTCCGCGGTCTTCGCGCCGCGAAGCGTTCCGGATTGCAAAAGCCTCAGTCCGGCCGCCGCCAAACCGACTTCTCCGCACAACCACAGTTCGTCCCCGACCCGCGCACCACTGCGCAATACCGGTCGGCGCTGCACGCTGCCGACGACCGTGGTCGTGATGCTGAGTTCGCTACCGCGCGCCAAGTTGCCGCCCACGACCGCACAGCCCAAAGAGCGCGCGGCGGCGCGCTGGCCGCGCGCGAGCTCTCGCAGTTCGGCTGCCGAAAAGCCGGCGGGAAAGATCACGCTCGAGAGCGCGGCGAAGGGCGCCCCGCCCATCGCGCTCACGTCGCTCGCTGCGGCTTGAAAGCTGCGATATCCCACGTCCGCGAGGGAAAGCCAGCGACGCTCAAAATGCACGTGTTCGACCGCGGAGTCGACGGTCCACACCCAGCGCCCTTTCGTTTTGAGCACGGCCGCGTCGTCGCCAATGCCCAACTCGACCTGCGGGTTCGCTTCGCGAAACAACGCCTCGAGCTGGGCAATCGCCGAAAATTCCGAGAGGGTCCGCGCGCGCGCCGTCATGCGCGGCACGGTACACGACTCAGCTGATGGTTGCGCGCTTGACTGGGATCGTTACGACGAACACGGCGCCTTTGGGCGTGTTGTCCGTGATGCGCACGGTGCCATCGTGGCCGTCCACCAAGCGACGCACGATCGAGAGACCGAGCCCGGTTCCGCCCGCCTCGCGCGTGGAGCTCGAATCGACCTGGTAGAAGGCGTCGAACACCCGGCTGCGTTCGATCTCCGGAATGCCGATCCCGGTGTCGGCCACTCGAAATTCGATCGCGGTGCGACGTGCACTGAGGATCACGACTCCACCGGCGTCCTCTGGACGCGCGGCGTCAATCGCTGTCATACGCGCGGAGAGCGTCACTTTGCCCTGTGCCGGGGTGAACTTGATCGCGTTCTCCGTCAAGTTCAAGAACACCTGTCGCAGGCGCTCGTTATCGGCCCAAATCAGCGGCAATCCCTTCTCGACGTCGACGACGAGCTCGACGTCTTTCTTGCGCGCGGTTGGGGTCATGGTTTGCGCGACGTCGCGCAAGATGGCCTGCGCATCCGTCTGAGTCTTGCGCAGGCTCATGGTTCCGCTCTCGAGCTTCGACAGATCCAACAAGCCTTTGATCAGCTGCAACAGCTGCTCACCCTTGTCGCGAATGGTCTGCACGAAGTCGCGCTGTTCGCTAGTCATGTCGCCAGCGAGCCCCTCGACCAGCATCTCGCTGTAGCCGATGATCGAGGTCAGCGGGGTACGTAGCTCGTGCGATACCGTAGCCAAGAAGTTACTCTTCAGGCGGTCGAGCTCTTTCAAGCGATCGAAGGCGGTCTGCAGCTTGTCGTTCTTGTCCTCGAGCTCACGAAAGCTCTCGCGTACGGAAGCGAGATGCATGTTGCTGGTCAAGAGCGCGCGGTGACCGCTGAACATCAATAGATCGAGGGTTCGACCCAGGTGACGAGCCAACTTTACCACCGCGTCGTCTTCCGCCCGCGGCATGGCGCGGAACAGCTCGCGAAGCTTTGCTGAATCGAACTCGGGATCGAGGGCGAGCAGCGCAGGCGGCGGTTCGACTTGAGCGGGAGGCACGAACGGCCCGAGGATCATCCGACCGATGCGCTTGCCGTCGTATTGAATGGCAGCGACGCGGTAGTGCTCACCGGTGACGCACGGATAGCTAGCCATACCGTCTTCGCCGAGCGCGAGGTTCTTCACCTTGCTTGCGACCTCGGCCATGGCGGCGCGGCCCGCCTTTACCGAGTTCAGGAAGGTGTAGAGCGCATTTTGCTCCGCGGCGTCCCCGAGCAGCTTGCCTTCCTCGCTGAAAATGCGGAGCGGCACGCCGAAGAGATCGTAGAAGCTCTTCACCATTTCGCCCAAAGCGTCTCGGTCGATCAGGTCTT
>Ga0164241_10001894_pt1 | contig 24082 bp, 22 predicted proteins | sample OricomyardsoilBY_FD_108780 | JGI IMG/M metagenome (GOLD analysis project Ga0164241, IMG submission 108780) | Backyard soil microbial communities from Emeryville, California, USA - Original compost - Back yard soil (BY) | ecosystem: Environmental > Terrestrial > Soil > Unclassified | place: USA... | reverse complement strand
GCTGCGCAGCCGGAACGTCCTATCGATACCGTTCCTGGGTCGTCTCTTGGCTGTGCGCGGGATGATCCGTCTCTCCGAACGGCTGGCTCACACATATCTTCAACGTCTCAGACAGATCGTGATGACCCTGCAGGATGCGTGAGTTTGTGGGGATCCATCAGCAAGCCGTTGGTGACTGGCGGCCACTGTGTAGGCATTCGCTTTGCTGAAAGTTTGGTGTTCGGCGCCCGCCCATTTCCCCTTTTGGGGAAGGGCGCCGGTCTTGCTACACTGAAGCGCCTCAGGCCGTGGCATAACGGCGAGGCGCTAGCCAGACGAGAGAGCCCAGCATGATCACCGAGTCCGAGATGATGCAGCCGCTCCTCCAGGCCTGCCCGTCGTTTCAGTCCGAGTGGGAGGCCTTCCTCAGTGACTGGTCTGAGGAGACCGAGAAGCCGCTCTACCTCGCGCTCGGCAATCTCGCGCGTCATCTCATCTCGATGCTCGCTGCTCGCGATACAGCCGGGCTGACGCGGGCCTTCAAGGTCGTCGAGCGTTGGCACCTTGAGGGAGACGCCTTCGTGCGTGAGGCTGCCACCGTCGGCCTCCTGGAAAACCTTCAAAACACAAGCCAGCACGAGTCGACATCTCCGAGTGAATTCGAGCCGTTCCTGCTACCTGAATCACTCAACTGGTGGAGAAAAATTGACCGGTTCTGGACCACTGGAAAGCTGATCGCAGACGACTGACGCGACGGAAAGACGTGACTTTCCGGCCATCACAGCAGCACGAAAAGCTGCCCAACAAGCCATTGGTGACCGACGGTCACTGTCTAGGCGCGGACGAACCGAATCGCTCCCCGCGCAGAGTTTGCCAGTGTCGGATGAAGCTGCCCAACCAGCCATTGCAGCAGACGGGCTTGTCGGTCGCTAGCGTCGTCGCTCGGCCGCCACCGGTTCACTTCCCTTTGGTCGTGGCGGCCGGTTGTCGTACTCTGGTGAAGTCTCGCTCGGCCGCAGATTGGCAGGGCGTTAGGCAGACGAGAAAATGGCGTCGGGGCGTTCAATAGTCCGTCGTTCGGTCGCGGCCGAAATGTCTGAGAAATTGCGTGCTCGTGCGCGATGAATCGGCGGAGTATCGCGGGACGGCTGCGTCTCGAAGATGCCTGCCCTGACTTGTGCAGAGAGTGCGCGGGCCTCAGAAGTTTCCGCCGAGGGCGAGGTGGAGGCCCCAATACTTGCCTGAGTCGAAGGAGAAGCCCCCCGGTTCGTCGAGGTTGAGGGTGAAGCGCGAGGCTAGGAAGGCCGAGTCGCTGAGATCGAAGCGCACGAACGGTTCGAAGGCGACTTGGGCCTCGCTATTGCCACCATTGCCGAGAGAGGCAACGAGTTGAACGGGCAGGCGGGCACCTACGGCGAACACGTCGCTCGCCCAATAAGCGATGCCGGGCGCGAACACCAGAAGGAGAAGACTGGTGTTGCCGTTCAATCCGGCGGCGACGTCGGGCGTGAGGTCTCCGGTGACGACGAGCGATGGCAAAGCGTCGAACTCAAAGCGCGTCGGAATCACCAAGTGCACATGGGTCGGATAGGTGTACCAAAGCTCTTGGTAGACCTCGGTGAGAGTGCCCGCCGCGAGCTGCGCCAACCCTTCTGGGGTGAAGGTTGAGCCGTTCAGATTCCAAGGTCCGAAGGCGAGGGCCCCACCGACCTTGAGGCGAAAGCCGTAATCGGAGCCCAGGACGTAGTTGCTGCCGAGCATCAAATTGCCGACCGCATACTGGTTGTTGCCGGTGGACGTGATCACACCCATTCCAGCTAGCCCGGCCGTGATCTCGAAGTTGCCGGCGACCTTCACGCCGAAGCCCGTGGTGAGCATCAGCGCGTGAGCCGTCGTGCCATTTTGGTTGGTCGTGAAATAAGAGAGCTCGCCGTGGAGGCGCGAGATTTGGGTCTTATCGACGCTCAAATTCCCGCCGAGCTCCCCATTGGGCGCGGTGAAGGTCTGTTTGGCCAGGGCGAGCCCGGGGCTCGCGAGCACGGTGATAAGCGACAGAGTTGATAGATATTTATGAAACGGCAAGTGATCCCCCCGAGAACAGAAACCTAGCCCATACTAACCTGGCGCAGAAAAATCCGCCAAAGAACCGATTGAACGTTCCCGACCCTTTGGCTAGTTGAAAGATATGCTTCGACGCTCGGCCTCCCAAGGATGGCTCCGCCAACTCGGTATAAACTCTGCGTACCTCGCCGCACTCGGCTTGGCGGCATGTACGGGGGCAGGAAGCGAAAAAGGGAGCGCGTCGCCGCACTCGCCCGACGTTGAGCCGCAAGGTGCGGATTCTTCGGTTAGTAACCCAACCAGCTCAACGCAGCCCGCCAGCACAGCGCAGGCTGAGGAGCGGCCCGAACTTACGCCCCTCGAGCTCCCCGAGAGCGCGGCGTTCTTGGCCGCGCCCTTGCCGGCGCGAGATGTGGGGCGTTACGCGAGCTTCACAGAGCGCTCCCAAATCAAGGTGGGCAAGAGCTATCTCTATGACACCTTCTTCTTACCCGGCGAGGCCAAGCTCGTGGTTAGTAGCGGGCAAGACAAGTCGTTCCGCGTCTACGACGCGCGCTCCAAGAAACTGGAAGGTACGGTTGCCATCCCTGGGGCCGAAGACTTTTCGGCGCATATCTTGCCTTGGCCGAAGGACGCGACGAGTTTGCTGGTCGGTAGCACGAGCGGCCTGTACCGGCTCGAGGTGGCCTCGGGGGAGATCGTAAAACAGCTGGGAGATTTGGCCGTGCACCAACTGGCTTGTTCTCCAGACCAAAAGATTTTGGTGATGGGACATTCGGAGCTCCCTGAGCAACGCTCCAAGCTCCGCTTCTACGGTCGCCGGGAGACGGACGGCGGTCGGGGTGAGGCCGCGCTGCTCGGCGAGCTCGACTTTGACGAACGCGTTGATGGCTTAGCCTTGAGTGGCGACAATCGACTATTAGCTGTTACACAGTATCCGTCTGACACGCTTCGGGTTTACGATTTAAAGAGCGGCCTTCGGCTCTTTGCGCTCGCTTCGCCTAAATATGCGGCCAGCGTGGCGTTCTCGCCCGACGGCCGGTTTGTAGCGGTGGGCGGAGCGGGGCTTTTGGTGATTGATCTGCTCAACTCCGCGCGGCGCGCCTTCTATGGCCACGTGGGTAACAACATTGGGCATGTGCGCTTCTCACCCAGCGGGGATGCGCTCTGGACGAGCTCCTATGATGGGCGTTTACGCGCCTTTCAACTCGAAGAGCGCGAGGCGACCCCCGAGACGGGCGGTCGAGCCACCTTGAAGCTGAGCTTGCTCAAAGAGTTGCGGCACGCTGGCACGGCCAACGTCTATGGGTTTGATTTTGAAGCCGACGGGAACGGGGTGATCTCGGGTTCCGGCGATCAAACGGTGCGCTGGTTTCGCGGCGCGGCAAAAACGACTCCCGTAGCGGGCGCGGAGCGCCATTTTCAATCTCTCGACGCCTGGCAGAAGGCCGAGCCCCAACTGGCTCAACCCTGGCCCGAACGACAGGTGGCGAACGCTGAACCGTTTCGGATCGAATCGATCTCGAGCGTGCAAAAGGCGCGGCTCACGCCGGGCAGTTACTCCTGCAAAATCTCGGCTGCTTACAAGTTTCGCGATTGCACCGTGACCAAGAACGCCGTGGGGCAAACCATTCTCTCGTTTGGCAGCGAGAACTTATTGCCGCTCGAGGCGATCGTCTCCGGCGAAGGCGACGTTCTGAGTTTGGTGGGCCAGCTCCGTGAACCTTCAATGCTCTACGATTGTAAGGGCTGCGACCGACAGCCCATCTTGGGCGTCCTTCAAGGCGGCCCACGACGTTATGAAGGAGTGATTCGGCTGCGGCCCTATTACGATCCCTATTCGCCCCCCGAGGCGCCGGCCATTGCCAGCGAAACCGACGATACCATCGATAGCTATCCGATTGTGCTTGAGATGCGCGGCGCGGCGACGCCGTAAGGGCTATGAGCTCTCAACAAGGAGCGAAAGCTCACAGCCCCTTTTTCCGGGAATTCTAGGAGTTTACTTAGAGTCCCTTGCAGTTCGCGTAATAGGTCACGGTGGCGGGCCAATCCGAGAACACGCCGAGCACACCGACTTTTTGCGCCAAGACGTCGAGCAAGTTGAACACGTCGCCGTCATTGTTGGTGACGCTCTCGATGCCCGTGTAATAGAAGCCGCCACCCGTATTGAGTGGCCCCGAACGCTCGAGCGTCCAGGTGATGAGGTCGAGCCCGGCTTTCTTGGCGGCCTTGGCATACACGGAGGGCACGATGCGACCGCGGGCGTCGAGGTCAACCAGCACGTAAGTGGGCGGGGCGACGATGTTCACGCCCATCTTGGCCAGCTCCGGCATGGTGGGGTTCCAGGTGGCAGGATCTTTGGGATCGAAGCCGGCCGTCTCGTAGCGACCATCGAGATAAACGGCTTGTTCTCCGAAGCTCGGGCGCGCCTTGAGCCAAAACACAACGTCGTCGAGTAAGAAGGACTGCGCCCAGACTTGCTTGGGCGAGATGCCCTTCTTGCGATAGTCGTCGACCATCTGGGCCGCGAAGTCTTCTTGGCTGTAATCTCCTTCAAACGGCATGGCGACGCTCGGGGTCTTGAGCTCGGGCGTGAACTTGGCGCCCATGGAACGGATGAGGTCGATGCTCTCGGAGTGCGTCACGAGCGTACCGCAGGTCGCGTAGAGATCGGTGCGAAAATCGGGTGTGCCGCCCACGTACTCTTCGGGGGTTTTCGCCTGGGGATTGAAGGCGTCCATTTTGCCGCACAGCGATTTGAACTCGTCGAGTGTGATATCGCTGGTGCAGCAGGTGGCCGAAGCGGGTGTACCCGTTTCGGCACTCGCGCCGACGAACGGGGCCGTACATTTGTCGGCCAAAGGCGTAAGAAGAATGTTGGTGGTCGTGTGGAGATCGCACTGCGAGTGACGACAGACGAGCTCACGGTCCTTGGTGAAGGTCACGTCACACTCGACGATACCCGCGCCCATGCGGGCGCTAGCTTCGTAAGATTCCTTGGTGTGCTCGGGAAATTGCAACGCCGCGCCGCGATGCCCAATTGAGAACTGAGACGACTTGAAGGGGCCGTCCGCGCAGGCCTCGAGCTCCTTCTTGAGTGGACCCTCGTCCATGTCTTCTACGAGGTAATAGGGGCGCGGTCCGAGTTCGACGTGGAGAGGCCGAACGGGCTTCTGAGGCCAGGGGCGGGTGGGGTGCGAACGCGCGTGCGAGATGGTGTGCGCTTGGCCTTTTTCGGCGTGCATTTGCTGGTCGACGTTCGCATCCTCGATCGTTGAACAAGCGACGATCGCGAGCGGCGCGGCGATGAGCAGGGCCGCAAAGGAACGCAGATTTTGGGTGGCGTGGGGCATGAGCATTTCCTCGGACAAAGTTGGTTTAGAGTCGGCTGAGCCCGAGCAAGATGCCTTGGTTAGTCGAAGGTTGGCGCAACGCCTCGGTAACGATCGCGTGGGCACAGGAGTTCACAGGTTGTCCAATGCCTCTGCCGAGCGCGGCGAACCTGGGTGATGGCTCACCCCGCGAACTGCTTAGGAACGTTGAGGGGTAGCGTTAACGCTGCGCGGCTGTGCGCCTTGCAAGCGTCACGACGAGACGCGGGCGATGAAGGCGCGTCGATGTCGATTCGATGGCGTGGACGCGCGCTGCGCGCGCGTCTTGAGCGTCGCGCCCTTCGTGCGAAGTAGAGCCCGAAGTCGCAAGCCCGAGCTCGCAAGGCCGAGTTCGCAAGCCCGAGTACACGAGCTCCTAGAGCCCGGACGACCCGCTTCAGTTCACAAACTTGGAGAGCAAGCGCAGATAATAGGTTTGGTAGCCGTTCGAGTTCTCGGTAACGGACCACGAGTTGACGGGCCAGCCATCGTTGAAATCAAGATAGCTCTTTTGGTCGGGTTGGCCGGAGGGCGGCGCGGGTGGTGTGGCGGGGCAGCCATCTTGAGCGGGGCAAGACGCGTCGAGTTCGTAGCCTGGATTGGGGCCTCCGGTGAGAAATCCGGGCGCAGGACCATAGGTCGACACGCCGACTTCGTCCCACTCCGCGCTCTTGTCGACGAACCAGGCGTGATAGAGGGAATTGGCCGAGCTCTCGGCGCCCGCTTTGCCCATGTTGGTGAGGAAGACGAGCCCAAGCGGATTGACGCCGTGCAAGTAGTGCAAGTAGCGCTCGGCACCGATGCGTGCGCGGCTGGCCTCATCGGGCGCTAGCTCGAAGGTAATCAAATCGTAGAATAAGCAACCTGTGCGCGATTTGTGAGCATTGGAGCCCCAGGTATAGGTATCGACGTAGCCTAGATAGGGGTCAGGGTTTTGCTCGACCATGCCCAGATTCTGGTCGCTACCCATGGTGTCGACGAAGGCGCCTTGAATTTCCTCGGCAATGGCCGCGTCGGCGTCGGGTAGGGCAGCATAATCTAGGTAATATTCCGTAAATTGGAGCTGCCAGCCGGCGTTGTAGCCGTCTAACATTTGTAGGTCGGCGCTGGCGTAGTTCTGCTCGAAGAACTCTTTGTAAGAGGCCTCGCCCGAAGCGCGGTAGAGGCTCACAGCTAGCCCGAGTTTATAGAGCGCAACGTCGGCTGCGCTGGCTTGCTGTTCGCCTGCTGCAATTTTGCCTGTGTTCTCGAACACGAGGTCTGGGTTGGCTTCTGCGAATGCCCAAGCGCGCTGGGCACGCGCTAGAAGGTCAGCCGAATAGTCGGCGTCTGAATCGGCGTAGACGCGCGCTCCGAAGGCGAAGGCGATGCCAGCGCGCAAAGTGGCGTTGGTCGTCTCCGGGCCATAAACGGCGGGCTCGGTGAGGGCCGAAGGTGGGCTCGCCGAGGCGTATTGCGGATCGGTGCCGAGCACGGAGAGGCAACCGCCGCTCTCCGATTGAGTTCTTTTGAGCTGTTCGAGGCCAAATCGCGCTTCGTCGAGAACGTCGGGTACGCCGTTGCCGGACTCAGGAATGTTGAGGTCGTCACCGAAAATCTCGGGACGCTCTTCGAACATGCGCAGCAAGGTCGCGACGTAGTCGCCCGACCAGGCCGTGTAGCGATTGTAGTCGCCCGCATCGTACCAACCTCCCGATAGATCGCGCTCCGTCGCAGCGTCGCCGGTTTCGCCATAAAGGCGTGCATTCTTGTCTTGGCCTGGGCCGATGTGGCTGGCCGCGTCCGTCCAACCTTCTTCGGCGAAGGGCGTCGCTTTTTCGAAGCCCGCACGCTGATAAAAGAACGTCCGCAAAGCGTGGCGAAACACCTCGCGATAAACCTCGGTTCCGATCAGAAACACATCGGAGCGAACGCCAGCGTCGACGTCGAGGACGAAGTAGTTGCCCGGCGTTTTGAACGAACTAAAATCGAGCCAAGAAGCTTTGTCGCCGCTTTGGTCGTGAACGGCCCCGCCGCCCCAAGCCACGGGCGTAAGAGCAAGCACCATTTGGCCGGAGTTCGAGTCAACGAGCTGATAGTTGCTACCAGCAACATAGGCTTCGTCTTGATCGAAGCCGCGCTCCGGATCGCGGAGCACCGCGATCTTCTCGGCGTCTTCGAGGTAGCCAAACTGATCGACTACGATGAAAGGACTCACAGCATAGTTGCCGGATATGCCTGAATCGCCGCCCGCGCTGGGTGGGCCCCCGCCGCTTGGATCACTACCACCGACCGGCTGTCCATTCCCACCTACCGAGGGGCCGCCACCTACCGAGGTGCCGCTACCTACCGAGGCGCTGCCACCGAGCGCGGCCGCGTTGCCGCCATTCGGGCTTCCGCCGCCAGCCGCGGGGTTCGAAGCGTCGCCGCAGGCAGGCAGCGAGAGAGCAAGGATGGGGCCGAGGAGAGAAAAGGGGGCTGAGCGGAAGGTGGAAGGACGCATGGCAAATCGGGAGCAAGGGCTAGGGCGGTCTATGAATTAGCGCAAAGGGCCCAGGGGCGCTGGGTTTTGGGGTGGGGCATCACCAAACCGGGCGATGACGTGGGCTCCTCAGGCGCGCACCCGGACATTGAAGATGAAAAATTCTATTAAAACTTCAACCCCACGGTCAAGCGGCCCTTGGCCTGAAACGCGTCTCCGATGAGCGGCCCATGCCCTTCGACGCGTACATCGACTCGACTCCTCGGGAAGAATGTGAGCGATCCATAAGCGGTGCCTCGGCTTTGCCCACCCTCCATCGCAACTGGACTCGCAAAGAACACGCCCCCGCCTAGGTCGAGGAACTCGAGCGTCCGGAGGGAGGCCGACAAACTGAGCTCGACTTCGCTCGGATTCATCGGAGCGACCAGGGGTTGAAGACCAGAGTGCCCTGCATGGTCGCTGCCCCCACCCACCGCCAGCCCGTAACCCAGGCTCATTTTCGCAGAGAAAGGGCCCAGCTCTGTACCGAGCCAAAAGTTGGGCATGGCCATGAGGTGACCCATGCCGAGGTCATCCTCACTTGAGCCGGTGGGTAGCGAGGTAGAAAGCGCCACACCGAACAGAAGCGAGCGCGTCCAGGTTTCGGCGAACGTAGCTTCAGCGCTCAAGAGCACATCGCCCGGCCCATAGAGCTCCACGCCGTTTCGAAGCAGGCGATAGGCAGGCAAGCTGGCCCCGAGGCGCACGCCCGGCCAGAGCGCTTCGAAGCCCAGGGTGAGGCCCTGGTAGTCCCCTTCGGCACGCGCACTTTGGTAAGTCGCCGCGACAGCCCCGAGGCGCAAATTGAAACCGAGCGCTTCGTCCGAGGGCACGTCTTGGCTGTGGCAATCGTCCATGGCCCCGGCGGAAGCGGAGAGCCCCAGCAAACTCAGGCCTAGCCCGAATGCGCGCCCCAAGGGACGGCGACGGGTGAGGAGAGGCTGGGGGACACGCACTTCGCGCGTCGTAGAGGGGGCGAGAGCTGCGGGGCAAGTGGCGTTTGGTCGCGGGCGCGAGGCGACGCGATAAAAGCTGCCAGAGGCTCAGTTCGCGGCGGCAGTCAGCGTGCGCTCGGGCGCTTGCTGAGTTTTCTTTGGAGCGAGCGGCGATGAAGACCCAGTAGGACCGCAGCTTGGGTGATGTTTCCACCGCAGCTCATAAGCACACGATCGATGTGCTCCCACTCGACGCGATCCAGCGAGGGCACGGTGGTAGGTGGGGGGACCTCTTCGGGCGCGCCATCGTGGTCGAAGGCTACGATGATCTCTTCGAGGTCTGCTGGCTTGGTGAGATAATGCACAGCACCGCCGCGCACGGCGTCGAGCGCGGTGCGAATGCTGCCGTAGCCGGTGAGCACCACGATGCGCGTCGTGGGGTCGAGCGCGTGGAGATCTCGCAGCAAGGTGAGGCCCGAACCATCTGGCATGCGAAGATCGACCACCGCGCACTCGGGCGTTTCGACGCGCGCCAAGGCCAAGGCGGCCTCGACTGAATCGGCCCCGCTGACCTCGAAGCCGCGATCAGCGAGGGCGCGCATGAGCCGCTGCCTGAACGCATCCTCGTCATCCACGACGAGCACGGAGCGTCCGTCGCCGCGCGGGGGAAGGGCGCTCGGCGCTTTCATGACAGAGCCACGAGCGCGTTTCTAGGTAAACTCAAAGTAGCCTCGAGGCCCCCCCCAGCGCGAGGATGAAAGGAGAGCGTGCCCCCGGTGCGCTCGGCATAAGAACGCGCCAAATACACGCCCAGGCCGAAGCCACCGTGCTCACTCTTGGTGGTAACAAAGGGCTCACCCATGCGTCCGGCCACAGCTTGGGGCAGGCCCGGACCTCGATCGCGAAGGACGAAACGAAGGCTCGGCTCGAAGGCGAGCTCGAGCTCGATCGCTTCTTCTTGATTCACCTCCGCCTGAGCTTCGAAGGCATTTCGCAGCAGGTTATGTAGCATTTGGATGAGTGTTTTAGGAGGAGCGACGACGAGGGCGTCGGCCCTCGCGGGGGCGACGTAGCTTACCCGTACCCGCTCCTGTTGCGCCTTAGATAGAAGGCCCAAGAGCTCGTCGATCAGTCGGCCCAACGTTATGCTTTTGGGCATCTCGCCCATCGACTCGCCGGCACGCGCGGAGAGCGTCGCTAGGATGTCGCGGCAGCGACGAACCTCGCTATAAATGAGCTTTGCGTCGCTCTGGAAGGCCGAGGGTGCGTCGGCGCCCTCGAGTGCCAAAGAGAGCTCCTCGGCGGCCAGGCTCATCGTGGCGAGCGGGGAGCCGAGCTCGTGGGCAGCATGAGCGGCGAAGTTTGATAGCGTCGCGAGGCGGCGGTTTTGTTCGGCGAGTTTGGCAATCTGGGCAACGCGTTGATCGCGTTCGCGCATAGCGTGTGCGACTCGACCGACGAAATAAGCAACGAAGGTCGCGGCGAGGCCATAGGCTATCCACATACCAAACAAGTGACCGGACCAAGGGCCGTGGCCGTGCATGGCGTGGTGCGAGGTGGGCAACAAAAAGAGCGCGCCAAAAGTGGCCGAAGTGAGGCCCACCACGAGCCAAGTCCAGCGCATTTCGAGCAGCACCGCCGAGAGCGCTACGTGGATCAAGAAGAAGACGGTGAACGGATTGGAGACCCCTCCCGACAGAGCGATCATGGAGCCCAGCAGTAAGACGTCGAGCGCGAGCACCAGCCCCAAGATGAGGTGAACTCGGCGCAGGAGTGAGTGGCTGAGCGGGAGGAGCAGAGCGTTACTGACGAGCGTTAGAAGGACCAAGCCCAAGAGCGCGACGTACGGCAGGCTCTGTTCGAAGACGAAGCGCGCGACGGCGAGGGCAGCGAGTTGGCCCAAGACGGCCATCCAGCGCAGCTTCACGAACCAAGCCAGGCCGAGCTCGGAGTCGCTCGGTTCGGTTTTCAGAGCCTGGAGCGGTTCAGGGTTCGCCCTGCTCGGGGCCGGGCTCAACTCGCCGCTGGCTACGGAAGTTCGGCTTACGCCATTCATGCGCGTGGCTATGGCACAGAATGGCTGCCTCGTTCAGCGTGGCATTGTGTCGCGCCCTTGAAAAAGCGACCTCGCGAGGCCCGATGAACCGATTTTGGAGGCGGCCGCTGGAACTTCGGTGGACCGGCATTAGATTGAGAATCTATGGCCCTTTCCGTGCACATTTGGTCCGATGTCGTTTGCCCGTGGTGCTTTGTGGGCAAGCGGCGTTTCGAGCGGGCCGTGGCTGAATTTGGCCAGCCGGTGGAGGTCGTCTGGCACTCGTTCGAGCTCGATCCGCGCGGAACACACCTCGCTGAAGAAGGTCTTTCCGCGCCCGAGCGTTTGGCGAAAAAAATGGGAACGCCGGTCGAGCGGGCGCGCGCGATGATGGAGCAAATGGCTCGTACCGGCGAGCCAGACGGAATTCATTTCAACTTGCTCGATGGCAAGACGGGCCAATCGTTCGATGCGCATCGGCTCATCCATTTCGCAGCCGCGAAAGGCAAGCAAGGCGAGATGAAAGAGCGCCTGCTCCGAGCTCACTTCGAAGAAGCACAGAACTGCAGCGACAAGGCAGTCCTCGGCAAGCTCGCCGCCGAGGTGGGGCTAGATGAGAGCGAAGCCAAAGAGGTGCTCGACTCAGAGCGCTATGCAGCGGATGTGCGAAAAGACGAAGAAGACGCGCGAGAACTGGGTATCTCGGGCGTGCCCTTCTTCGTGATTGGCCGCTACGGCGTGTCGGGAGCGCAATCGAGTGCCGCATTCTTGCAGGTGCTCGATCGCGCTTATGTTGAGCAAGAGCCGCAGCAAGTCGAGGCGGTCCCGGGCGAGGTGTGTACGCCCGAGGGCTGCACCTAAACCGCGACAGCGGACCTCAGGGGCGAGCGGCCGCGGCGCGCGCTTCGGCGAGCTTTGCCTGGCTGGGATCCGAGGCGGCGGCCCGCATTACTTCGCGCCACCAAGGGTCCACGCTTTCGATGTGCTGAGGTTCGAAGGGGCGACCGAGTCGGGGCGTAATGATACGTGCGCCGCGCTCTGCGGCGAGTGCCACCAGCGTCTCGGCGGGTTCTTGCCAAGGGTGGAGCCCGAGGTCAAAAGTGGCCCAATGCACGGGCAAGAGCGTGCCGCCGCCGAGCCACTCAAACGCCGTGAGTGCATTGTGAGGACCGAGGTGAATCTCGCCCCAAGCCTTGTTCCAGGCGCCTATCTCTAAAAGGGTGAGTTCAAACGGGCCTAGTCGCTCGGCGATGAGCTTGAAATCTTCGGTGAGGCCCGTGTCGCCCGAAAAGAAGAGCTTGCGGCGAGGGGACTCGACCACCCACGACGACCAGAGCGTGGTGTTTCTATCGAAGAGGCCCCGTCCCGAAAAATGCTGAGCCGGGCAGGCGTGAAACTTCAGCTCTTTGTGGGGTAGTTGGTAGCTCTCCCACCAATCGAGCTCGACTACGAGTTCGGGGCGCGCCCCGAGCGCCTCGAGGTGAGCGCCTACGCCCAGCGAAGTGACGATCGGAACGCCAAGCTGACTGAGTTCAACAATACTTTCTGGGCAGAGATGATCGTGATGATCATGAGAGAGCAACACCGCGTCGAGTGGCGGTAGTTCGCTGACTTTGGCGGGCACGTCGTGAAAACGTTTCGGGCCGGCAAAAGAGAACGGTGAGGCGCGCTCACCGAAGACCGGATCGGTCAGGAATCGCGCGCCGTCCATTTCGATGAGCAGCGTGCTGTGACCGAGCCAAGTGACTCGAAGCCCGGACTCGACATGCGGCTGAAGCCAAATTTCTCGGGGGTTTTCGACGTGGATGGGTCCCGGCGGAAGTCGCTTTTTTCCGCCGAAAAAGAACTCGCTCATCAACTTCCAGGTTTGATCGCCCTGGAGACCCGGCTTCGCTCCAGAAGGATTGCGAAACAGACCGTCCGCGAACTGGGGAGAAGCGAGCGCGCGCTCCAGCCTGAGACCTTTCAGCGTCGCCATCGCGGACAACTCTGACAACAGCCTCCCGTCGAGTCCAGTCTGTTCGCGATCGTGGCGGCGTATGAGAAATAGCTACGCGATCTACGCCCCAAAGCGGGAATAATTTGGGTAGAGGAAAGAACCAGCCAGCAAAAAGCGAAGCGACCGAAGAAAAACGAGAGGACCTCGCGCTCACTCGGGTCTCTGATGCGAACACAAGGGTCGTTAATGAGCGCGAGCGAGTTGGAGGAGAATCAGCATGACATTCGGAAGGTTCGGGTTTTGGATGGCTTTCGTTGGTCTAGGTGCGGGGCACTTGGCTTGCGGCAAAACCTCAGACGAAAAGGGCGCTATGGCGGGCTCGAACTCGGGTGGGGGAGCCGCTCTGGGGGGTCGAATCGAACTTCCAACGTCGGGTGGGGCTCCGAGCTCTGGTGGCGTAGGTACGGGAGGCAGCTCCGTAGGTTTTCTTGCTGTGTGCGAAGTCGAGAGCGGGCCGAGTGTCGGCGATCCGACGAAGTCGCTCATGATTGAAGATTTCGACGACGACAATGGTGAATTCAGTGGCAATGGCCTCCACGGTAACTGGTTTGCCTTCACCGATTCGACGGGCACGCAGTCGCCAACGGACTACCCGCTACCGCCCGAGGCGGGTGGGCTCACGCCGGACGGGTTCGCTCTGCATATTCAGGGCGGAGGGCACACCGAATGGGGCGCGGGATTTGCCGCCATCCTGGCCTATAACGGCCCGGCCGTGGAAGACAATTGTTTGTTCGACGCCAGCGCTTACACCGGCATCAGCTTCTGGGCGCGAGGCAGCATTGAGGAAGACGGCTCGGCTGCCACAGACAATGCTGGCAACCTTCGCTTCAAGGTGGCGGAGAAGGATGTGCGACCCGAGAGCGAAGGCGGGAACTGTCCGAACGACGAGAGCTGTTACGACGCGCACGGCAAGAACATCACGGTGAGCGAGTGCTGGCAGAAGTATATGATCGCCTTCAGCGAGCTGAGCCAGGCGGGCTGGGGCTACCCTGGAGGAGAACTCGATACCGATAAGCTATATATTATTGAGTTCGGAGTTGGACAGGGGCAAAAGTATGATCTCGAGCTCGACGAGGTGAGCTTCTTTGTCGGCCCAAAGGTGCTCGACACTCCGCTGTGTCAGGGGACCGGCGGCACGAGCGGCACCGGAGGCACGAGCGGCACCGGAGGCGCTAGCCAAACCGGAGGCGCAAGCCAGACCGGGGGCGAGGGTGGCCAGGGTGGCGATGGGGGCTAAGCCCGTGCGTCACGCGTTCTCGCCGCTCTTTTGGCTCACAAAGGTGGAGATGAGCGTCCAGAAGGTCAGCACGAGATTCGAGAGCAAGATCTGAAGGGCGCTCGGTAGGGCGTAGATGATGGCCACGGCTGGGATCCACACCACCCAGTTGGAGACCAGCATCACGAGCATGCGACTCTTGAACGGTTGCTGTTCGAGGCGCCTCCGCATTTCGGCCAGGGAGAAGTCGGAATCCTTCCAAAGAAAGGCGAGCGTTAGGCTCGGCGCTGCCCACAGCGTTCCATACCCAAATTGATCGACGGCTGTCTTCAAGAGGATGACGCAAAATGATCGTTCGTTACCGAACCATGAGGCTTGAGTCCGGTAGAGCAGATCGATTTCAAAGCCCTTCGCCGCCCAAAACAGCAGGTAGAAGCTGAGTCCAGTGAGCCGGCTTCCAGTCTTGACCTTGCCTGTGAAGAGGAGGAACAGATACGGCAAGAGCCCGCCAAAGAGCGCGGTGGAGACGATGGGCGCGATGACGCCGACGGACTCTTTCGCGGCGCCGATTCCATCGAGTGCACGCTTGAAGTCAGGGTTCAGCTCGTAGGAAAGCAAGACCACGAGAGCGAGGCCCTGTAGGGCTAGACCCGGTATGAGGTTGGCGCGCACAGCGCGAAGTACGGGGCGTAGAAAGCTAGGAAGCAGCATCACGACAAGGCGGAAGAGGAAGCTGCATTCGAAGCCAGGAGAACACCCGCTTGGCTTTTGCAGGCCCCGGCCATCCCATAGGCGCTAAGGCGCGTCCAACTCGGGGATGGCGCGGCATTGCACGGCGACATCTTGCGGTCTTAAGCCGATGCCCCAGCGGACGAGCCCGCGCCCACCGAGGTAGGCAGCGAGCACAGGCTACCGCTCGGAAAGAGTGCGAGCCCGCGAATCTCGCTGAGTGCTATGCGTTTAGAGCGGCTCACGGGGCTTCGAAAATGAGCGCCATCGTCTCATGGACAGCTAATGAAAGAGCGGGCTCACTTGCTCCGGCTTTGGCCGAGGCGGTGAGCCCCGAAACGACCACTCCCAGCAGGGCGCTCAACTTTTCTAGATCGGCCGTCGCGCGGAGCTCACCGAGGCAGCGAGCTTCTTTCAGGCTGCGCATCAGAATTTCGTTCACCTCGCGCTGGCCTTCGATGAGCGCTTCTTGCACGAGCGGAGGGCTAGTGCCACTCGTGGCCGCGATTTGTAGAAAGCAGCCCGGGGTGGTCGCGAAGCAGGCCGAGCCGTTCACTCGCGACAAGAGGAAAGCTTCGAGGGCGGCTCGCCCAGAGAGGCCGGCCAGAACGCGGTCGACTTCGTTGCGAGAGCGGGCCGCATAGTGATCGACCACGCGGCGAAAGAACTGTTCCTTATCGCCGAAGGCGCCATACAAACTGGCCCGGCCTAGGCCCGTGGCCGCCACGAGGTCGTCAACCGAGGTCGCGTCGTAGCCGCGCTCCCAGAACGCCCGAAGCGCCCGGTCGAGCACTACGCTTTCATCAAATTCTCGCGGCCGGGCCACGCTGCAACTATAGCTGGCCGAACCCACCGTCCACAGGAAGTTCGGCGCCGGTCGTGTAGGTCGCGTCGAATGCAAGGAAGAGCGCGGCTTTGGCCACTTCACTCGCTTCGCCGAAGCGCTTCATCGGGTTCATAGAGCGGAATTCTGCGGCCATGCCATCCAGATGTTCGGCGGGGATACCCATCTTGTTGAAGATGGGCGTCGAAATGGGGCCCGGGCTCACGGCGTTGACGCGAATATTTCTGCCGACCAGCTCGGTGGCGAGGGTGCGAGTCAACGAGCGCAGCGCCGCTTTGGTTGCGGAATAGACCGTCGAGTTCGGTAGGCCCTTCACATTGACGACGGAGGTGGTGAACACAATCGAACTACCCGCGCGCATCAAGGGCACCAGCTTTTGCACCGTAAAAAATGCCCCTTTTGCGTTGATACCCCAGAGCTCGTCGTAAGCAGCTTCGCTGACGGCCTCGAGCGGAGCGAACGAGGCGACGCCCGCGTTGAAGAAGAGGAAGTCGAGGGCCCCAAGCTCTTTGACCTTTTTTTCTAAGGGCGCGAGGTCGGCTAGCTTGTTCGAATCGGCCACGATGGGGATGGCTCGGGGTCCGAGCTCTTTCTGGGCTCGATCGAGGGCGTCCGCATTGCGCCCGGTGATCACAACCGTCGCTCCCGCCTGGGTCAGCTCGCGCGCTGTTGCGAAACCAATGCCGGAACTTCCCCCCGTCACAACTGCAAGTTTTCCGTCTAATTTTGCCATGATTTCAACCTGTTCTGCTCCGAGTACTCATTTCGGAACATTCATTCTTTAATAGTTAAAGAACGAACAGTCAAGAATATTTGGGACGCGGTTGGGCTCGGAGCGAACCCGCTTCGCGAGCGCCGCGTGAAGTTAGCGGGCTTGATCGTGGGCTTCGGCTCGCACCACGCGGCGGGCGAAGATGGCGCGTTCAGCCGTGGTGGGAGCTCCTGCCATCGCGGCCCGACCCCAGCGAATGGCGTCGTCGAAATGACCCGCGCGCCGCGACAGCTCCGAAAGGGTCGCGTCCCACAGGTAATAGCGAGAGAGCCAGCTGGGCGGAGTTAGCGCGGTCAGTAGCGCGAGCGCTTCAGCGGGGCCTTTCGATTCGCTGAGCGCGATGGCGCGGTTCAACGTCAAGAGCGGCGAAGGCTCGAGCTTCTCCCAAAGCTCGTACAACAACACAATCGCATCCCAGTCTCGTCGGAGAGAGAGCTGTGTCCCGCTGTGAAGAGCACGTGCAGCATGTCGAGCACGCTTTGCCTGCGCCTCTCGAGCGATGCATGCGTGGGGCTCAGATACTCGTCGCTGGCGGCCTCGGCCCACAACTCGGCAAGCTTTGTTCGCCCGCGTTCGAGAAGTTTTTGTACGTTAGCCTCCGTCAAAAAGAGGCGTGCTGAGATTTCACCTGTGCTCAGGCCCGAGAGTAGCTTGAGCGCAAGGTCTCCGTGAGTGAGGGCTTGTTGGGAAGTTGGCCAAGCAGAGTTCGAGCTACCGTTGGCTTCTTCTACGTAGACGCGGATCGGATTCAGTTTCGGACAGGAGCTCTCAGCTTTTTGGAAATTTCTTTGGGTCCGATCGCGGACGTCGAATATCCCGATTTTACCCCCGAGCTTTGCTTGCGGTTGGTGCATCCAGCCTGCTAGGCACGAGCCCATGGGGCGATTAGGAACATTAGCCATTTTGGGCGTAGTTGCGGCTTTGTCGTTGGTAGGTTGCGGAGGCGGCGACGGAGACACAAACGCCATGGGGCAAGGCAACGCGCCGGCTACCATCAACTGCCAGGACCATTGCGCGCGCACGTCGAGCTGTCTGGCGTCCTTGTGCAAAGAGGACAACGGCACGGATTTGCCGCAGGGGACCACGGAGCTGGTTACGCAGTTGTGCTTGGCAGGGTGTACTGACTCCGCGCTCGAGATGGCAGTGGGTTCGAAATGGGATTGCTTGTTCGACAACTCCTGCCGCGCGGTCTTCGCCGACGATGTCTGTCAGGCGGAGGCGAGCTACAGTTGTTGAGCTGCAGTTGTTGAGCTGCAGTTGCTGAGCTGCAGTTGCTGAGCTGCAGTTGCTCCTGACACGGGCCGTCTAGGGAGTTTCAGAGGCCCCGGGGGTCCCGGAAACCGACTCGAAGTGGGAGCGAAGAAGTCGGCACCCGCTTCGTTGGGCGGCGGTGCTGATTGGACCGCGGTGTTGATTGCGTCGCCCAAACCGGACGGCTAGGACCCTGAGTCGTGGAGAACGATTCAAAAGAGACGCTCAATTATCGGCGAGTCTTGCTCAAGCTGAGCGGTGAGGCGCTCGCAGCGGGCGGTTCGGGAATCGAACCCGAGACCCTTCGCAGCACCGCTGAAGAGATCGCCGACGTACGCAAGACGGGCGTCGAGATTGGTCTCGTGGTTGGCGGCGGCAATATCTTCCGCGGACTCAAGGGGGCGAGCCAAGGTATGGATCGGGCCCAGAGCGATTACATGGGTATGCTGGCGACGGTCATCAATGCCTTGGCCCTCCAGGATGTGCTCGAGCGCTGCGAGGTGCCCACGCGGGTGATGACGGCGATCGAGGTGAAATCGGTAGCCGAACCCTATATTCGTCGCCGCGCGATGCGACACCTGGCACGAGGTGACGTCGTCATCTTCGCAGCCGGTACCGGAAACCCATATTTTTCCACGGACACCGCCGCGTGCCTGCGCGCCATGGAAATTCGCGCTGACGCGCTGTTCAAGGCCACCAAGGTGCGAGGCATCTACGATAAAGATCCCGTGACCAACCCCGACGCGGTGCTCCAGCCGCATGTCACTTACGATCGTTTCCTCACCGATCGGTTGAAAGTTATGGACGCAACGGCAGTTGCGCTCTGTCGCGACAACGCCCTGCCGATTCGGGTCTTTCAGATGGCGCCCGGTAATATTCGCGCGGTCTTGCGCGGCGAGAATGTGGGCACGACGGTCGGTCCGTAAGAATACGGGTGGGAAAAGCGCTGGCTCCGCGGCCCCTCAAGGGTAGAGTCCCGAGGCCATGGGTTTTTCGCTCCCTGATTTCGGCACCTTCGTCATCTTTGGCGTTTTAGGGCTCGCCGCTTACACGTTCTCGCAGGCCACCCTGGCCGCGGCGGGAGCGCCCCGGCGGCTCGCGGCCGCGCGCTACGGAGCGTACGGCACGTGCGCCCTCATCGTGTGCGCCGTGCTCCTGCTCGCCTATGCGTTCTTGAGCCACGACTTTCGCATCCGCTACGTGTCCCGTTACAGCGACCGCAGCATGACAAACACCTATCTCTTGACGGCCCTCTGGGGCGGTCAAGACGGTTCGCTCCTGTGGTGGACGTTCCTGCTCGCTGGTTACACGGGCGCGACGGTTCGCTGGATGAAGGGCAAATATGTTGAGCTACAGCCGGTCGTCATTGCGACGCTGATGATCATCCTGGCCTTCTTTTGCATCTTGATGATGTACGCGGCCAATCCATTCGAGCGAAACCTAGCGGGTTCGCCGGCGGACGGCACGGGGCTCAATCCGCTGCTCCAGAACTATTGGATGATCATTCATCCGCCCATGCTCTACATGGGTTTCGTTGGCTGCTCGGTACCGTTTGCTTTTGCCGTGGCCGCGCTCGTGACGGGGCGGCTCGAGAGCGAGTGGATTGTGGCCGTGCGCAAATGGATGCTGGTTGCCTTCATGTTCTTGAGCATTGGCAATGTGCTCGGCATGATTTGGGCCTACGAAGAGCTGGGTTGGGGTGGCTTCTGGGCTTGGGATCCGGTCGAAAATGCGGCCTGCCTGCCCTGGTTTACGTCGGCGGCCTACGTGCACTCGACCATCATCCAGGAGCGCCGGAACATGTTCAAAGTTTGGAACGTGATCCTGATTTGCATCACGTTCTCGCTCACGATCTTCGGCACTTTCCTGACCCGTTCCGGGCTCATCGCTAGCGTTCATTCGTTTGCTAAGAGCGATATCGGTCCCTACTTCGTCTATTTCTTGGGCATCATTATCGCCTCGAGCGCCGGGCTGGTGGTGTTTCGCTTACCGCTGCTTCGGGCCAAGGCCGTTATCGAGTCGGTGGCGAGCCGGGAGGCCATGTTCGTCATCAACAACTGGGCGTTGCTCGGTGGCATGACCTTCATCTTGCTCGCGACGACCTTTCCCCTGCTGAGCGAGGCGCTCGCCGGGCGCACCGTCACGGTCGGCCCACCCTTCTACAATAAGTGGATGGCTCCGATTGGTCTCGGTATCTTCGCCCTGATGGGTCTCGCGCCCTTGTTTGGTTGGCGAAAGAGCAGCGGGGCGTCCCTCAAAAAGGCCTTCCTCGTGCCTGGTAGCGCGGCCCTCGGCGCGCTCGTGGTCCATGCGCTGGTCGGTAGCAGGCTCGGCTATCCGCCCATCGTCTACACCGCCCCTCTCGAAGCCGGCCTCGGCGCTGAGCTCTATGCGCGCTTGTCGAGCATCTATCCTGGCATCACGGTGGTGCTAGCCGCGTTCAACGTTGCGGTCATCACACAAGAGTTTCAGCGGGGTGTTGCGGCGCGCCGCTCGAGCTCGACCAAGAAGGGCGAAGAGGAGGGCATTGTGAGCGCCGTCTTCCGGTTGATCGCGCGCAGTCGTCGTCGGTACGGCGGGTACATCGTACACCTTGGCATTACGGCCATGTTTCTCGGCTTCGTGGGTACGGCCTGGTCCATCACCAAAGAGGTCGCGCTCAGCCCCGGCGAGTCGACGCAGGTCTTTGATTATCAATTGAAGTACGTGGGAACGCGTATGTGCCCGGGCAGCGCTAGCTGTTCACCCGAAGAGAATCAGGTGACGGGTCGTCGCATGCTGTTCGCCGATCTCGAGGTAGCGCGTGATGGCCGCCCGCTCGGTCGCCTCAGCCCAGCCAAATTCATCTATCAAAGTCCGCCTCAAACCACCTCCGAGATCGGCCTCTTGCGAGGTTTTCGTGACGATCTCTACACCGTGCTTGCCACCGCCGATCCGCAGACGAAACGGGCCACTTTCTCGCTCCACGTCAATCCTTTCGTGGCTTGGATTTGGATCGGCCTCGTGGTGCTGATCTTCGGTTGTACCGTGTCGCTTTGGCCCGACGTAACCACCGAGCGCGTGCAGAGTTGGTCGTACGTGCGCGTGTTAGTTGGCGCCACGACCGGGCTGCTCATGTCGTTCTTCGTGGCTCAGACCGCGGCGCATCCTTTTGCACCTCGCTTGACGCCCTCGGATGCGGCTAGCCTCGAGCGCTCATATCCTTTCAGTCCACGTTGGACGGGGGGGCGTTCACCCCAAATCGGCGCGCCGTCGAGTTCGAAGCAAACTGACTTGACCGGGCATGGATTCCAAGCTGAAGAGGCCCCAGGGTTCGGAACAGGACAGGTCGGGACAGCGCAGTGAAGTGGGTTTGGCTTGGGCTAGGTGGGCTAGTTGTGGTGGCGCTCTTGCTGGAGCGCTACGCGGGGCTGCCCGTGGTTTTTCTGCTGTTAGCTGCGGTCGCGTTGACCATTTGTGTGTATTTCGTGTGGAGTAGTCTTACTAGCGTCGAAACGGCGTCAGCCATGGACTTCGACGACGCGATGTCGTTCGCGTTGCCCACCGTGGCCGAAGAACAGAAGCTTGCCATCTTGCGAGCACTGAAAGATCTAGAGTTCGAGCGGGCCGTGGGGAAAATCTCCGAGCCCGATTATCAGGCTGTGTTGGCTGACTATCGAGCGCGGGCTAAGGCTTCGATTCAGCTCGCCGATGAATCTCTCGAAGTGGGCCGCAAGCAGGTCGAAGAGTGGGTCGAACTAGCGCGCAGCGAGCGAGAGGTGAGCGGGTCAGCCGACAAGTCGGAGGCGTCATCATGAACACCCGACGGCCTCGTCACGCACAGAGAGTCGAGCTGAGGCGCAGGCGCCGAGTTGGTCTTTGCTCGGCGGCAGCCGCAGTGCTGGCCGGGATGCTCGTGGCCTCCCCCGCGCTCAGTCAAAGTCCATTGCCCCCAGCCTCCGGTGCTCAGTCGGCGCCAGGGGCCTCACCGCATGGGGCCTCGCCGCACGGGGCGTCACCGCAAGGCCCAGGCGCTCCTGGTTCACCGCACGGGGCGTCCCCGCACGGGGCGAATCAAGGGGCGCCGCCGAGCGATGGCATTTTCGAGGCTCCCGAGGTCGCTCCCGGTACGATCTTAGTCGAGGTGCGGGGGGGAGACGATCGGCCGCTGACGGGCGTGAGCGTTGTTTTAGGTGAGGCATTTGAGAGTATCGCCGAAGGCAAACACGAGAGTTCGCACAGCGCGCTGACGGGCCCCGACGGGGTGGCGAGCTTTCCCAAACTCAGCACCTCGCTTCGCTCTTCGTTTGCGCCGCGCGTCGACTTCATGGGTGGAACCTATGCGCTCGAGGCTTTTCGCGCTTCCGATAAAGTGGGTCTCCGCGCGGTCCTTCACGTCTATCCCGCGACGAGCAACATCAATGAGTCGCTCGTGGGCATGCGCAGCTTTGTCTACGTAACGCTGCGCGAGAGCGCGCTCCATTTTGAGATGCTTTATCGCGTGTTCAATATGAGCCAAGTGGCGTGGGTGCCCGAGGGGGTCGCCATTTCGTTGCCCTCGCGCGTTACGGCGATCACTCCCAAAGAGGCGCCCACCCGCTTCGAGGTCGATGGGCAAAAGCTGGTCTTGAAAGGCACTTTCCCGCCCGGCGAACGCGACCTCTTGGTGCAGTTTCAGATCCCGAGTGAGAACAACGAAGCAGAGGTTTTCTCCCTCGGCACTTTGCCTCACGTCGCAGAACTTCGAGTTCTCGCCGAGGCCGCCCCCGGGGTCACCTTACGGGTACCTGGTTTTGAGGAGGTTCAGCGGGCCGAAGGGCCCGCGGGCGCTCCAGTTTGGATCACCCGCCGTGTCATGAACCCTGGGGAGGGTGAGCTCGGCGCTGTGACGATCGAACTCGGAGGGCTGCCCGTTGTGGGGCCCGAACGCTATTACGCATTGTTCGTCGCGCTCTTGCTGGCGGGTTCGGGGGTCTACTTCGCGTTCCGTTACCGAAGGGACCAAACGGCCCCTCAAGACGAAGCCGCGCGTGCTGAAGAGGCCAAAAAGGTCCTCTTTGGTGAGCTCGAACGCTTGGAGCGAGCTCTCCAACAAGAGCTCGTCGGGCCGCACACCTACGAGGCGACCCGTCGCCAAATCTTGGACGCCCTAGCCAGACTCGCGCTCCGTGCCCCGAGCGCCAAGCTCGAACACGCTCACGCCTAAGGTCGGTCAGGTCTGCGCCGTCCTAGCGAGGTGCGGCTGGCCGCCAAGCGCATCGCGGTTGTCTCCCGAGCGCTCAAGCTATGCGGCCGTTGATGAGCTTGAGCTCGCGTGCCCCGAGGCGCGCGGCGAGGCCCTGCTCGTGACTCACCACGACGACGATGGCGCCTTTTTGACTCATCTCGAGCGTCAGCCGTTCGAGCAGTTGAGCCGAAGCGTGGTCGAGTCCCGTCCAGGGTTCGTCGAGCAAAAGTAAGCTGGGCTCGTGACATAAGGCGCGCGCCAAAGAGACGCGCTGGCGCTGACCGCGACTCAAGGTGGCGACCGGTCGCTCGGCGAACGCCCCCAGCTCCACCTGCTCCGCGATCTCGTCGTAGCGCTGTCGCGGCAGGCCGTGCAGTTCGAGCACGAGCTCGATGTTCTTGCGTCCACTCAGCTCTTGATAACACAGCGATTCATGAGAGACCCAGCCGAGCTCGCGGCGCACCGCGCTAGGGGCAAGTGGACCCTCTGTACCCATGTACGAGGTGCGGCCCCGGGTGGGTCGTAACCTTGTGCCCACAATGGAGAGCAGTGTGCTCTTGCCGGCGCCGTTGGGCCCGGAGAGGACGGTGAGCTCACCGCGCTCAAAGCGAGTCGACACCGAGCGCAGGGCGGCGGTTCGGCCGAAGAGACGGCTCACTTCCCGAACGTCGACGGCCGCGATCGTCATGCGGCGTGTTCCGAGACCCGTTCCATCGCGCACCATCGTAGAAGCCTCGGCTCCGAGAGCAATGCGAGGCTTGGAGCCCGTCCGACTCATGGCGACCTCACGCCGCGACAGGGCAACCAGGTGTTCCGAGTGCGCTTTTCTAGGCCCCGTGCTAGCCTGCCCCAGGATGAACGCTCCGGCTCAGAGCAAGCGGCCACTTCAGCTCGAGACCTTGCGCTCCTTGCGCCGAGCGGTCGAACGGGCGCTTGACGGTAAACCGGCCGTCGTGGAGTTGGCGCTGATCGCCCTGGTGGCCCGCGGCCACATCCTGCTCGAAGACGTACCCGGCGTCGGCAAGACGACCCTGGCGCGCGCTTTGGCCCAAGCGGTCGGTGGCGAGATGCGCCGCGTTCAGTTCACGAGTGACATGTTACCGAGCGACGTGCTCGGCGTCAGCGTGTTTGACCAAGGGACGGGCCAGTTCGTTTTGCGACGCGGCCCTGTGTTCTCGAATGTG
>Ga0164241_10001893_pt1 | contig 24082 bp, 18 predicted proteins | sample OricomyardsoilBY_FD_108780 | JGI IMG/M metagenome (GOLD analysis project Ga0164241, IMG submission 108780) | Backyard soil microbial communities from Emeryville, California, USA - Original compost - Back yard soil (BY) | ecosystem: Environmental > Terrestrial > Soil > Unclassified | place: USA... | reverse complement strand
TCAGCTGGAGCTCAAGTCCGACGCAACCGGCTGGCGGCGCGCCAAAATCTGAATCGCCGCCTCGTCGATCTCGAGCTCCAGCTGATCGATGGTGCTGTCCAGTTCGATCGTGCCGCGCGCGAGTAGCACGTTGCGGTCTGCGTAGGCGCGCATCGCGAGCGCGAGCACTTCTTCCACATGTGCGCCCATCAAGAGCACTCGCTCACGCAAGCTCTCGAGTTCGCTTTCGTATTCTCGGTCGGTGTGCCGGCGGTCCATCTCGTTCCCTCAGCCGAAACGGCCCGTGATGTAGTCTTCAGTGCGCGGCTCCTTGGGGCGCGTGAAGATCACGTCCGTACGATCATGCTCGATGAGCTTACCCAAATAGAAGAATGCCGTAAAATTGGCGACGCGGGCAGCCTGCTGCATGTTGTGCGTCACGATTACGATTGTGTACGACTTTCTGAGCTCGTGAATCAGCTCTTCGACGCGCGCTGTCGCGATGGGATCGAGCGCCGAACACGGCTCGTCCATGAGTAGCACCTCGGGCTCGAGGGCCAACGAGCGCGCGATGCACAAGCGTTGCTGCTGGCCACCCGAGAGTCCCGTCCCAGCGCGGCCGAGGATGTCCTTCACTTCATCCCACAGCGCCACGCGCTGCAGCATCTTCTCCACCACGGCGTCCGGATCGTCCGGCCGTTCGCCGTTCAAGCGCAAGCCGGCCAAGACGTTGTCACGAATGGACATCGTGGGGAATGGATTGGGCTTCTGAAACACCATTCCCACCCGTCGTCGAACGCGCACCGCGTCCACGTCACCTTGATAAATGTCCTGCTTGTCCAGCAGGACCTGGCCCGTCGCGCGAGCGCCCGGCACGACCTCGTGCATGCGGTTCAGGCAGCGCACGAAGGTCGACTTACCGCAGCCAGACGGGCCAATTACGGCGGTCACCTGCTTTTCGGCGATCTGCAGGCTAATCCCCTTGAGCACCTCGGTCTGACCGAAATAGGCATGCAAATCCTCGGTGCGCATCTTGGGCACCAGAGCGCTCACCGAGACCTCGTCCCAACGCGACTTGTCATCGCCGGCGGAGCCTCTGCGATGATTGGGTCGCGAGATCTTGCTCTGAGACCCCACGCTCATCGAGCACCCACGCGGCTACGCACCAGCAGGCGCGCGGAAATATTGAGCAGCAAAACCAAGAGTAGCAGCACCAAAGCCGCGGCCCAAGCCTGACGATGCCACTCTTCGTATGGCGAGACCGCGTAGTTGTAGATGTTCATCGGCAAAGACGCAGTGGGCTCGTTCAAACCGCTGCTCCAAAAAGGATTGCTGAATGCGGTGAACAACAGCGGCGCAGTTTCCCCGGCGACACGCGCGACGGCCAGCATGACGCCCGTGGCGATGCCGGGTGCCGCGGTACGCAACATCACTCGCAGTGTGGCTCGCCACTTGGGCACGCCCAAGCCGAGCGCGGCCTCACGCAGTGACTCGGGCACCAACTTGAGCAGCTCTTCGGTAGTGCGCGTGACGGTCGGTAACATCAGCACAGCGAGCGCTACCCCACCTGCGAATGCCGAGAAATGCTTGGCCTGCAGCACGACCAGCGAATACACGAAAATCCCCACGGTGATCGAAGGCACGCCAGACATCACGTCCGCGCTGAACCGCACCAATCTACCGAAACGAGACTCACCGAACTCCGCCAAATAAACGCCTGCCAAGACGCCAGGCGGAATGCCGAACGCACAGGCGAGGAACACCAACTTCAGCGTGCCGACGAGCGCATTTCCCATGCCGCCGCCGCTTTCGCCCACGGGCTTCGGCAGCTCCGTGAAGAATTCCACGTTGATGCCACCGATGCCGCGAACGGTGACGTAGTAGAGCACGCTGATCAACGGGACGAGCGCGATGAGCGTCGCAATCACGCACGCGGAACGCACGACGACATCCGCGAGCTTGCGCCGGGCGTAGCGACTCAACATCACAGACTCCCACCGAGCGGCTGGTTGCCCACGCGCCAAACCAAGAGCCGGGCCACGATGTTGAGCAGCACGGTTACCACGAAGAGCAGCAGCCCAATCTCGGCCAACGCCGACAAATACAAGCTACCGGTCGCCTCGCTGAACTCGTTGGCGATCACGCTGGCCATCGTGTACGAGGGAGCAAACAGGGACGCGCTGATCTCGCTGCGGTTGCCGATGACCATCGTGATGGCCATGGTTTCACCGAGCGCGCGCCCCAGGCCGAGGATGGTCGCGCCGATCAGACCCGAACGCGCGTACGGGAGCACGGCGATGCGTACGGATTCCCAAGGCGTCGCGCCGAGTCCGAGCGCGCCTTCGCGGAGCGAGCTCGGAACCGCGCGCAGCACCTCGCGGCTCACCGACGAGATCGTCGGGGTTACCATGATGGCCAGGATGATGCCGCCAGCGAGCATGCCGAAGCCGCGCTGTTGGCCTTGAAACAGCGGCAAAAAGCCGAGTGTCCTGGCGAGCAGCGGCTCCACCGTGTCGCGCAGCCAGGGGGCCAAAACGAAGATCCCCCAAAGGCCGTAGACCACGCTCGGCACGGCCGCCAAGAGCTCCACCAGAAAACCAACCGGATCTCGCAGCCACGCGGGCGCCAGCTCCGACAGGAAGATGGCGACTCCGAGCGAAATCGGCACCGCGAAGCACAGCGCCAACAACGACGACGCGATCGTCCCATAGATGAATGGCAGCGCGCCATACACGTCGCGAACCGGATCCCAGACGTGAGCGGTGACGAAGCCGAGACCGAACTTGGCGAGCGACTCCGCAGAACCACGCACCATCGCTACGGTGATGGCGACCAGCGCCGCGATCAACAGCGCGGCGAGCAGCGCCGTCAGCCGTCGAAAGATGAAATCACCCCAGTTCACCTCGCGCCCGAAGCGAGTCAAAATCTTCGAGCGCGGACGGATCAATGGCGAAATATCGTGACTCACCGACATCGCTGATCAGGCTCCGGTCAGGAGCTTCTTGTCCCCGGAGCGGAGCTCCTTGAGGCGACTCTCGACCTTCGCCAACACTTTGGCCGGAATCGGAGCGTAGTCTAGATCCTTCGAAAACTTTTGGCCGTCGTGCAGTCCCCACCAAACGTACTTGGCCAACGCCTCACCTTTGATTGGGTCCTTGGCGTCCTCGTACACCAGCAAATAGCTGTAGCTCGTGATCGGATATGCAGCTTCACCTTCCGCGTTGGACAGCGAGACGAACAGCTCCTCTGGCATCTCCACCGCCTCTGCGGCGGCGGACATGGCCTCGATGCTCGGGGCCACGAATTTGCCGGATTTGTTCTTCAACTCGGCCATCGGCAGCTTATTTTGGGAAGCGTAGGCACGCTCGATGTAGCCGATCGTGTACGGCGTGGTTTTTACCTGACCCGTGACCCCCTCGTTGCCTTTGGCGCCCAGCCCAGTAGGCCAACTCACGGCCTTTCCGACCCCGACCTTCTCTTTCCACTCGGCGCTGATCTTGCCGAGGTAGTCAGTGAAGACTGCGGTCGTGCCGCTACCGTCGGTGCGGTAAACGACCGAGATGGCCTTGGCGGGCAACTTGGCGTCCGCGTTGTCTGCTTTGATCTTGGGATCATCCCAGGTTTTGATCTTGCCGGCGTAAATGCCGACCAGCACCTCGGGCGTGAGCTTGAGAGTGCCCGTCACCTCGGGAACGTTGTAAGCCACGACGACTGCGCCGATCGTCGCCGGGATGTGGAACAGCTTACCTGGAGCAAGCTTGGTCTCGTCCTCTTTCATGGGCGCGTCGGTCGCGCCAAAGTCGACGGTGTTTGCCGTAATCTGCCGAATGCCACCGCCAGAACCGATCGACTGATAGTTGATCTTCACGTGCGGATTGAGCTTGTTGTACTCGGAGATCCACTTCGAATAGAGCGGGTACGGAAAGGTCGCTCCCGCACCGGTCAGGCTGGCGGCCTCGTCCTTTTTCAATTCGGGGGCCGCCGCAGAAGCGGACGGTGCCGGCGAGTTCTCCTTACAGGCAACCAGCGCCAGAAGCAGGCCGACAAACAGATCTCTGCGTGCAAACATCGCGGTTTTCTCACTACCAGGCAGGCGGCCCCTGTGCGCTACACGCGAGCAACAGATTCGTGACAGTTGCGTAGCGGGTTCGTTGAGCCGGTTGGGGGTGCAGAAGTTAAATTATCGTAAACACTGAAGTTTAACGCGCAGCGGGGGCGTCACACAAACGCCCCGTTTCAAAAAACGCCACTCACGTTGAGTACACCGCCTCGTTCCCCGTCCCAGGAGCGGGTCGGGGCAAAACCGACCCAAATCCGGCGTTGCTTAATTTCGTCCGTGCGGTGCAAGTGCGGCACGACCAGGCCAATCCCTGCGCCCGCAACCGCCCCGGCAATCACGTCCGTAGGAAAATGTTGACCGGCGCGGACTCGCTCCACCGCCACGAACGTGGTCAGACCCAGACCCGCCACGAGGGTGATCCAAGGTCGTGCAGAATGCGGTGACCGCGCGAAGGCCAAATAGGTGGCCGTGCTGCTGATGGTGGCGGTGAGGGCTGAGTGCCCGGAAAAGAAAGACAAGGCGCTGTCGGTGTCGCTATTGGAGTAGTTCGGATCGTCCTTGTGCGCCTGCGCTTCGATGTACGCAATCGGACGCGGACGACGCACTGCGATCTTGACCATGTTGGTCATTGCCAAGGTGAACGAAATCGACTCCGCATACATGAAAGCGTCGGCCAGCGCGGTCTGCACGCTGCGTTCACGCACGCCGCTCAGGATCGGATCGAGCACGGCGTAACCGATCACGACCATGCCGGCGATCGACGAGCGTGCTCCGGCGTTTGGATCCGGCGTCTGAGTCACGGCACCGCGATCGATCCCGAGTAGATGAGAGGTCTCGAAGTTCGGTGAGATCTGCTGCGGACGAATTTCACCCGTCGAGTTGATCGCTGCGAGCGTGCCAGCGAAGCCCAAGGAGACAGCGATCATCGCGCTGTCGGCGATCGGATCGATGTCGAACGTGGTGCGACCGGCGGGGGCGAGCTCGGATTGCTTCGGGTCGAGCGAGCTCTGGCGCTCGGGCGCTTTACCGGGAACGACGTCGGGCTTCGGTTGCTTGGGCGAGGGAGCTGCGTCCGATTTCGGCACGGGCGGCGGAGCTCCAGCGCTGGGCTGAGCTTCGGGAGCCTTCGTTTCTGACTCGGGCGGCTCCTGAGCGCGTGCGCTGCCAGAAAGCGCAGTCAGCGCGCCTAGCGCGGTCGTGAGTGCGAGTACGCGGCCGGAGAGTGTCGGCATTTCAACAGGCAAATTCAGCGTCCCGCGGCGGCACTGTCAACCGTCAGTTTTGCCACTCACGAAAAGCGTCGTGTTTCAGATTGGCATTGAAGCTGACGGCCGTCCGAATGGAGAAAGGTGGCGCGTTTGCGGCTAAAGAAATTGGGATCCGAGCAAAGACGACGCCTCAACTCCGCGGCAACCGAACCTCGAAACGGGTACCCGCCTCTGGCGACGAACTCACCTGAACGTCGCCGCCGTGCGCCAGCACGATCTGCTGCACAATGTAGAGGCCGAGCCCGAGTCCCTCGGCGCGGGTTCGACGACCGACACCGGACTGAAAGGGTTCGAACAAACGCGGCATCAGGTCCGCAGCGATAAAGCCACCGTTGTGCACCGAGGCCACCACCTCATGCTCACTGCCGATGAGCTCGACCGTGATTGGCACGCTCACGGAACCGTGCCGCAAGGCATTGCCGATCAGATTCGAGAGCACCTGACCGAGACGCCCGACGTCCCAATTACCCTTCACGTCCCCCGTGACACGAACGTCGATTTCGCGGCTGGGGTTGGTCGCTTCGAATTCTGCCACGGTCTTTCTAGTGACAGCCTCGAGATCGAGCGGCTTTCGCTCGATGGGAATGCCGCCACCCAGACGCGCGCGCGCCAAATCGAACAGCTCCTCGATGATGTGGAGCATGCGTGTGCCGCTGGATTGCAGGCGTTCGACGCACTTTTTCAGGTGCGGGTCTTCCGTATCGGCGAGCAGCGAGGTCGTCATCAACACGACATTCAGGGGGTTCCTGAGATCGTGTCCGACCACCGCCATCAGCTCCTCGTTCAAACGCAGGGTTTCTGCCAAGTCTTGCCGTTGGCGGTGGAGTTGGAAGAACGTTTCGGTCTTGTGCCGCAAGATCTGCGGTTCGAGCGGCTTGAATAGAAAGTCGACAGCGCCTGCGTCGTAGCCTTTGAATACGCGGTGCCGCTCTTGCATACCGGCGGTGACGAAGATGATGGGCACGTGTCGAGTGCGCTCGGCGCCGCGCATCAACTCGGCCAGCTCGAAGCCGTCCATCTCTGGCATCTGCACGTCGATCAACGCCAGGGCGAATTCGTGTTCGAGCATCAGCTCGAGCGCTTCGCGACCGGAGCGAGCCTTCAGCAATTCCAGACCGTCGCGCCGCAGCAACGCTTCGAGAACCAGCAGATTTTCGTCGAGATCATCGACGAGTAAGAACTTCACGGGGGGACGACGCTTGTTCATGGAGCCGCTCGTGTTGCCAGCCGAATCGACTCCGCGATTTCGGGCAGGGTGGCGATCAATTGTGGATTTGCGCGGGCGATTGCCGCGTTTGGCATTTGTTTGGCTTCAGCCGAATTCGGATCTTGGACGATCACCAGGCCGCCCCTTCGACGAATGGTGCTAGCGCCGTGTGCGCCGTCGTCGTTCGCACCGGTGAGTACGATGCAGCCCAAGCGCTCGCCAAAGACGTCAGCTGCCGATTCGAACAACACGTCGATTGACGGGCGCGAAAAGTTGACTGGCAGATCGGTGGAGAAGCCAAAGCTGCAATCCGGTTCCAAGAGCAGGTGATAGTTCGAGGGCGCAAACCAAATATTGCCCGCGGCTACGGGCTGCTTGTCTTCCGGCTCGCGAACGCAGGCCGCGCATCGCGCGGCGAAGATCTGCGGCAGCAGGCTCGCTCGATTGGGCGGTAGATGCACCACGACCACCAGCGGAATGCGTGCGTTCTCGGGTACGATCGGTAAGAGTTGATTGAGCGCTTCGATAGCGCCCGCAGAAGCGCCAACGACCAGCGCCTCGATGCGGATCAGGTGGTCGCGAAGCTCTGCGCTCAGCATCGCTGGAACCACCTCTCGCTGGCCACGAAATCGCGGAACGCACTGGCATGCTCGGAGAACATCAAGCTCTCTTTCGAACCCAGACCCAGGAAACCGCGCCGACACAGCGAATCCTTCATCAGTCCGAGCGCGCGGTCCTGCAGCGAGCGATCGAAATAGATCAGCACGTTGCGGCACGACACCAGCTGCACCTCGGCGAACACGCTGTCGGTCGCCAAGCTGTGGTCGGAGAAGACCACGTTCTTGCGCAAGCTGCGGTCGAACACGGCAGAGCCGTAAGCCGCAGTGTAGTGCTCGGAGAGTGAGCACTTGCTGCCTGACAGCTGATGATTCTCCGTGAACGCTTGCAAGCGGTCGAGCGGGTACAGGCCTTGCTCCGCCTTGTGCAGGGCTTCGGGGTTGATGTCGGTCGCGTACAGCGTCGTTCGTTCGAGCAAGCTTTCTTCGCGCAGCACGATGGCGAAGGAATACAGCTCCTCTCCGGTGCTGCAGCCGGCAATCCAAACGCGAATCGACGGATAGGTGCGGAGTTCGGGCACAATCTGCTCGCGCAGCACGCGGAAGAAGCTGGGGTCGCGAAACATGTCGCTGACGCCCACGGTCAGAAACTGCAAGAGCTGGCTGAAGACTCGCGGCTCCCGCAGCACCCTTTCTTGCAGAGCCGACAGCGTGGCCGCGTTCATCTGCACTTTGGCCGCGTTCAAACGGCGCTTGATCGACGCCGCTGAATAGCTACGAAAATCATAGTGGTAACGCAGGTAGATCGCGTCGAGCAGCAAGCGAATTTCGATATCTTCCGGCATGTCGACCTATTTGTGCAGCCACACGCGCACCAGTGAGAGCAAGATCTCCACGTTGAGCGGCTTCGGCATGTAGTCGTTGGCACCCGCCTTGAGGCACAGCTCGCGGTCGTCGCTCATCGCCTTGGCAGTAAGCGCGATGATCGGCACCCTGCTGAACCGCTCGCCGCGGGTGCGGATCTGACGAATGGCTTCGAGCCCGTCCATCTCCGGCATCATGATGTCCATCAGCACCAGATCGATGTCGGGCGTGCGCTGCAAGTGGTCGAGTGCCTCCCGCCCGTTGCGCGCGATGTACAGCTTTGCCCCCTTTGGTTCTAGAATGCTGCTCAGAGCAAAGATGTTGCGCACGTCGTCTTCGGCCAGCAAAATCTTGCGCCCATCGAAGGCGGCCTCGCGGTCGCGTGCCTGGCGCAACATGCGTTGCCGCTCGGCGGGCAGCGTGGCTTCCACCTGGTGCAAGAACAATGAAACCTCGTCCAACAAGCGCTCCGGAGAACGCGCTCCTTTGACGATGATCGCGCTCGAAAAGCGGCGCAATCTCTGTTCTTCGTCGGCCGTGAGCGAACGGCCCGTGTACACGATCACCGGCGGGAAAGCGTAGGCCTCGTCGCTGGCCATGCTCTCGAGGAGGTCGTAACCCGAAGCGTCGGGTAGGGAGAGATCGGTGACCACGCAGTCGAAGGCCCCCGCGGCCAATCGCTGACGCGCTTCCGCCACCGTGGCGACGGCCACGATCTCGATGTCTTCACTGCTGAGCAGCTGGGTCACCGCTTCACGCTGTACGGCGTCGTCTTCTACGATCAGCAAGCGGCGCAAACGCGTCAGTCGCTCCTTCATGTCGGTGAAGACGTTCACCAACTCTTCGCGTTGAATCGGCTTGAGCAAATAGCCGGCTGCGCCCATCGACAGCGCCATGCGCGAGTAGTCCTCGACCGAGATCATATGCACCGGAATATGACGAGTATTTCCGTTCTGCTTCAAACGATCGAGCACGCTGAGGCCCAAGCGGTCGGGCAAGTTGACGTCCAAAATGATGGCTGCGGGCAAGTACTGCAGCGCCAAGCGCATGCCCTCTTCGGCGCTGTGCGCCACCAAAAACTGGAACGAGAGCTCGTTCGCCAGCTTGGCCAAGATCTCCGCGAACGCGACGTCGTCCTCGACGATCAACAGCAACCGTCGCTGCGGATCGATCTGGTCACGGTCGTCGGGAAACGCCGGAGTTTCGACGGCCTCGGCGCTCGGCGGTGGCGGGGTGGGCTCCGGCGATTGCGCGCGTGGTCGCGCGAGTTCGGCGCTTACACCCGCCGTCGAGCGATGCGTGCCCTCGCCGGGTACGAACACTTTGGGCAACGTCAGCGTGAAGCAGCTGCCGTGGCCGAGCTCGCTGTCTACGCGCAGCTCACCGCCCAGCATGTGCGCCAAGTCTCGCGAGATCGATAGGCCGAGCCCGGTGCCACCGAAGCGACGATTGGTCGTGCCGTCAGCCTGCTGAAATGCCTCGAAAATGGCCGAGTGATGGTTCTTGGCGATGCCGATCCCGGTGTCTCGCACTGCCAAGACGCAGTTCGCGTCGTTGCCTTCGATCGACAGCGTAACGGTGCCGCGCTCGGTGAACTTGAACGCGTTGGAGAGCAGATTCTTCAAAATCTGCTGAACGCGCTGCGCGTCGGTGTCGACAATCGTGCTCGGCTCGGCGAGCGAGACGGCGAGCGTCACGCCCTTCTGCTTGGCGATAGGCTCGAACATGCGGGTCACCGGCTCGACCAACCGCGCGACAGAAACTGACTCGACGCGCAGCTCGACCTTACCTGCTTCAATCTTCGACAAATCGAGGATGTCGTTGATCAGGGCCAGCAAGTCATTGCCCGCGGAGTAGATCGTGGACGCGAACTTGACCTGTTCTTCGCTCAGGTTGCCGTGCTTGTTGTCCGCGAGCAACTTGGCCAAAATCAGCGAGCTGTTCAACGGCGTACGCAGCTCGTGCGACATGTTGGCCAAGAATTCGGACTTGTAGCGGCTCGCGCGCTCCAGCTCGTTCATCTTTTGCGCCAGCGCGAGCTGGGCTTTTTCCAGCGCGTCGCGCTGTGTGGCGAGGTTGGAGTTGGTGGTCTCGAGCTCTTCTTTGCCTTCTTCCAGTTGGGCGTGCGCGGTGCGCAGCACGTCCCCCTGCTGTTGCAGCTCTTCGTTGGCGACGCGCAATTCCTCTTGCTGGGTTTGCAGCTCTTCGCTCTGGCGTTGAGCTTCCTCCAACAAGTCGGCCAAGCGCAGCTTTTGTTGCACCGACCGCAAAGCGACGGCGATTGTCTCAGCCACCCGAGACAAGAGCTCGAGCGCGCGCTCCTCGACCGGAGAGAAGAATGCAAACTCGAGGATTGCCAGGGTCGCGCCATCGACGCATGCGGGCAACAACACTAGCTCCGCAGGGACTCGCTCGCCGGACCCCGAACGCACCTTCACGAAGTCCACGGGGACGTCTTTGACGTGGAGCAACGCCTTGCTCTGCGCGGCGCGTCCGACGAGCCCCTCGCCCGGCGCAAACCGCTCATGCCCCTCGCCGCCCAGCCCGAAGTTGGCGTAGCGGCGGAAGCCCCCAGCTTCGGCAACGAAGAACGAACCGGCGACGGCGCCGATGGCCGCGCACAACTCACTCAAGGCGCGACGACCGAGCTCGTCCGGCGCAGGATCGCCTTGGACAGCATCCGACACCGACATTTGGCGGCTACGAATCCAACCTTGAGTCTCGAGCGACGCCCGCGCGGCTTGCTCTCCTTCCAAGAGCCCGCGGTAGGTGCTAGCGACCGCGGCCAGCTGGCGGCGCGAAAGGACAGCAAAAGAAAAGGCCAGTGCCAGCAACAGCGGCACTCCGAGAAACGTCATCAGGCGGTTGCTCTCGGCGTACGCGGCAGCACGCTGCACGCGCAATCCCTGCTCGATCGTGAGCATGCCCTGAAGCGCCTCTCGAACCGAGTCCATGCGTCGCTTGCGTTCGAGCATGGCCTCGGTCGCGCGGAACGGGGCCAAGTCGGGCGCGCGAGCAATGGGTTCGCTGAGCTTGAACCACGCGTCGTAGCGGGCACGCGCGGTGTCGATTCGGACCTGCTGCGGCGGATTGTCCGCGACCAAGCTATGCAGCGCAGCAAACATCGGGATGGGTTGCGCGCGCTCATAAGGGACCAAGAACTCGCGATCGCCACTGAGTAAGTAGCCGCGAAGCCCGGTTTCCTGATCGATGACTTGATTCTGGATCTCGCTCACGCGGCCCATCACTTCGTCCGTGTGATCGACCCAGTGCGCGGTGTCCATGAGCTTGACGATCTGAAACGCCAAGATCAGACCCACGACCAACAACAAGCCGATGGGCGCGACCACCGCGATCAACAGACGCTGCGCTAAAATTTTCTGATCTCGAGAAGTCTCACCAAGCACCGGCGGACGCTACTTCTCGCTAAAAGTCCAGACAATGTGGCAAAGCGCGCCACGATTTAAGGCCGAAATGCGTTCATCTGCGGAGTCGCGCACAGCCCAAAGCAACCATTGACGCCTGCTCGCCGTTGAAGCACGGAGGCGACCGGGTTGGTGAACGGGAAGCCCTGAGGTGGGACGCAGTGTGTCCATGCGACGCGAGCGTTCATCGAATCGTCGAATATCGACCCTCAGGTTAACAGCTCTTTTCGTTCATTTCACTCACTTGTCTCTTAAACGTCACAGTCTCCGGACTATCTGACGGCCGGAAGGAACATACCCCATGAAGCTCTCCTTATTCTCCGCTGCTCCCGTGTTGCTACTCGCTAGTTCCGCCGCGTTCGCGCAGGCGCCGGGCGCTGCCGCTCCGGCTCCTGCTGCTCCCGCAGCAGCCCCAGCTCCTGCTCCGGCTCCAGAAGCAGCGGCAGCGGCTCCAGCTCCGGCTCCGGCTCCTGCTCCGGCGATCGACGTGACGACGCCCGCAGCGGCGCCGGTGGTCACGCCCGCAGAATTGCCGCCGCCGGCCGCTCCCGCCGAGACGCCCCTCGCCGCCAAACTCGGCATCAGCAAAGACGGCTTTTGGCAGCCGAGCGCCCTGCTCCAATTTTGGGTTTTCGGCGCCAATCAAGGTGGAGATACGACCACCACGTTGCGCGTCCGCCGCGCTGAATTGCGCGTAAAGGGTGAAGTCATCCCCAAGTTCTTGAGCTACAACGTGATGATCGACCCGGCGCGCGCGCTCGAGAACAGCAAGAGCACGCTCACCACCAGTGACATGGCCACGGTCAGCGTGAACAACCAGGGCAACGTCACCATCCTGCAGGATTACATGGTCAGCTTCATGTCCGACTACGCGGACGTGACGGTTGGTCAATTCAAGATCCCAATCAGCTACGAAGGCTACAACGGCTCCTCGAAACTGCTCTTCCCCGAGCGCGCCGTGGTGTCTCGCCGCTTCGGTGATCAGCGCGACCTCGGTATCAAGATCGACAAGAAGATCGGCAAGAGCTTCTATTACCAAGCTGCCGTCTTCAATGGTGAAGGGCAAAACAAGCTCGATACCAACGCGCAGAAAGATCTCGCGCTGCGCCTCGAGGTCTACCCGATGGACGGCATCATGATCGGCGGCGCGGGCTATTTCGGGATCACCCACCGCGACTCTTCCCCGACGAAGGACCGCGCGGAAGTCGACGTCAAGGTCGAGCTCGCGAACTTCCTACTCCAGGCCGAGTACATCCACGGTTGGGACGGCGCGATCAAGCAGCCCACCGGGCGCTCGGAGTCCGCTGGCTTCTACGCCGCGGTCGGCTACACCATCGCGGACAAGATCCAGCCGTTGTTCCGCATCGGCCGCTTCGACTCCGATGTCACCAAGGACCTTCCGGGCAACCCCTCGGCTCGCCAAAACGGCTACACGCCGGCCGCAGCACCGTTCACGGACGAGCTGATGTCGTACGAGCTGGGCCTCAACTACTACCTCAAGGGTAACGACGCCAAGCTGCAAGCTGCCTGGTCCAAGTACGTGTTCCCGAACCAACTCAACCGAGGCGAGTTCATCCTCGCGGCTCAAGCCGCGTTCTGATTCGACCCAGTAAGCCCGGTCACTCGAGTCCCACGGCGGCTACAGCGGTTCGCGCAGAACTGCTGTGGTTTGCCGTGGAGGCGCTCGTTGTTGGCGCTCTGGGCCTGCGCTTCGACTCGGCGAAAACGCCGAGCGTTACGGCTAGCGCAAAAAACGCGATCGTCGCCCAATCACCGGCGTTCAATTGCAGCTTCATTGCTGCCGGGAAGGCTGTGGGTGCCGTATGGCGCTTCCGTTACGCGCGGGCGACATCATCGCGATGCCGCGTGTAGGCAATGGAGCGACTGGAGCGGGTCTGCTACGCAGCAAACGCTCGGCTGAGAATCATCATGAAGCAACGCGTTCGCTCCGCAGGTCGCTGGCTCGGTATTTCGTGCCTGATCTTCATGGGGTGTACCAAGCTCGAAGATCCCAATGAATGGTTCGGTCCCGCCGTGGGCGGAAGCGCTGGCGAGTCCGTGGGTGGCAATGCGGGTAGCCCGGTTGACAGCGGCGCTGGCGAGGGAGGCCTGCACGCGGGCGCTGGCGGTCGCGCGGGCAGCGCTGGCAGCCACGCAAACGCGGGTTCGGGGACTGCCGGGGCGCCCATTCCGGACGGCAGCGCCGGAGACGCGGGCGCCGGGTCCGAAGGCTGCGTGGATGAAGAAGGCTTTCACGGACTCGGCTGCTACCGCTGCGCTCCCGAAGACATCGTGACCCTGGAGAATGCATGCACGAGCGCCACGTGCACGCACTTCGATGACGCCAAGCGTCTCACCTTACTGGGCAAAGACGGAAAGTTGCCGCCGCTTCCAACGCCAATGACCGGAGGCGCGGGAGCGAGTGCAGGCGGCGCTGGAGGTAGCGCGGGGGCAAGCAGCGCCGGAGCAGGCGGCAGTGCCGGAACTACGGGAGGCAGCGGCGGCGCGGGCGGCAGCGCGGGCGCCAGCACCGGCGGCAGCGGGAAATCATGCGCTGAGCTCGCGAGTCACGGCACCGTCGTTTACATCACGGGCTCGTCGGCTGCGACGCCCTTCTTGCAGCAAATCGCGCAGCAGCTCGTCGCACAGAACGTTTACATCGTGTACGAATCCACGGGTTCGTGCATCGGGGTCGATGCGGTGCTCAATGGCACACCGATGACCACGGGGCCAACCGCTCCCGCGCTCACCGCCACTTACTGGGACTCAGCGGCCAGCCAAGGTGTCGCGTGTGATCTGCCTGCCGAGGGAGTAACCGCCGATATCGGTGCGTCCGATGTCTTTGCGCAATCTTGCGCGGGCTTCGAGTTTGCGAACCTCGATGCGCTGCAAGTGCGCGACGCGCACGGCCCGATCCAAACCATGACCTTTGCCGTGCCGGCGAACTCGCCATACTCGGAAATCAGCGCAGAAGCCGCCTATTTCGCGTTCGGCTTCGGCGCAAACGGCGGGCTACGCGACCCAAGCGGAAGCGCGCCCGTGTGGGACAACGAAGACTACCTGTTCAAGCGCAGCGCGACGTCGGGAACGCAAGCCATGTTGGCGGCAGCCATCGGGGTGCCCGCGGGCGTGTGGAAGGGCAAGGGACACAAGTCTTCCGGCGATGTTGCGGCGTCGATTCAAGCCGCGGGACAGAAACAAGAGACCGCCAACGCAGCGCTCGGTATTCTGGCTGCCGACTACATCGACACGAAGAACCTGCGCGCACAAATCCGCGTGCTCGCCTTCCAGGATTCCGCGCAGCATTGCGCCGTGTTCCCGGATTCGACCAGTACCGCGCGCGACAAACTCAACGTGCGCGACGGGCACTATCCGATCTGGGGACCGCTGCACTTGCTGCTGCGCGTCGATGGTCAAGGCAAGCCGTTGAACGCCGTCAACCGCCAAGCAGTCACCGACATCATCGGCTACCTGTCGGGAACGAAGGCGCTGCCGAATCAAGTTCAGCTTTTGGATCTGTACGCGCAGAGTGGGCTCGTGCCCGAATGCGCGATGCACGTGTCGCGCAGCAAGGACGGCGGAAACATATTTCCGTACCAACCGACCAACCCGTGCTCGTGTCTCTTCGACTCGAAAGCCACTGGCTCGACGAGCTGCACGAAATGCGCCGTGCAAGGCGATTGTGCGACGGGTGAGACTTGTTCGCAGGGCTACTGCGAACGCTGAATACTGCTTATAGAAGCAGTGTCGACATTCGCCGAACGCATTGGTGCCACACAAACGTTGCCGCGAATTCTTGCGACCTTGTCCTAGCGGAAACGGAAAAATCTTAGGTTCCACAACGTGCAGTCTTCTCCACAACGCGCTTCCTTTCCGTTCGCTGACGATGTTCCGAACCGGGCAGAGCTCACGCCGGTAGTGGCTAGTTTCAGCGGTGTGGCCGCGCCGACCGCGCCCCCGGAGCAACTCGAATCGCTCGAGCGCTACAAGCTATTGGCCCGCCTGGGCCAAGGCGGCATGGCCGAGGTCTACCTGGCCGCGTGGGAGGTCGCTCCGTTCGTTCATCGCCCGGTGGTCATCAAGCGACTGCATCCGCACTTCAACGAAGATCCGCGCCTGGTGCAGATGTTCCTCGATGAGGCGCGCCTGCTCACCCAGCTGGATCACCCCCACATCGTGAAGACCCTCGAGGCGGGTGTCATCGAGGGGCGCTGCTGCATCGCGATGGAGTACCTGGAGGGGCAACCGTTGCAGCGCGTGTTGCGACGCGCGAACGAACGCGGCGGCTTGGCCGCGCACGTAGCCGTGAGCATCGCCATCTCGGTGCTCGATGGCCTGCACTATTCGCACGAAACCAAGGACGCGCAGGGCGCGCCACTCGAAATCGTGCATCGCGACGTTTCGCCGCAAAATGTATTCGTGTCCAACGACGGACAGGTCAAAGTGCTCGATTTCGGCATCGCCAAAGCGAATAGCCAGGAGGGACGCACCGCGACCGGCATCGTCAAAGGCAAAGTGGGCTACATCGCGCCCGAGCAAGCGCGCGCCGAACAGGTCGATCGACGAGCTGACATTTGGAGCGTCGGCGTCGTGCTTTGGGAGGCGCTCACCGGAGCCCGCTTGTTCAAAGCCGAGAGTGACGCGGCCACGCTCGGCCTCACCCTTCAGGGCCAAATTCCGAGCGCTGGCTCGCGCCGCGTCGGCATTCCGGAGGAGCTCGAAGGCGTGCTGATGCGTGCGCTGCAGCGCGACCCCGCGCTGCGCTATCAAACCGCGGGCGCGATGCGCAAAGATCTCGAAGGTTGGTTGGCTCGCGCCGGCTTCTCGCGCGATGCGCGTGTGATCGCGGGCTTGATGAAAGATCTGTTCGCGACCGAAATCATCGAGCAAAAGCGGCTGGTTTCGGTGCTGATGGCGCGCAGCGATTGCACGCCACCCGCCCCCGCGTCGAACCGTTCGCCGAGCAGCACGAGCGCGCTGTACTTGAAAGTGCCGCCCACCTCCGCCACGTCGGCGGATCTGACGCGCATGAACGATCAGATGGAGGAGCTCGGCAAGCGCCACCGCCGAGCCTTCCGCTCGATGTTGGCGCTGCTCGCTGCATTCATGCTGATGGCGTGCCTGACCGCGTTTTGGAGCGCGATGCGCAGCAACGCGAATGCAGCCCGCGCGCTGCCCGCTGCCAATCTTGCAGCCGCGCTCCCGGCGGCCAGACCAGTGCAAACGGCCGAGCCACACTCGCCTCCCCGCGCGGTCGAAGCTGCCGTCGAGCGACCAGCACCAGCGCAGCCCGCTGAGAGCGCGACCTCCGTCGCAGTGGCGGCCGCGCTGCAAGGCGAGCCGATTCCTGTGAAATTCGCGCGCCCCGTCGCACAGCAGCAGCTCCCGCTCCGCCCAACCAAAGCGGCGAGCCCAAGCGCCCCGGTTGCAGTTGAAGCCGCTCCCTCCGCATCAATCGCGCCGTCGGCCGCGAAAGCCGACGTTGTCGCGCCGAGCTTCGGCTATCTGACCATCGACACGAGCCCGTGGTCGCTAGTGAGCGTGGGCGGCAAGGTCCTCGGACAAACGCCGCTGATTGGCGTGAAGCTCCCGGCGGGCACTCAAGTTCTGTCACTCAAGAACCCCGAACAGGGCATCGAAACCAGCTATCCGGTCACGATCGAGAGCGGCAAGACCACCGTGCGCAGGATTGGCATCGAATGAAGCGTCTGTGGTTGGCTGGCTGCCTCGGCATTTTGCTCAGTACCCCCGCGTTCGCACAGAGCAGCGCGCTGGCCGAGGCCGAACGCGCGTATCAATCCGTCGACTTTCCAGCCACGCACGCGGCCGCGAAGAAGGCGCTCGAAGCAGGCGGCGCGGATCGCGAGCAAACCGCGCGGCTGTACGTTCTGCTCGGCATTTCCGCGGCGGCGCAAGGCGACGCCGATGAAGCCAAAACGGACTTCGTGGTCGCGCTCGCGGTCAAACCGTCGTTGAAGCTCGACAAGGGGCTCTCACCCAAAGTGCGCGACCCGTACTTGGAGGCGCAAGGCTATTGGGCGGCCGCGTCAGCCGAGCGCCTCACACTGAGCGCAAAGCCCGCGAGCGACAACGAGCACTTGGTCGTTCAGCTCAGCGATCCCGCAACACTCGTCAGCAAGATCGAACTGCACATCGCCGAAGCTGGGAAGACTCCGCGCCCGTCGTTCGAGCTCGCCGCCGCGCCCGCGACGCGCTTCGCGCTGCCCGCGCAAGTGCGCGGCCGGAGCTACGAATACACGCTGCGCGCGCTCGATCGCTTCGGCAACGTGCTCGCCGAACGCGGTAGTGACGCCGATCCGGAGCTCGTGCGTGCGGACTCTCACGCGAGCCAAAGCGGAACCTCAAACGCCGCGCCGGCACAACATGGGCGCTCGTACGTCTTGCCCATCGCGCTCGGTGTGGCTGGGCTCGGTGCAGTCACCGCGGGCGTCGTGTTTCAACTCAAACGCGAGAGCGCCGCGCAGGATTGGAACGGCTCGAGCTGTGAGCATCCGGGTCAAACACGCCTTCAACAGTGCCAAGACGTCGACGATCGCCGGCAGAAGTACGAACACCTGGCGATGGGCTTTTACGCGGCGGGCGGCGCGCTACTGACGGGCAGCGTCATTGCGCTGATCGTGGGGCGACCTGCGCCGAGCCCGACGTTGCGCGCGGGGTTGCTTGGATGTGGCTTGGCGGGTATGAGCGTGAGCTGCGACGGGCGGTTTTAGCAGGGTGGCGGCGTTGCGTGGCAAGCGCCGATGCTACTTCGGCGTCAGCTTCATGATCGTGCCGTTGCGGGTACTCGTCCCCAGGTTTGCCCAATAGACGCTGGTGTCGTCGACCGCGACAGCGGCCGGAGAGTCGAGTCCCGAGACGAGCTCTTCGGCGACGCCCCCATCGACCGATACCTTCATGATGGCATTCGCGGTAGACCAATAAACAGACTCACCATCGACGGCGATGCCGCTGATGAACTGACACGGCGTGCCGGACGCAAGAGCCGTAGCGCCACCTCCGCCAAGCGGCACCTTCATCACTAAGCCGTCGGCGACCCAATACACGTTGTGAACGTCGATCGCGATGCTGCCGCCTCGTCCCGAAGAGGTGGCGAGCAGCTTCGATTCGCCAGGCTCGCTCGAGTCGTCTTTCGCGATCGGCGCGGAACGGATCGACGGATTCTCACCGTAAGTGCTCCAATAGACATGGTCCGCATCGACCGCGACCCCGTAAGACAAGACCGAATCCGTCGTGAGCGATACCGTCGAGCCACCGCTCAGACCAACGCTCACAAGCGTACGCGAGCCCGTCGCACCAGATCCGTATAGGCCATTGGGGCCGAGGGCGAGCGCAGCCGGCGCAAAGTCGCTGGAGAGCGACGTGATGTTCGAGCCGTCGAGCTCGGCGCGGTTCAGGCTGGATTCTGCGGCCCAATAGACGCCGCTCGCATTCGCGACAATTCCGTTTCCAAGCTGCTTACCATTCGCTCGAAAGAGCTCTGCGCCGCTCTGATCCACGGCGCGGATCGAGCGGTCAGCAAAATCGGCGAAGTAAACGATGCCGCCATAGGTCGCGAGCGCCACTGGGTACTCAGCCGTTGCGAGCACCGTCAGTTCCCCGCGCGTTGCCGTGGGCATGACGCCACCGCTGCCACTTCCAGCTGACCCGCCACCGCTACTCCCGGACGACGCAACGAAGTGCTCGTCGTGACGTAGATCGGGACCGCCGCAGCCGATGGCCGTCAGCGTGAACCCCAAAACGAGCACTGCTTGCTGAATGGTTCGGTTGGTCACTTTCACTGACGCTCCATCTTGCTTCGAATTCGGCGCTCGACTCTCGCCTTGCCCACAGGCCTACTAGTGCAGGCGCCGTGCCACTCATCGGCAAGCGGCTTCGTGCGTGTTTGTCAGCGCATTGCTCGATACAACGGAGGCGCTGAACGCTCGATGCTGCCCTTCAGCAGGTGCCGATGTGACAGCGAAGTCAGACCTCCGCTCGAATCCACGCTGCGGCTGCTCGAGGTGTGCGACTTGGGCTGCGCTAGCGTTGATGTAAGTGCCTTTCAGCGCCACGCTTTGACCAGGCCGTTCGGGGGTGACGGTCACGAGTCGCGTCTCGGCCGGCCAAGCCTTCGGCCCTTCGCGGCAAGGTTTGATCCGTATCACCCCTGAACCACAGCATGACGCAAAGTCAGCGCTTCGCGCCAGTAGCCCTCGGCTTGCTCGCGGCGTCTGCGTGCGCTGGCGAGCCGAATCCAGGCTCGGCGAATCGTTCAACTCCACCGGGAGACGCCGCTGGCAACGGCGGTGCGGTTGAAGTGGTTGCGGATGACGGAGGCACTGACGATGTGTCTGCCGGCAATCCAAATACCGTTGGAGACACCTCCGGAGCCGCGGGTTCGAGTGTCGACGGCGGCACCGGAGCCAGCGGGACTTCGAACGTGGCGGGCAGTTCGGCGGGCGGCGAGGTCGGCGGGGGAAACGACAGCGGTCCGTGCGTGCCCGCGACCTGCGGCTCGCACAAGTGGGCCTGCTTTCACATGCCAAACCCCGCCGGCAGCGGCCTGCCCAACGAAGCCAGCTATCAGGATCTGGGTAACGGCATCGTGCGCGACCGCGTGACTTGCCTGGAGTGGGAGAAGACGCCCGCAACAGCGAGCGCTGACACCGCGAGCTGGGACGGCGCACTGGCCTACTGCGACAAGCTCAAGCTAGGTGAAAACTCGGATTTTCGCCTGCCGACTCGCGCGGAGCTCGCGTCGATCGTCGATTTCAGCAAGAGCCCGGCCATCAACAGCGAGGCATTTCCCAACGCTAAAGGCGGCTACTACCGAACCTCTTCGGATTGGATCTTGGACATCAAGCAAATCGGCGCGGGCGCAGGCAAAGACTTCGCGTGGATTTACAACATGAGCGTAGGCCTAACGAGCAATGCCTACTCCCGCGCAAGCGCGGCAGAGGTGCGCTGCGTGCGAGGGAACGGAGCCGGTGAAGAACCGACCAGCCCTGCCGTGGCTCCAGCCAACCAATACACGGCGATTGCCACAGGCGAAGTGCGAGACAACTACACGGGCCTCATCTGGCAAGCGGGCTCATCGGACGCGATGATGGCGTTCGATGCCGCGCCCGCCTACTGTTCGTCTCTCGAGCTCAACAGCCACATATTTCGTGTGCCAACTATGACCGAGTTGACCACGTTGGTGGACGAAGCTCAGGTCGCCCCCGCCATCGATCGCACGATGTTCCCCGGCACCAAGTCCGGCAAAGGCATCTTCTATTGGTCTTCGCAGGCTTACGCAAAAGACAAAACCCAAGGTTGGGGACTCAACTTCGACGATGGCTTCACCGGCTACAACTCGGGTGCAGCGGGCGCGTGGAACAGCTTCCCGACCGCCTGGGTGCGCTGCGTGCGCTAGCTCGAGACAGGTTTTTTTTTGGGCAATCGCTGGTTCGACAACGCACCTCGCAGCGCGCCGCGCGGCTCACTGCGTCGTCCCGGAAGAGCGCCCATCTGCACGATGAGCGGCTAGACGCCGTTGATCTTCAGCTCCGAGACTGGTGGCGCGGCATGGGCCAACGACACCCGAATCGATCCGGGTGCTTCACGTTCGTTGACGAACGAAAGGCCGACGAAGTGCGGGGCGACCGTCGACACCGGACACTGTCTGCTGGGCAATTTCTGTCCGGTCACAGGCACGTTCATGATTTGCGATAACGTGCGCGTGGCTTGATCCCCATTTACCGCTCGCCTGCTCCTGCTCGCGCCGTGCACTTCGCGCTGGGCACATTTGTTGCCCAGCGCGAAGCGCTAAGGAGCTTCAATATGGTCAAGATCAGAGTGGCGGCTTTCGTTAGTCAACCGGGGTCCATGCAATCAGCGATACGCCTCGGATTCGCCCCGCACTCAAGGGAAGCGAATAGCTGATGCCACACGGGGGAGTGAGAGGAGCGGCAGAGCGTCGCACAGCGACTCTTCAGGACGGACGCGCCATCGAGCCCAAGCCCGCGAAGCTGTCGTCTGAAGCACGCCCCGCGTCGCCGCACGTGCTGTTGTTAGATGCCGCGAACAGAGCGGCCGATCTCCGTTGCCGGCTCCGCGCGAACGTTCGTTTGACCGCCGTTCGGGCGCAAAGCCTGTACGAGGTGCGTCAGGTCGACGTCGCCATTCTCGACTTCGAAAACGTGGGGCTAGCGTGTAGCCCATTGCTGCGGGACCCCGCCCTCGGTTTTCCTGAGTTGGTTTTTCTCGTAGACGCAGTCGGATCTGCACAGGATCTCGCCCTTCGCAGCCACGGATTCCGGCATCTCGTTGGCGAGAATGAGATCCTGGAGTGGCTACCCGCCGCGCTCGATCAACTAGTCGCGTTGACACGCGCGCGAAGGATTCTGCTCCAAGCGTGCGCAGATTGTTGCGTGACCGGGCAGCTACGAGTGATGCCTCGGACCAAGGGGATGGGGCTGCACGCAGCGGAGACCTCGTTCCGCAGCGCTTTCATACGGGGATTGCTAGCCGAGTCGGGCTCACGCCGTCGTGCCGCCGAGCAGGCTGGGGTTCCTTACCGGTCCTTCTGCGAGATGCTACGAAAGTTAGGTCTCTGAGTCGCCGCGCTTACAGAGATCACTGCGCTTCGCGCCTGGCAGCAAAGGTTAGCTTGAAGGGAGCAGCCGCGACAGCTAATCGCGCGGCTGCTCAGGATAAAATTGGGTCTCAGTTCGAAGAGATCACGAATGATGCAATGTGACTAAACTGGCCCGATTCTACAGCCGGAATCGAACAAGCGAAACGCCACCAGCCGCCAAAGGCAACGGGGGAGACAGGGCTGGCATAGGTGACGGTGTAGAGGCCCGCTTGGCTCCCAAACGTCTGCTGGTAGTTCGAGTAGATCGCGGTTCCTCCTTCGTCGGTCTTTTGCTGAGTGCAAGAAACGTCCGCGGTGGTATTCCTGTCATAGATGTACACGCGCGCCGCGGCCAGGTTTGACGAGCTGTCCGATATGCTGAGCGGACACTCCACGTTCACAGCATGAGTGCAAGTGTTGTGGACGCCGTACGTGCTGTACACCAAGCAGGACGAGTCTATTGGGTCATCCGCTCGGCAAACGGCTCCCGACACATAAAAGTAGGTGGTGGCAAAAGCGGACGACGGAACCGCGAGCACTGTCGTGAGGGCAGCGGCGCCCAGAAGTGCCTTTACGGAATTGGCTCTGCTCATGAAAAATGGATCCTTTCGCCAGAGGCAATTGCGACTCCAGCACTGTTGTCCGCTACGTATCAGCACCGCGCCGACCGGACGTAGGTCAAAAGTTGCCCGCTTTGCGGGCAAGGACGGTGCGTTTTTTCGCACCCACCCGAAAAGCGTCGCGCACCGGGTTGCGCGGGATGCAGATCCCAACCTCGGTAAAACGCGCCCGTTCTCGACCAACTAAGTTGTCCTAGGTGCCATCGCGGTGTCCGTGATGAATGGGATGGATGCGGGTGTGCGAACTGGGAGCTCGCCTGCCATGCTCCGGCCACATGCGATGAGCAAAGTACGCCCGCCAGCGCAGCTCGCTCGCTGTTTCTGCCGAGCTGGGCGCGCTGACGGAGGCTAACGCAAGACGGCGTTGAGCCGTGGCGGATTTCGTACCGAGCCTACCTACGAAACCGCTAGATGGATTACGAAGATCCGTCTACTAGCGTAACCGGAGCGAGCGGATTGCCCACGCAACTACCAGTCCGAACCCCCGAAGTTCGCGCTCCATGCTATCCATCCCTGCGGTTGATCGATGGGCGCAACACCGGACACGACATTACGGGAGGATGAGTCAGCAGCAAGCGTCGTTCGGCCGCGGCCCTGGCTGCGTTGGGTGTTTCCTGTCTACAGCGCGCCGATCGCGCTCGAGCATGGTCTGGATATTGGCCGAGATTCGGATTGCCAAGTTCGCCTCGAGAGCAAGGGCGTATCTCGATGTCACGCCCAGATTCATCGCCAAGGCCCGTTATTTGCCATCAAAGACCTGGGCAGCACGAACGGCACTTTTCTGAATGGGCTGCGCACGCAGCACGCGCCCATCTCCCCTGGCTCGGTACTTCGTATCGGCGAACACGTGGGTGTGTTCTCTGAGAGCGCGGATGCGCCCAGTGACTTCCGGGAGCTGGCCCACGGCCTTTTTGGTGGTCACGAGCTAGAAGTTGCTCTGGCCGCGCTTCGGCGGGCGGCGGGCAGCAATCTCGCCGTATTGATTGTGGGGGCCACGGGGAGCGGCAAGGAGCGGGTTGCCCGAGCCGTTCACGAGTGGAGCGGACGCAGAGGGCCCTTCCACGCGCTCAATTGCGCGGCACTGCCGAAGGACTTGGCGGAAGCAGAATTGTTTGGCTATCGAAGGGGTGCCTTCACTGGTGCAGAGCGAGCAAGCCTCGGACACTTCCGTGCCGCTGATCGAGGCACGTTGTTCCTCGACGAGATCGCCGACTTGCCGCTAATCCTACAAGCCAAGCTCCTGCGCGTCGTGGAGGAAGGCACGGTGATGTCGATCGGAGAGGTGGAAGCGATTCCGATTGACGTGCGGGTCCTGGCAGCAGCGCAGCGCCCAATGTCGGGCGCGGTGCAGGCGCGGGACTTTCGCGAAGATCTTCTGGCGCGCCTCTCGGGCCTGAGCGTGACGCTGCCCACGCTCGCTGAACGGCGCTCCGATATCGCCCCGTTGTTCCAGCATTTCATCAATCACTATTCCGGCGGTCGAC
>Ga0164241_10001892_pt1 | contig 24084 bp, 23 predicted proteins | sample OricomyardsoilBY_FD_108780 | JGI IMG/M metagenome (GOLD analysis project Ga0164241, IMG submission 108780) | Backyard soil microbial communities from Emeryville, California, USA - Original compost - Back yard soil (BY) | ecosystem: Environmental > Terrestrial > Soil > Unclassified | place: USA... | reverse complement strand
GTCTTTGTGTTGGTCGGGGTCGCTTGTGCTGATCGAGCGGCCGAGCATCAGCGATTTGATGTAATAGAAGACGAGACTCTTGAGTTCCTTGTCGCCTGCCTCGTGCAATCGTTTCAGCACGGCTTCGGCGCGGGGATCGTTGAGGACGCTTGGGGGAGGGGATTTCTTTGCCATGCGCGGATCATGGCGCGGAACGGCTTGGCGATCTTTCGAGATAATGCCAATATATGTTTCAAATCCGCCAATGCGAAAAACATCATGGCCAAACGGATCAGATCGCTGGCGCTCGATATGGCGCCGGATGAGGGGTTTCCCTTTCACAAGCACCGCCGCCATCAGCTTTCAATGGCGGAGGGCGGCTTCTTCACGCTCATCGCCAACGGCTCTGCCTTTGTTGTCCCCGCCATGCAGGCGATCATCGTGCCGCCGGAGGTCGCCCATGCCGTGCAGGCGCGTGACCACACCCGCTTTTGCAGCATTTACCTCTCGCCCGATGCGGGCCGCTTCCTGCCGGACCGGCCTGTCATTATGACGTTGACGCCGCTGTTGCGCGAGCTTGTGCTTGCCGCGATGAAATTGCCGGAGCGTTATTCCCCGACCGGCCCGTCCGCGCGTCTTGTGGCGGTGATCATGGATCAGTTGCGCGGGCTCACGCCGGAGGAGGGGCGCAAATTGCCCATCCCCGCCGATCCGCGTCTCGCCCGCATCGCAGCGGCGCTGCTTGATAATCCGGCGGACCCGCGCAGGCTCGACGATTGGGCAAAGTTCGCCGCCGTCAGCGCGCGGACATTGCTCAGGCTCTTTCACACGGAAACAGGGATGACGTTTGAAGCATGGCGGACACAGATGCGCGTCGCTTCTGCCATTGCCTGGCTCACAGAGGGGCGGCGGGTGAGTGATGTCGCGTTCGATCTTGGTTATGAAACGCCGAGCGCCTTTATTGCGATGTTTCGCAAGCAGACGGGGTTTTCGCCACGCAAGTATGTGATGAGGTAGCGATCTAATTCTTCTTAGCCCTCTCCCTTTGGGAGAGGGTTGGGTGAGGGTCTTGCTTACTTCCTGTCATGCGCGGGCTTGACCTGCGTATCCACGTCTTGCCCAGCAACGGGCCGTAAAGACGTGGATGGCCGGGTCAAGCCCGGCCATGACGAAAATAAAAAGCAGGCCTAGCGGCTCAGTTCCCGCATCGCTTTGTCCAGTCCCTCAAGCGTCAGCGGGAACATGCGCTCGCCCATGATCTGTTTGATGATCTGGAGCGAGGGTGTGTATTCCCAGTGGCGTTCGGCCACGGGGTTGAGCCAGACGGCGTTTTCATAGATTTGCGTGACGCGTTCGAGCCAGATCGCGCCGGGCTCCTCGTTCCAGTGTTCGACCGAGCCGCCCGCATAGGTGATTTCATAAGGGGACATGGTGGCGTCGCCCACGAAGACCACTTTGTAGTCGGCGGGGAATTTATGCAGCACGTCCCACGTGTTCATCTTTTCATTGTGGCGACGGCGGTTGTCTTTCCACACGCCTTCGTAAAGGCAGTTGTGGAAATAGAAATATTCCATGTTCTTGAATTCGGTCCGTGCCGCCGAGAACAGCTCTTCGCAAAGTTTGATATGGCTGTCCATTGAGCCGCCAATATCGAACAGGACGAGGAGCTTCACTTTGTTGCGGCGTTCCGCGATCATTTTGATGTCGAGATAGCCGCTGTTTGCCGTCGATTTGATCGTATCGGGCAGATCGAGTTCGGTCTGCGCGCCTTCGCGGGCGAATTTGCGCAAGCGGCGCAGCGCCACTTTGATGTTGCGGGTGCCGAGTTCGACCTGATCGTCGAGATTCTTGTACTCGCGCTTGTCCCAGACCTTCACAGCTTTGCCGTGGCGGCCTTCCTTCTGGCCGATGCGCACGCCTTCGGGGTTGTAACCATTGGCACCGAAGGGCGAAGTGCCCGCCGTGCCGATCATTTTATTCCCGCCTTCGTGGCGCTTCTTTTGTTCTTCGAGGCGCTGCTTCAGCGTCTCCATGATCTTTTCCCAGCCGCCGAGCTTTTCGATCTCAGCTTTTTCTTCTTCGGTCAGGAATTTTTCGGTGAGCGCCTTCAGCCATTCTTCCGGCAGTTGCTGGGAATGGTCTTCAAGCGTGAGGTCCAGACCCTTGAAGACATGGCCGAAAACCTGATCGAACTTGTCGAGATTGCGTTCGTCTTTAACAAGTGACGCGCGGGAGAGGAAATAGAAATCCTCCACCCTGTTCTCGATGACGTTTTTGTCCATCGCTTCGAGCAGCATCAGATACTCGCGCAATGTGACCGGCACGTTGGCTTTTTTAAGTTCGTGGAAGAAATGGACGAACATGGGCGTCTCCTTTTCTTCGGTCGGTTAGTTCCGTTCGCGGCGGGCGAGGAAGGCGAGGCGTTCGAAGAGGTGAACGTCCTGCTCGTTCTTCAGGAGCGCGCCGTGGAGCGGCGGGATGAGCTTGGAGGGGTCTTTCTCGCGCAGCGTTTCGGGCGAGATGTCTTCCGAGAGGAGAAGCTTCAGCCAGTCGATCAGTTCCGATGTCGAGGGCTTCTTCTTGAGGCCGGGGACTTCGCGGATTTCGTAGAAGATGTTGAGGGCTTCCTGAACCAGTTTGCCCTTGAGGCCGGGGAAGTGGACTTCGATGATGGCGCGCATCGTGTCTTCTTCGGGGAATTTGATGTAGTGGAAGAAGCAGCGGCGCAGGAAGGCGTCGGGCAGCTCTTTTTCGTTGTTCGACGTGATGATGACGATGGGGCGCTGGGCGGCCTTGATCACTTCATTGGTTTCGTAAACGTAGAATTCCATGCGGTCGAGTTCCTGAAGCAGGTCGTTCGGGAATTCGATATCGGCTTTGTCGATTTCGTCGATGAGCAGGATCGGGCGGGTCGGGCGCTCGAAGGCTTCCCAGAGCTTGCCCTTGGAGATGTAGTTTTTGATGTCCTTGACGCGCTCGTCGCCGAGCTGGCTGTCACGCAGGCGCGTGATGGCGTCATATTCATAGAGGCCCTGCTGGGCTTTGGTCGTCGATTTGACGTTCCAGGTGATGAGTTCGACGCCCAGCGCCTTGGCCACTTCTTCGGCGAGCACGGTCTTGCCGGTGCCGGGTTCGCCTTTGATGAGCAGCGGGCGCTGAAGCGTTATCGAGGCGTTAACGGCAACGCGCAGGTCATCGGTGGCGACGTAATTCTTGGTACCTTCGAACTTCATTCTTTTTGGCTTTCTCGAAGGGCGCCGCTCGTTTTCGAGGGACGGCCCGTATGGCAATGGCAGGACGGCAAGAAACTACGGCTTGGGCGGGGAGGGTTCAAGCCATACCAAGGTCCAGCCATGGCGGGGCGTTGAACGAATACGCGCAAGTGCCCCGGCAAAAACTGCCGGTGGGGGGCTGAAAATACCCTTAAATCTTCGTTTCCCTAGGCGTAACTCATTGAAATTGTTTGTTATTTTTGCTGGCCCGCTCCTTGCTTTTTAACGTCCAAGCATTCGTGCAATTCGCACATCGGCATGGAGACAAGCCATGAGTTTCTTTGGGTCTATGACCACCGCTATCACCGGCATCCGCGCGCAGTCGAGCGCGCTGGGTTATATCTCCGACAATATCGCCAACAGCCAGACGACAGGCTTCAAGCGGACCGACGCGAGCTTCTATGACATTGTCACGTCGTCGAACGCCAATTTCCATCAGCCCGGCGCCGTCGTGGCCCGTCCCGGCTACACCAATACGGTGCAGGGCTCGGTTGACGCCTCGCAGGTCGCCACCAACATGGCGATCAACGGCGAAGGCTTCTTCATGGTTTCGCAGCGTGTGGCCACCGTTGACAATAATCCGGTGTTCCAGAACGTGAACTACTACACACGTCGCGGCGATTTCTCGATGGACAAGAACGGCTACCTCGTCAATGGCGGCGGTTACTATCTGCAAGGCGTGGCGATTGATCCGACGACGAACAATCCGGTGGGTGATACGCCGGGTGTGCTCAAGGTCAATAACGGCTTCCTCACGGCCAACAAGACAACGAATATCAGCTATACAGCGAACCTGCCCAACATGCCGCAGACGGCGCATGCCACGACGCTTGAATATGCGCAGGGCAGCGAGTTGCTGATGACGGCCGCGGAAATCACGGCGGGCACAACCTTCGCCAATGATCCGACAGGCGCGGGCGCGGGCGATGGTGTCATTCAGGCCAATGACGAGCAGACATTCCTCGACCGTTCGGTCTCGGGTGGTGCCATCACGGCTTATGACGGTCAGGGCAATCCGGTTCCGGTGCAGATCCGTTGGGTGAAAACCAACAATGCCGCTGACGATGCGGGCACGGGCGGCGGCGACACATGGGTGGCTTTCTACAAATCCGATGACGATGCCACAGGTACTGCCGCCAAATGGACGAGCATGGGCCAGTCCTATTCGTTCAACAGCGTTGGCCAGTTGAACCCTGCCGTGGACTCGACAACGATCACCAACCTCACCGTTGACGGCAACAATCTCGGCAACGTCACGCTGACGCATGGTCCGGGCAACATGACACAGTTCGCTAACAATAACGGCACGGTCACGGTCAACAAGATTGATCAGGACGGTTACGCCTCGGGCGAGTTGGTCAACGTTGCCGTCGGCGCCAATGGCCGCATCACGGGTACATACACGAACGGCAAGACGATCGACATTTTCCAGGTGACGCTTGCCAAGTTCAACAATCCGAACGGCTTGCAGAAAATGAACGGCACGGCTTTCGCGGAACCGCAGGAGTCGGGTGCGGCGATCATGGGCGGCACGGGCGATGTCGTCGCCTCGGCCACGGAAGCTTCGAACGTCGATCTGGCTGACGAGTTTTCCAAGCTCATCATCGCGCAGCAGGCCTATACCGCCGGCACACGCATCATCACCACCTCGGATACGCTGATCCAGGAAACGCTGAATATGAAGCGTTAAGCCCGGCATCAGTGAAGCAGGTTTGATCTGACATGACGTTATATTCCGCCATCGGTAGTGCCATCAGCGGGCTCAATGCGAGCCAGGCCGGCCTCGATCTCGTTTCGCGCAATATTGCGAATGCGGGCACGGCGGGCTATACGCGCAAGACGCAGGTCGTCTCGAACAATATCGCGGGCGGTCAGGGCATCGGTGTGCAGACATTGGCTGCCACGCGCAATGTCGATAGCTTCCTGCAACAGCAGATCCGCACGGAAAGCGGCAAGTCCGCAAAGCTTGACGTTTACGACGCTTATCTCTCGCGCATCAATTCCATGTTCGGTGCGCCGGACAGCGAATCCTCGATTGCCTCCACCGTCACGGGCATGCTCGGCAAGTTGCAGGCTCTCGCCACATCGCCGGACAGTCCGGCGGCGCGTCAGACCTTTCTCAGCTCTGCCGCAAGCATGGCCACGCAGCTCAATTCCATGAGCAGCCAGTTGCAAAGCATGCGTCTGGAAGCCGAGCAGAATATCTCGACATCTGTTGATACGGCGAACAAAGCACTCCAGACCATCGCCGATCTCAACAACCAGATCGCGCAGCGCCGCGCGACCAATGTGTCGGTTGCCGATCTTCAGGATCAGCGCGACGTTGCCGTCAACACTTTGTCAACGCTCATGGACATCAAGGCCGTGCAGCGCGACGATGGCACGGTTGCCGTGTTCACAGGCGGCGGCCAGCTCTTGCTGGACAAGCAGCCCGTCAATCTCACGTTTGACGAGCATACAAGCATCGATGCCACGTCAAGCTACAGCATTGATCCCAACGAGCGCACCGTCGGCACGATCACGCTGCGCAACGGCACTACATCGGTTGACCTCATTGCGTCCGGTGCGTTCCGCTCCGGTGCGATCGCGGGCTATATCGACATGCGCGACCGCGTATTGCCGCAGGCACAGGCTCAGCTCGATGAGCTTGCCAGCCAGATGGCGCTCGCGCTCTCCACCGAAACTGTGGCGGGTGATCCGGCCACTTCGGGTGCGGCCACAGGCTACACGGTTGACACAGCCAATATGCTGTCGGGCAACACGATCAACCTGACCTACACGGACACGCCCGCCGGTACGCAGCACAAGATCACCATCGTCAAAGTCACGGACCCGTCCGTGTTGCCGCTCGCGGCGACCGCGACTTCGGATCCGAACGACACGGTGGTCGGCATCAATTTCAATCAGCCGATGGCGGATATTCTTGCCGACATTCAGGCGGCTCTTCCCGCGTCGGTCGTTGTCTCGAACCCGAGCGGCGCGCAGATCAGCTTTGTCGATGACGGCGCGGCGGGCACCAGCGATGTCAATGCGGTCAGCACCTCCGTCACGTCGACAGGTCTTTCCGGCACGGGCACAGGTATCCCGCTCTTCGTTGATGGCAATGGTCAGAAGGCTTATTCCGGCAGTCTCGACAATCCGGCGCAGTCGGTCGGCTTTGCCGGTCGCATCACCGTCAATCAGGCGATTGTGGCCGATGACACGTCGCTGGTGATCTACAACGCTTCAACACTGATCGGTGACGACACGCGCCCGAACGATCTGCTGGCGCGTCTCACCGACAGCACGCGCTCCTATTCGGCCTCGACCGGCATCGGCAGCAGCACGACGCCGTTCAACGGCTCGGTGGACAGCTTTGCCCGCCGCATCGTCTCGGTTCAGGCCGCAGCGGCGCAGAATGCCAGCGATGCCGCTTCCTCGCAGTCGATGGTATCCGACGCGTTGCAGGAAAAATTTGATAGTGAGACCGGCGTGAGCATCGACAATGAAATGTCGAACCTCATCGTCTTCCAAAACGCCTATGCCGCGAATGCCCGTGTGATTTCCACGGTCAAGGAACTGTTTGATGTTCTGTTGAGCATCGGAAGGTAAGCCATGCAGATTTCGTCTTATGCCCAGTCACTTTCGATGCGTAACGGCATCAATCAGATCCAGACGCAGCTCTCCGATCTCCAGAAGCAGCTCACCACGGGTCTGAAAACCGACAGCTATGCCGGTCTTGGCGACGCGCGCTCGCTCGTGCTGGCACTGACGGGGCAGATGCAGAAGTCGAATTCCTATCTCGATACGATCCAGACGACGCAGCTCCGCATCGAGTCGACGATGAACGCGCTTCAGAGCATGAACAATATCGGTTCGGAGCTGAAGACAGGCAGCCTGTCCAGCACATTCAAGCTGACCAGTGGCGGCCAGACGGATTTGCAGATCACGGCAGGCATGCGCCTCTCGGAAGTTGTCGATCTGCTGAACCTCAATGTGGCCGACCGTCAGTTGTTCGGCGGCAAAGACACGCAGACGACACCCGTCGTCACCTCGACCATGATGCTCGACGGCGACACGACCCATGCGGGCCTCAAGACGCTGATCGCCCAGCGCAATGCCGCTGATCTTGGCAGCGATGGTCTTGGTCGTCTTGCGCTGACGTCCGCGATCCCCGGCACGGTGAATATCGCGGAAGATGCCTCGCCGAGCGTGTTCGGTTTCAAGCTTTCCAACTTCACCTCGTCGCTCAGCGGCACGACTGTGTCCGATCCGGCCACAACACCGGCAAGCCTCGATGTTGCGTTCAGCGCCACGCCGCCTACCGAAGGCCAGAGCGTGTCGTTTGACCTGACGCTTCCCGACGGCACATCGACAACGGTGACACTCACCGCGACGACGAACTCTCCTGCCGGTGCGGGCGAATTCACCATCGGTGCGGATGCGGCGACGACGGCGACGAATTTTCAGGCGGCGCTCGACACATCGTTGCAGACGGAAGCCAAGCAGTCGCTCGTTGCCGCTTCGACGGTTCAGGCGGGCAATGAATTCTTCACCAACCCGCCCATGCGCGTTGACGGCCCGCCTTATGACACTGCGACCGCCATGGTTGCCGGTACGCCGGACAACACGGTCATCTGGTATCGCGGCGACAGCACAGGCACAGCGGGCAATAATTTCATCGCCACTGTGGGCGACGGCGCGCAGATCGCATACGGCGCGCGGGCCGATCAGGGTGCCTTGGCGACAGTTGTCAAAAATGCGGCGCTGCTCGCGGCGGTTTCCTATACGGGCACAGACACGGCCAATGAAACCAAAGCCTATGCCGAGTTGACAAAGCGCACGGCGGGCGCTCTCAACCATAATGACGGTTCGCAGTCGCTCGAAAGCGTGATGACGGATCTGGGCCTCAAGGCCGCGACGCCCGACACAGCGCAGACCAAACTCCAGACGCAGATTTCGACAAGCAAGTCCGTGCTGGCCGATACGCAGAACGCTGACCCTTACGATGTGGCGACCAAGCTAAGCTCATTGATGACACAGCTCCAGGCGAGCTATCAGGTAACGTCGAGCCTGTCGCAACTGTCACTGGTGAAATTCCTCTAAGCGCCGGGGGGCGATGAGGGGCGAAGAAAAAGGAGCCAGGTGACTGGCTCCTTTTTTATTGCTCTGAATTTCAGGTGTGTGCGGATCGTTGTCCGGCTACGCGCTTACGCGGGCTTCTGCATCAGGCCGGCGGCGATCTGGCGGTTGATGTTGATCAGCACATCAAGCATTTCGGGCGCGGGTGTGGACTGGATTTCGATCGTGCGTTTGAACACGAAAATGCCGAGATTGGCGATGATCTGGCGGATTTCTTTGGGCAGTTGGCTTTCGCTTTCTGTCACCGAGGTCGTAAAGATCGTCCAGATGGTGCGGTTGTAGAGGAGGGCGGGATCAAGGTCTGCGGGGGCTTTGTCGCCGGTCCAGGCTGCCTTGACCTGATTGAAGCGGGCCGCTGCCTACATCAGAACGGTGGCTTCGACTTCGCGCGGGTCATTGCTGTGGCGTGCTGCTTTTGCGTAGGCCTCATGCGGACGTGACATTCCCAAACAGCTCCCGTTCGTACTCGATGAGTTTTCGAGCTTCCTTAAGAGCTTTATACATTTCGCCGGTTAAGATTTTATTGTTGATGCTGTCGATGAACGTTCGTGTACTGGGAGCAGCTTCTAACACATCATTAACAAGCGAGAAGTAGAGGTCGTGGTGCTGCACGGGGTCGGCGGCTAGATACATCATCTGAAGCATCAGATAGATCTTCTTGCAGGGCGTATCGGCATCGTCGAGGCGCAGGATGTCTTTTTCGCGCAGGATAGGCGCGTCCCCTTCGATGAAGAGGCGTGTGCGCTGGTCGTCATTGGTGATGACGCTGTCGCCGAGGATGAAACGCTCACCGGGCTTGAGTTCGACTTTAAGGGCCATGGTGTGTTGTCCCGCTCTGTTTAGACCCCGCATAAGGGGGAAACTGATTCTCGCCCGCAGGCGCCTTGTGAGTTTAAGTCATACTCCCTGACGGGCCCCCATGACAAATGAGACAGACGAAACGAAAACGGCGGGAGCTTGCGCTCCCGCCGTTCTGTTTGGTCTTTGACCCGGCGATTAACGCAGGATCGAAAGGATGCTCGACTGAGCCTGGTTCGACAGCGAGAGAGCTGTTGTCGCCAGTGACTGACGTGTCTGGAGGGCGAGAAGGTTCGCGCCTTCGAGGTTCGTGTCGGCAAGCGTCAGATCGCCGGCGCCGGCCTGGAGGTTGTCAATCGTCGACTGTGTGTGCGACTGACGGTTGTTGATCACGGCAAGGTTCGAACCGAAGGTCGAAGCCTGTGTGCGCAACGTCACTTTGGCAGAGTCCAGAGCGGCAGTTGTCGCATCGACTGCAGTCTTCGAGGACCAGTCGGTCACGGCGGAGAGGCCGAGGCCGGTGGAGCTCATGTCAACGGCTTTCAGCGTCAGCGAAGACGTCTGAGTGGCGTTGAAGTTCACCGTCAGGTTCTTGTCCGTGCCCGCGCCATTCAACAGGTTGATGCCGTTGAAGCTCGAGTCGGCCGCCAACTGGTCGATCTGATCGCGCAGATCGTTGTATTGTTCGACGAACGCGTCACGGTTTGCACCGTTCGACGTCTTGGAGATGTTGCCGCCGATGGCCTTCGTGGCCGCGTCGCCGGAAACGGAGAAGTTCTGGCCGCCTTCGACCGAGAATTTGATCGAGGTGCCCGAGACGGAAACCGTCAGGCCCGAGACCTTGCCCGAAAGCGCAGTCTTGAGGTCGCCGGCGCTGGCAACGGCTGTGGACAGAGCCACTGAAGTCGTTGTTTCACCGATCGTGAAGGTCAGTGACAGACCGCTGTTGGCGGCAGTCGAGAAGTCGGTCGCAACGGCAGTGGCGGAAGCAGAAGCGGCTGTGATCGTCGTCTGGAGAGCCTGGTTAGCAACAGACTTCGCCTGTGTGACGAGCTTCTGGATCGCGTCGATGCCGGTGCTGGCAGCGTTCACCGTCTTAACGGCCAGGCTCATGCTGTCCTGCAGCGTGGCAAGGTCGGAAGCGCGGTTGTTCAAACCAGCGGCCGTGAAGAACGAGTTGGCGTCGTCAACGGCCGTGTTGACTTTGTTGCCCGTCGCGAGGCGGTTCTGCGTTGCCGCCATCATCTTAGCAGTGCCCTGCAGCGAGAGCAGGTTGTCGCGGACTGAGGCTGAAAGTGTAATACCGGTCATAGTAGCTTTCCCTTCCTAGGAAATGTGTCAAAGCTCTTCCTGAGCTATGAGACGACTATGAACCCCAACATTTAATGTGCCGTAAATCGATACCCTCTGAATTCTTTAACGGATGAAAACCTTAACCGGCGCTAACCATATAAGTGTCTGAGGCATTTCGTTTTTTGTGAATCGCGGTTTTTTCGTACAAATTTTTTTAAAAAATAAAATGCAAAACGGGGCCCGAAAGGGCCCCGCTGCGTTTGGTCTTTATCTTACGGCGTCGTTTAGAAGAGCTTGAGAATGCTCTGCTGCGACTGGTTGGCGATCGAGAGCGCCGAGGTGCCGAGCTGCTGACGTGTCTGAAGGGCAAGCAGGTTGGCGCCTTCTTCGTTGGTGTCGGCGAGCGTGAGGCCCGAGGCACCTGTCTGCAACGTGTTGATCATGTTCTTCGTGAAGTCCTGACGCGACTGCACGATGGAGAGGCTCGAGGCGAAGGCGGTGGCCTTCACGCGCAGCGTCTGGAGGCTGCGGTCGTCGGCGTTCTGCACAACTTTGAGTGCGGCGTTGGTCGCAAAGTCCTCGTAAGTCAGCTTTGTGAGGCCGATGCCGCTGGACGATGTGCTCGTGCCGTCAATCGAGAGCTGCGAGGTCTGGTTTTCGTTGAAGTTCACCAGCAGGTTGCTGCCCGACTGGAGCAGGTTGATGCCGTTGAAGCTTGCGTCCTGCGCCAACTGGTCGATCTGGATGAGCAGGTTGTTGTAGTTGTCGACCTGCTTGTTGCGGTTGACACCGTTGTTCGTGGTGACGTCCGCCGCGATGGCTGTGCCGACCGCCGTGCCCGAAATCGAGAAGTTGTCGCCGCTGTCGACCGAGAATTTGATCTGACCGGCAGAGACCGAGACCGTGAGGCCCGACACCTGACCGGAGAGGGCGGTTTTAAGGTCACCGGCGCTCTGGATGTTGGCCGACAATGTGACGGTCACTGCCGACTTGTCACCGATCGTGAAGACCAGCGTCTGGCCGCTATTGGCTGCCGTGCTGTAGTCGGTGGGGACGACCGCTGACGATGTCGTCGCGGGCATCACTGTTGTCTGTAGAGCCTGGTTGGCGGCGGCTTTGGCCTGCTGCACCAGTTTCTGAATGGCGTCGATGCCCTGGCTCGCCGCGTTCAGGGTCTGCACCGCGAGGCCCATGCTGTCCAGCAGGGTGCTCAGGTCAGACGCGCGGTTGTTGAGGCCCTGCGCCGTGAAGAAGGATTGCGGATTGTCGATCGCGGTGCTGACCTTGAGGCCAGTTGCAACGCGCTGTTGCGTTTGATCGAGAAGTCGCGCCGTGTTCTGCATGCTGAGCAGATTGGACCGCATCGCACCAGAAAGAACCACATCAGCCATATTAGTAACCCTCCAGGGTCATGCCGGTGTGTTTGAACCCGGCTCGGATGCCATACTGAAAATTAATGCTTAATTCTGCGTAAACGCCCCGGATGTTTGTATCCAGAGCCGCGTCGGTTTCGTGACCGGCGTGGGGTCGAGGCGCTGTCTTACATCTACGGAACATTCATCAAACTCCTTGGGACTTTCGTATCTGCCAATGAGTTCGCAAGCATCGTGCCAGAGCATAGACTCATATAAATCAATGGCTTAGCATGTTTACCCGGTATTCACCAAGGGCAAGCCGTGCCGGGGCGGGAAATTATTGCCTGGGGATAAGTTTCCCTGCCGGGGCTTTCGGGACAAAAAAATACCGGAGAGGCTTTGCGCATCTCCGGTATGAAAAATTTTTTCTTAAAGGCGAAAAAAATGATGTTCAGAGGGCTGATTGAAGCAGTCCGGCTGACATTTTGTGCATTTAGCCCTTCTGGCCGCCCTTCTGGCTCTGTGCGTCGCGCAGGTCTTTGGCGATGGTCCGCACGAGGTCAGCGTGGTCAAAGCCGGGCATCACGGAATAGGTCGTGAGGCTCGGATGCCAGGGCAGGTAGCCGAGGCCGAGCTGCATCGGATGGTGCGCGGGCATATAGATGAAGCCGCGGATGCCGAGTGATCCGGCCATTTCGGTGGCCGCATTCCAGAGCCCCGTCACGTAATCAAGTTCGGCTGTCAGGGCCGCTGTGCCTGCCAGGTCATTATGTGTGTCGAGGTCCGGCATTTCATGGATCGTGAGGCCGTGCTTTTCAGCGGCGTCACGGATTTCGTCGGCGGGGAAGCCGAATTGCAGATTGATGAGCTTCGCGCCGTCGATCTCCTGAAGAGCGGCCCAGTCAATCGGATCGGTTGCCATCATGTCGCGCAGCGGCGTGTGCAGGCCTGAGCGCCATGTCAGGCCGATCTTGGGACCGGAACCGAGACTGTCGAGCCATGTGCGGGCGGTCTGGCGCAGCGCCGGATCAGCCGCCAGCGGACGGCTTCCGTGCGGGAACGCGTCAGCCGAGCGGCGAAGCTGTGCGGCGATCATGCCGGCAGGGGCCGTGTAATCGAAATCCACTTCGTCGGCGTAATAGGTGAGCAGACCCGTGGAGCGTCCTGTCTCGGCGCGCACCGTCGCTTGCGGCCATGTGCGCTGATAGAGATCCACAAAGCGGCGGTCCGTCTCGATGATGACGTGCTTGGCCATTGCGATCACGTCATGGAAGCAGGTGGAGAAGCGCAGGTCGTCGCCCAGACCCTGCTCGCGCGTGATCATGATTGTTTTGTCGCTCAGGTCTTCGCCCTGCCAGATGAGGCCGGGGAAGGGGCGATAGGGTTTGCGCTGACCGCTGGCAAAGCCGTAGCCGTAAATGTCCCAGCCGTTTTCGATGCGGCCGGTGGCCAGCAGGCAGAGCGCGAAGTTCCACAGCATCGCGTCGTCCGTGGGGCGCAATGTCAGAGCGGTTGTGTAGGCTTCAAGCGCGTCCGCCGGACGGCAGGCGTTTTGCAGCGCCGAGCCCAGATTGTTGTGCGCTTCGACAAGGTCGGGACGGAGCGCGATGGCGCGCTCAGCGCAGGCGATACCCTCTTCGAGCATCGCGTTGTCGGCCAGCATGTTGCCGAGATTGCTATAGGCGGCCGCATAGTCCGGATTGAGTTCGATGGCGCGGGAGAACAGGTCCACCGCGCGCTGCGTCTCGCCTCTGTCACGAATGATATTGGCGAAAGCGAAATGAGCTTCGTGCGAATCCGGCTTGAGCCTGATCGCGCTTTCAAAGGCCACGACCGCCTCGTCAATCATTTTCATCGTCGCAAAAAGCGTCGCGGCATGCAGAACGGTGATGTGGTCTTCGGGTGCCAGCGCCACGGCCTTGTTCAGCGCATCGGCGGCTTCGGCGTGGTCGGCTTCTTCCTTGCTCTCTGCGAGAATTTTGCCGATGCCGCGAAAGGCGCGGGCATCTGTGTCGTTGATCCCGACGATCTCACGGTAAATCTTCAGCGCATCATTGTGGTCGCCTCTTTCGTCGAGCATGCGCGCGACTTCGAGGCGGCTCTCGATGTCGTCTGGCAGCAGACGTGCGGCTTCATTGAAGTGGAAGATCGCGCCTTCAATGTTTTTCTCTTTGGCGAGCAGGAAGGCGATGTTTTTGTGTGCGAGGGCAAATTCGGGATCGGCGACAAGCGCGTCACGCAAATATTTGATCGACTCTTCCGTGCTGCGGCCAACCTGATGCGTGAGAATGGCGAGAAGGCGCAACGTGCCGGGATGGCCGGGAAAGCGTTGGAGCAATTTGCGATAGAGGTTTTCAGCCTCTGTCATCATGCCCTGCGCCTGCAAGGTCACGGCACCGTTGAGAATTTTGTCGATTGCGTCCGGTGTCGAGACGGATTTCCCGTTTTTGCGCTTCATTGCAGCGTTCGCCGTTGATTTGCCCATTGGGAGTTGCCCTTCGATTGCCCACTATACTGACCTTGCCGAAACAGGGTTAGTAACAGGTTAATTTTTACGATTTGTTAGGTCTGGTTGTTCAGACCCGGCTGTCCAGTGCGATGGCTGCCGAGCGGTTGCCCGCGCGCGATGTCATGGCGGCATTGCGGCCATAGCCGAGCGTCGGGGCTTTGTGTTCGTTCACAGTGTCGGCAACCGATTTCAGAATGCGCTCGGACACGGATTTGGCTGCGCCCAGCACATCGCGGTTGCGGGTGAGGGCGGCGTCGAGTTCTGCCATTTTGGCCTTGAGACGCGCGATTTTTTCTGACGGCGCGCGGTCGATGAGCTCTTTGCGGCGGCTGATCGCCTGAATATCCATCGCATAGTCATTGGCGAGGCGGATCTTCTCGTCCTGCAATTCCCCGATTTTGAGGAGCTGCTGGGTTTCAAGCATCTCGGTTTCGCGGGTGATCACATCGAGAAGCTGGGTGCTGAGAAGCAAAACCCGCTCGACAAGTTCGGCGGGGCTCAGATCGGTTGCGGACAGGCGGGATGGCGCGCTCACTGGCTTCTTTCCTGAAGTTTGAGGATTTCGCCGTAGATCTGGTCGGCAATGCCGACGCCACCGGCTTTGCTCATTTCCTTGCCGTATTCGCTGACAAGCATGGAGCGGAATGTGTCTTCGCCCGGACCGCCGCCAAAGGTTTCGTCGGTCTGGACGCCTTCAAACATGGACTGGGCCATCGAGGACATGAACTGGGCTTCAAAGTCCTGCGCCGTCGCCCAGGCGCGGGCATCATTGTGCAGTTTCGCCTTGGGCAAAGGGGCTTGCATATATGTCTGGGTCAACGGGTTCTGGGTGGCGACGTTCATTACATCACCTCGATTTCGGCCTGAAGGGCACCGGCGGCCTTGATGGCCTGCAAAATGCTGATCATGTCGCGCGGGTTGACGCCCAGCGCATTGAGGCCGTCCACCAGCTCTTTCAGGCTGATGCTGCCGTCCACGAGAGCCAGTTTGCGGCCCTTTTCTTCGTCCACCGAGACATTGGTGCGGGGCACGACGACTGTTTGGCCGTTCTGCGAGAAGGGGGCGGGCTGGCTCACCTGCGGGGTTTCGGTGACGCTGATCGTCAGGTTGCCCTGTGCGATGGCGACTTTGCTGACGCGGACGTCCTGACCCATGACGATGATGCCGGAGCCTTCGTCGATGACGACGCGGGCAGGCAGGTCGGGCTCGACGCGGAGCTGTTCGATTTCGGTGAGAAGGCCCACGACATTGCCGCGATAACCGGCGGGGACGGTCAGTTGAATTGTTGTCGGATTGTCGGCGCGGGCCGTGCTGTTGCCGAGATAGGAGTTGATGGCTTCGGCGACGCGAACGGCCGTTGTGAGGTCGGGGTTGCGCAAGGACAGGCGCAGCGTTTGCAGGTCAGCCAGTTTGAAGTCGATTTCACGTTCGACGATGGCACCATTGGCGATGCGGCCGTTGGTCGGCACACCGCGCACGACCGAGGCGCCTTCGCCCTGAGCGGCAAAACCGCCCGTTGCAACCGAGCCTTGTGCCACAGCGTAAACCTGACCATCGGCACCTGTGAGCGGGGTAACGAGAAGGACGCCGCCCTGAAGGTTCGTGGCGTCGCCGAGCGCGCTCACCGTGACGTCGATATGTGTGCCCTGTGTCGAGAAGGCGGGAAGGCTTGCGGTCACCATCACGGCGGCGACGTTATCTGTTTTCAGTTGCGTGCCGCGCGTGTTGACGCCGAGGCGTTCCAGCATGGCGATCAGGCTCTGCTGTGTGAACGGTGCGTTGCGCAGCGTGTCGCCTGTGCCGTTGAGGCCGACCACGAGGCCGTAACCGACGAGCAGGTTGTCGCGGACGCCTTCAACATCAACGATGTCTTTGACGCGCGAGGCGGCGGAGGCGGGAAGCGCCACGGCAAAAGACACCGCCAGAACAATGGCGGTGAGCTTCACACAAGGACGAAAGAGGGTGGCGATGAGCCTGAACATTCACAAAAACCGTCTGATCGCGGATTGACACATGGCTTTGTAAGCGAAACCCGTGCCACTTGCGGCTGTTCTGATCTTTCCGGATAAGATATTGAATTTATTGAATTAATTTATGGTCAATCTATGCGCGGAGAGGGGCGTTTTTGTCCCTCAGGGCAGGTCTTTCCGCTCACCCGGCAATATCTTCCGCTACTCTTTTTTAGGCTTAACGCCGCCTTAAGATTTCTCGGCCAAGCTGTCGTTTCAGATGGCCGCATTGTGATTTGCGGTCGGGCTTATGGGGCAATGCAATGAAGATTGGCGCAAGCCGCCAAATCGGATCGACAAATGCAAAGCGTGGCGTCTCCGCCCGCGGTGCAGGGTCGGGCTTTGCCGTGAGCGATGCCGAAGAGGGCCGTGGCCTTGCGGGTCTTGGTGCCGCTTCCTCTCTGACCGCTGTCGATAGTCTGCTGGCGTTGCAGGAAACAGGCGGCCTTGAAGATGCCACCTCGTCGCCGCGTCGGGCTATGGCGCGCGGCGAACAGATGCTCGACATTCTCGACGACATCAAATTGTCGATCCTGAGCGGGCAGGTGCCGGAAGTGAAGCTGACGCGCCTGCTTCATGTCGTTGAAGGCCAGCAGTCGCAGGTCCGTGATCCCGCACTTGCCGACATTCTCGACCATATCGAGCTGCGTGCCCGTGTCGAGCTCGCCAAATTCGGCAACTTCCCCAAAGATTAATAATCACCGTTAAAAACCTGATCTTTTGATCTATGCGCGAAATCCCGAATCGGATTAGCCTTCTTCAAATATGGCTTATATTTCAGGTGGTTACGGGGATCTGTGGGTAAGGGTCCAGAACAGTTGAGAATCCTAATGCCTCTCCCTATACTCCGCCGCGTTTTCTATAGGGCCTCTGCGTAAAGGGGCTGTCTGAGGAGAGATGAAGGCGCATGGTTGTACGGTTGCCTAAGGGCTATATGCCTTCCGATGACGAGCCGTTTATGAACAAGCGGCAGAAGGAATACTTTCGGCGCAAGCTCGAAAAGTGGAAGGAAGACATCCTCGTGGAAAACCGCGAGACGCTTCAGCACCTTCAGGAAGAGACCATTCATCACCCCGATCTCACAGATCGCGCGACATCTGAAACCGAGCGTTCACTTGAGCTGCGCACGCGTGACCGCCAGCGCAAGCTCGTGTCCAAGATCGACGCGGCGCTGCGCCGTGTTGAAGAGGGCACTTACGGTTATTGCGAAGAAACGGGCGAACCCATCAGCCTCAAACGCCTCGACGCCCGCCCGATCGCCACGCTGTCAATCGAAGCGCAAGAACGCCACGAGCGCCGCGAGAAAGTTTACCGCGACGATTGATTTGATTGTCTGTGTGCTGAATAAATGAAAACGCGGCTCTTTTTATGAGAGCCGCGTTTTTCATTTTTGGAATGCTCGCGTCTGTACCCTCAGAAAAAATCATTCACCTCCCCCTTGAGGGGAGGTGAGGAATGGGACGAACAAGAGATAGATGCAAAACAAGCGGGGAAATCTAATTTTTTTTCCGCTATCCCCGCCTGGGGATTAGAAATCCCGGCTTATCCCGCAAAATAAATATATTTCCCGCAAAATCCGAAAATACGCGTCCGTTGGTCAACAATGAAACCCAACGATCTTTGCATGGAAACCTACGATCTCTTGCAAGAAAGGCATGAAATCGACGGACAAAAGTTGATGGATAAAGTGCCTGTTCCCGCTTTTTCAACCCCGCCAAAAGCGAAAACGCGGCCCTCTTTCGAGTGCCGCGTTTTGCATTTCCGGAGCCGTACATCCGGGCGTCCGGAAGCCCAATCCCACCTCAGGGAAGGAATTAGAAGGGCATGATCACGTCATAAAGCTGCTGGCCGTAGCGAGGCTGCTGAACGTCCGTGAGCGGACCACGGCCGCCGTAGGAGATGCGCGCTTCGGCGATCTGTGTGTGCAGGATCGTGTTGGTGCTGGAAATATCTTCCGGACGAACGATACCGGCGACGAGCAATTCGCGGACTTCGAAATTGACGCGCACTTCCTGGCGACCTTCGATGACGAGATTGCCGTTTGGCAGAACTTGTGTGACGACGGCGGCGACGGTGAGCACGACGCTTTCCTTGCGATCAACAGAACCCGAACCGGCGCTTGAGCCATCGCTTGTCACGTCAACAAGTTTCGCGGGATCGACAGCTTCAGGCAGAACTTTGCTGAGCTGCGATTCAAGACCAAAGAAATTCGGTGCGCCTGCGGCTTCCGAATTGGCGCGTGTGCGCTTCGTCGCGTTGTTGACTTTGGCGCTGTCGGAAATGTTGATGATCACCGTCATAATGTCACCGACGCGGGCGGCGCGCTGGTCGCGGAAGAAGGCGCGCGAACCTGAGCGCCACAACGAGTTGGGTTCATAGACAACCTGTTCCGGTGCGGGCATCGGCATGCTGACGGGGCGGTAGCCTGCTTGTGCCGTCGGATTGTTGATCGGTGCGAGCGCGGGCGCTGTGCCGATACCTTCGATGCGATCGACGGCGCTGCATGCGCCCAACGATGCGGCGAGCGTGGCGGCGGCAGCAAAACCAATGAAGCGACGGATGAACATTAGAGCCTCTGTGAGCGAAAAAGTGTTGCGTAGCAGCGTCGGGCGCGATTGATCAGGATTTCAGGTCAATGTTTTGCGGAACAGTTTGGGCCTGAATTTTCGGTGCGGTCAGGTTGTCGATACGCACGCGGTTCGGGCCTTCGATGACGCCCTGAACCGTGCGGCTTGAACGCGGATTGAGAATGTCGATTGTGTCGCCGATGGCGCCGCTCTGCATGGCGCGGCCACGGGCGAGCAGGGTGAGTGCGCCCGTCGAATAGTTCATGTCCACGACGGACCCTTTGGCAACCGCGATGGGCATCTGCATGTCGGTGAGGCGCACGGGCTCACCGGCGCGCACAGGGTAGCGCGGCGACATGCCGATGATGTTTGTTGTGGTCGTGATGACATTGCTGCTGACGCGCGCGGCGGGCAATTTGATCCACTGAATATCGGCCTGTGTCACAACCGTGCCCGGTGTCACATCATGGAGAAGCACCGGCACGTCGGCGACGGCGTAAGCGCGACCGATGACACGGCGCAGCGTTGCATTGGCGTCGTTGGCGGGCGCGCGGACGATGGCGTCAAAGGCCCCGTTGCGGACATTGAACGAGATCTGTTCGACCTTCACGGTTGTTGCGTCCTGCTCGCCGACTTTGATACCGGCATTGCCGCCGGTGAAATCGACCTGCATGCTTGTTGTCGGCAGAAGCGAGGGATTGTTGTCCTTGATGGCGCTGACGATGGCCGACGACACATCGGCATCAGGCACCGTCACACCATTGCGTGAAACGGAGATGTGTGTGAGGCCCGTTGTGTTGCGCCAGGCAAGGCCGTTGCGGCGCGCAAGGAGTGAGAGCTTCGAAACGGAGATGTCGATGCTTGTGCCGGGCGCGGGCGCAGCGCCCACGATCACGTCGGCAGCATCGCCCGCATTGTCAAACACATCGCCGAGCGTCACCACGTCACGGGCAACCGTGGCGCTGCTGTTGAGTTCGGCGGCATCAGCGACGAACGCACCGGCCATGAGAAGCACGGGGACGAGAGCAAGAGCTTTAAGGTTTGAACGAAAGCGCATTTTCAACATGTCCACTTAGAGAACGGTTACTTCAGGTTGGAAGTGGTCTGCATCATTTCGTCTGACGCGGTGATGATCTTGGCGTTCATCTCGTAGGCGCGCTGTGCGGTGATGAGGTCGGAAATTTCAGTGACCGCATTGACGTTCGATGTTTCAAGGAAGCCCTGCTGCAAACCACCAAAGCCCGTTGAGGCCGGCGCGCCTGTTGTCGGCGCGCCGCTCGCGGCGGTTTCGATGAAGAGGTTGTCGCCCTGCGGATCAAGCCCCGCTTCGTTCTGGAAGTTCGACAGTTCAAGCTGGCCGACGATTTGCGGCGTGGTCTGGCCGGGAATGGTTGCCTGCACCTGACCGTCTTTGCTGATCGTGATGTCGGACGCTTCCGGCGGAATGGTGATGCCGGGCGCAACGGCATAACCGTCGGACGTGACGATCTGACCGTCGGGGCTCAACTGGAAATTACCGGCGCGCGTATAGGCGTCCGTGCCGCTCGGCATTGTGATGCGGAAATAGCCGCGGCCCTGAATGGCGAGGTCGAGTTTGTTGCCGGTATTGTTCATGTCACCCTGCGTCATCACGCGCGAGACGGAACCTGTTTTCACACCGAGACCGATCTGCACGCCTGAGGGAACAATCGTGCCCGTGTCCGACGAGTTCGTGCCGACGCGGCGCAGGTTCTGATAGAGCAGATCCTGAAATTCCGCATGCTGGCGCTTGAAGCCGGTCGTGCTCATGTTGGCGATGTTGTTGGAGATCACCTCGACGTTGAGCTGTTGGGCCATCATGCCTGTGGCGGCGATGCTGAGCGACTGCATTGATTTGTTCCTTGGCTTCTTAGTGGTCGGGTGAAGTGCGAAGTGTGTTCAGTGTTGGTTTAGGCGGCGCCGGTGATTTGCGAGATTGCTTTGGCGCGCATGTCGTCGGCTGTCTGCACGAGCTTGGCGGCGCTGATATAAGCGCGCTGCACATCGATCATGTTTGTCATCTCGACGATGGAATTGACGTTGGAGCCTTCAATCGATCCCTGAACCAGACGGGGTTCGGTGACGGGTGACGGCGTTTGTGTGGTTGTGTAGAGCCCGTCGCCGGTGGCTTTCAGCTCTTGCAGATTGCCAAAGCTCACGAGGCCGAGCTTGCCGCGCTGACCGTTGTCGGTTGTCACCGTGCCGTCGCGGGCGATTGTGATCGTGCCTTCATCTTTGGAGAAGGTCAGCGGCGAACCTGAGTCACCAAGGACCGGCATGCCGCCTTCTGTGACGAGCTGGCCCTGATCATTGATCTGGAAATGGCCGCCGCGTGTGTACTGAATGCCCTGCTGCGTCTGGACGGAGAACATGCCTTCGCCGTACACTGCGACGTCGAGCGGATTGCCCGTGGCTTTCATTTCGCCGTCGCTCATGTTGCGGTACTGGCCGTAGTCCTGCACGAAGGAGAGCGTCTTGTCGGGGCTGTCCTCGCTGGCGGTCGGCATCAGATATTCGTCGAACAGCATGCTCGAGGATTTGAAACCCGTCGTGTTCATGTTTGCGAGATTGTTCGCAATGGTCGACATCTCCCGCGCCATGGCGGACTGCCTTGAAAGACCGATGAGAAGTGCGTTGTCCATAACAGAACCATCAGGGTTATCGAATTCGGTGGTGCGGTGATCCGCCCGCAGACAACAGTGCAGACCCTGTGCCAACGGCAAGTTTCAATAATTTCAATGAGTTGGGTTGTTTTCCGGCTCGGGCGGCGGCGCGCACTGGCAGGCTTTACCGGGCAAGAATTGCCGCTTATCGCGCGCTCGGGCAACGCTTCATTAACTAAAATCAGTAAATATCCAGAGGCGCTAAGAGCACCTCAAGACATTGACGGTGAGCGCGGATCAGGTGGCTGACACTTTGCCAGAAGGCGGGGGCGGGTTGGCGGGCAAAGTGGGCAAGTCATATGTCTTCGACAGATACAGACGATATTGATAATGCGGATGGCGAGGGTGCACCGGCAAAGCGCAAGCTGAGCGGAAAGGTCCTCATTCTCTATATCGTGCTGCCGCTCGTTGTGCTGATCGGTGCCGGTGTCGGCGTTTATATGTCGGGCCTTTTGGGCGGCGAAGAGAAGCACGAGGAAAAGCCCGTTGTCGCAATGCCGGTCTTTTATGAGTTGCCGGAATTTCTGGTCAATCTGAGCGGCGAAGCGCCCCAGCATTTTCTCAAGATGAAAGTGACGTTGCAGATCAATGACGCCGAGGCCGCCAAACGCCTCGATGCGGAGTTGCCGCGCGTGCTTGATGCGTTTCAGGTTTTCCTGCGCGAGTTGCGCCCCGAAGACGTGCAGGGCTCCGCCGGCATGTTGCGCGTGAAGGAAGAGCTTTTGCGCCGCATCAATCTGGCGATCCAGCCGCCTCTGGTGAAGGACATTCTCTTCCGCGAAGTGATTGTTCAGTAATTTAGAATTTTGGCTTTTGCCTTTCGGGGCAATTTTAGAACAGCGTGGCAAGTGTCATGGCGACAGTGGACGAAATCGATCAGGACGAAATGGCTGCGGCTATGGCAGCGATGGATGCCGAGGAAGACGAGGCACCGGCAGAGCGTGTCTATCGCCCTTCGCCTGAGCGCGTTCTCAATCAGGATGAAATCGACAGTCTGCTCGGCTTTGAAGTCGAGGAGGAGCAGGTCGGCGAGCGCACGGGTATCGGCGCGATCATCAACTCGGCGCTCATCTCGTATGAACGTCTGCCGATGCTTGAAATCGTCTTCGACCGTCTCGTGCGTCTGATGACAACCAGCCTGCGTAACTTCACCTCCGACAACGTCGAAGTGAGCCTCGATAATATTTCGTCGATCCGCTTCGGCGATTATCTCAATTCCATTCCTCTGCCTGCCGTTCTTGCCGTTTTCCGCGCAAAGGAATGGGACAATTACGGCATGTTCACGGTCGACTCGAACCTCATCTATTCGATCGTTGACGTGCTGCTCGGCGGTCGTCGCGGCACAGCGGCGATGCGCATCGAAGGCCGTCCTTACACAACCATTGAGCTTAATCTTGTCCAGCGCATGATCGAAGTCGTGTTGCAGGACGCGAAAGCCGCGTTCGAGCCTTTGTCGCCTGTGACACTTGAGCTTGACCGCATTGAAACAAACCCGCGCTTTGCCGCCATTGCGCGTCCCGCCAATGCCGCGATCCTTGTGAAGCTGCGCATCGACATGGAAGACCGTGGCGGCCGCATCGAAATGCTGCTGCCCTATGCGACGCTCGAACCCATCCGCGAACTTCTGTTGCAGATGTTCATGGGCGAAAAATTCGGCCGTGACTCGATCTGGGAAAGCCATCTGGCCACCGAATTGTGGTCCACGAAAGTCGCCATCGACGCCGTGCTCGACGAACAGAAGATCACGTTGCGCGAAGTTATGGATTTCAAGGTCGGCCAGACCCTGATGCTGAACAACGGTCCCGACGCGCTGGTCGAAATGCGCTGCGGCGGTATTCCGCTCGCACATGGCCGCATCGGTCGCATGAGCAACAATGTGGCCGTGCGCATCGAAGACGGCATTAAATTCAAGAGTAAACCGACGACTGCGCCCGATAGCGGCGAAGCGAAAGCGGGTGGAGAGCGTTGATGGATTTGTCTGTGGGTTCAATGCTTGAAGTCATTGTGAGCCTGTTGCTCATTGCCACAATCGGCTATTGCGCCACGATTGACCGTCGCCTGCGCGCCATGCGCGAGGGGCAGGATGGTCTGCGCGATCTGATCCGCGATCTGTCCGGTGCCACGACGCAGGCGATGAGCGCCATCGCTCACTTGCGTCAGGCGAGCGACGCGACCGGCGCTGCCCTCAGCGAGCAGGTCAAGCGCGGCGCAACACTTGCCGATGAATTGTCGCTGATGGGTCAGGCGGGCAATGACATTGCCAATCGTCTCGGTGGCATCGAAACGCGCCGTTCTGCCGCGCCCTCCATGCCGCAGCCCCAGCCGCAGATGCAGCCGCGCATTGTGCAGTCGCGTCCCGTTGCTGCGTCGCGTGCCCCCGTTGCCGCTTCAACTCCCAAAGCCGAGCCGCATGCGTTGCTCGATCTTCTCAAACGCGCCCGTTAAGCGCCAACCGACAAGGCCCGTCCCATGCTTGAGCGCCTTCGCCTTTTGCCGACTG
>Ga0164241_10001891_pt1 | contig 24084 bp, 17 predicted proteins | sample OricomyardsoilBY_FD_108780 | JGI IMG/M metagenome (GOLD analysis project Ga0164241, IMG submission 108780) | Backyard soil microbial communities from Emeryville, California, USA - Original compost - Back yard soil (BY) | ecosystem: Environmental > Terrestrial > Soil > Unclassified | place: USA... | reverse complement strand
GCGCCCGCGGCGCAGCGCCTCGCTGTGCTTGTTGCGGGCGATGCCGTACAGCCACGCGGCGGCGGGCTCGGGCCGCGGCTCGTAGCGCGGGAGCGCCTGGAGGGCGGCCGCGAACGTCTCGGCGGTCAGGTCGAACGCGACGTCGGCGGTCGCGACCCGGCGCCGGAAGAACCCGAGCAGGCTGGTCGCGTGGCGGCGGTAGAAGACGCCGAAGGCCTCCGGATCGGCACGCGCCGCCACCAGCAGCTCGGCGTCGGTGCGGGGGTCGGTCGGTTCCATCTTCAGACGCAATGTCGACGACGGCGATTCTGTGACCGTCGTAGGTTGCCGGAATGCGTGCGATCCAGATCGAGGAGTTCGGGGGCCCGGAGGTCCTGCAGCTCGTCGACATCCCGAAGCCGGTGCCCGCCGAGGGCGAGATCCTGATCCGGGTCACGCGCGCCGGGATGAACTTCGCCGACACGCACCAGCGCCACGACCAGTACGTCGCCAAGGCGCGGCTGCCGCTCGTCCCGGGCAGCGAGGTCGCCGGGGTACGGGAGGACACGGGCGCGCGCGTCGTCGCGCTGTGCGGCACCGGCGGCTACGCCGAGTACGCGACCGCGCCGGCCGCGCTGACGTTCCCGATCGCCGACGGCGTCGACGACGGGACGGCGCTCGCGCTGCTCGTCCAGGGCCTGACCGCGTGGCACCTCTACCGCACCGCGGCCCAGCTGCGGCGGGGGGAGTCGGTCGTCGTGCACGGCGCCGCGGGCGGCACCGGGACGCTGCTCGTGCAGCTCGGGAAGCTGATGGGCGCGGGCCGTGTGATCGCCACCGCCTCGACGCCCGACAAGCGCGCGCTGGCGCTCGAGCTCGGCGCCGACGAGGCGGTCGACGCGGAGCCCGAGGGGCTGCACGACCGGCTCGTCTCGGCGAACCTCGGCGCCGAGGTCGACGTGGTCTTCGAGATGGCCGGCGGGCGGTCGTTCGAGGAGTCCTTCGACGCGCTCGCGCCGTTCGGGCGGATCGTCGCCTACGGGATCGCGACGCGCGAGCAGAACGAGATCCGGACCGGGAAGCTGCTGCGCACGTCGCGCTCGGTGGTGGGCTTCTGGTTCAACCACTGCCTCGAACATCCGGCCATGGTCGACGAGGCGCTGGCCGGGCTCTACGACCACGTCGCGCGCGGCGAGCTGCGCGCCGTGGTGGGGGAGACCTACCCGCTGTCGCAGGCCGCCGAGGCGCAGGTCGCGCTCGCCGAGCGGCGCACCAAGGGCAAGCTGCTGCTCGACCCGAGCGCCTAGCCGGTCTTGAAGTTGAACTGCGCGGCGTCGCGGTCGACGACGCCGTCGGCCGCGACCGCGCGCACGGTCACCGAGACCCCGGCGACGGCCCGCGGCCGCTTCAGGTCGCGGCGCATCTTCGCGACGACCGTGGCGCTCGCGGTGACCCGGACGCGCGTGCCCGAGATCGTGGCCTTCACCTCGTAGTCCGTCTGCCTGCGCCCGCTGAACCCGCCGGCGGCCGGCGTCACCTTCAGCGTGCACTTGCGCACGCACGTCGCGCGCACGTCCATGAGGACCCTCCGCGGCTTCGTCGCGTGGTCGGCGATCTTCACCTTCAGCCCGACGATGCTCGGCGGCTTCAGCGACGGCGTCGGCGTCCCGGCGGGGGCGCAGCCGGTCTCGGGGCCGGCGCCGGGGATCCGCTGGACGCGGTTGTTGCCCGTGTCGGCGACCAGGAGCGAGCCGTCGCACGCGAGCGCGAGGCCCTCCGGGCCGACGAGCTGCCCCGGCTCCGCGCCGGCCGTCCCGGTGGTCGCGACGACCGTGCCGGTGGCGTCGAGCAGCAGCAGCCGGTCGTTGGCGGAGTCGCTGACCCACAGGCCGCCCGCGGGGAGCCCGGCGCTCGTGGCCGCCGCGCCCGCGGGCAGGGCGGCGAGGCCGAACGGCGTGCTCGCGCGGGCGCCCCTGGGGTGCGCGATCTTCCACGTCGAGAGCAGCCTGCCGCTCGTGTCGTAGCGCAGGATCGTGCCGTCGGCGGGGTCGTCGTAGTGCTCGGACGGCGCCTGCGCGATCGCGATGCTGCCGTCGGCGAGCCGCGCGATCGAGAGGTTCGACCGGCCGCGCGGCGCCTCCTGGCCGACGATCCGGCCGGGGACGCCGTTCGCGTCGAGCGGCGCGAACGTGCCGCGGCCCTGGAGGACCCAGGTCGTGCCGTCGGCCGCGGCGTCGATGTCGGTCGGGACGAACGACGGGATCCTCTGGCCGGACTGGTCCGGGAGGGTGTCGCGGGCCACGCCCTTGCCGAGCAGGAGGATCTGGATGTCGTCGAGCACGCGCAGCGTGCGGTCGTCGGCGAACGCCAGCCCGCCCGGGCTCGAGACGATCGCGCTCGAGGTCTGGAAGCTCTTGCCCTGCGCCCAGGCGCCGAGATAGGAGCCGGCGAGCGAGAACCACGAGATCCGGGCGTTCCCGTCGGCGACCGCGACCTCGCCGAAGCGGTTGACCGCGACGTCGCGCGGCGCGGTGACGGTGCCCGCCGCGCGCCCGTCGAGCCCGATCGTGCCGCGCCAGGCGCCCTTCGGCCCGTAGCGGACGACGCGGTTGTTCGCGGCGTCGGCGACGAGCAGCTCGCCACCCTTGGTCAGCGCGAGCGCGCGCGGGAACTGGAGCTTCCCGCGCCCCGTGCCGAACGATCCGAACGTCCGCACCTGCTTCAGCTCGCGGTCGAGCTCGACGATCCGGTGCGCGTTGTTGTCGGCCACGAACGTGTGGCCGTCGCGGCCGACCACCACGTCGTAGGGGAACCGCAGCCGCACGCGCGGCTTCGCGCCCGCCGCGGACGAGGTGGCGCGCACGAAGCGGCCGGAGGTCGTGTACTCGACGACGCGGTGGTTGAGGTCGTCGGCGACGAGCAGCCGCTTGCCGGCCACGGCGACGCCCTGCGGCTGCCGGACCTTGCCGGAGGCGATCGTCTTCGGGTTCTTCCCGTCGAGCGTGAAGCGGTCGATCCGGTCGTTGGAGGTGTCGGCGACGTAGACGTGCTTGCCGTCGACGGCGATGCCGCCGCTCGCGCTCGACCCGGCGAACGACCCGGAGTTCGTGTGGATGTCGCCGAGGCCCCGCCCGAGCCGGCCCCAGCAGCGCACGACCCGGCCGTCGGCCTCGTAGACGGTGACGCGCTGGTGGTCGGTGTCGAGCGCGTAGACGCGCCCGTCGGCGCCCGCCGCGACGCCGCCGACCGCACCCAGCTCGCCGCACGCGCCGTTGCCGCGCTGGCCGAGCGTGGCCACCTGCCGGCCGTCGCGGAAGCGCAGGATCCGGCCGCCGTAGTGGTCGCCGACGAGGAGCGTGCCGTCGGGTGCGACCGCGACCGCCTCGGGGATCCGCAGCGTCCCGTCACGGGTGCCGAAGGCGATGGGGGCGGCGACCGCCGCGACGGCGGTGGCCGGGACCGGTGGGGGGAGCATGCGTTCCTACTTGGCTCGGGCGGGGACGGGTGTGACGCGCGCCTCCGACCCTACGGCGCGTCAGCGACGGACGGTGAACACGATCCGGCTGCGGCCGCGGGCTCCCGGGGTCCGGTTGTACGCCCGGTCGATCGCCTGCACGTCGAGGACGTAGCGGCCCGGCGGGAGCTTCGCGTGCGCGTCGAACGTGAACGGCGCGGCGGTGGCGGCCCTGTAGAACCAGCCGCGGCTCCCGCACCGGATCCGGCGGAACGCGCCGTGCGTGCGGCTCCAGCTCCAGCAGCGGTCGCCGAGGCGGCGGGTGATGCGGAGCTTGAGCATCAGCAGGCCGGACGGATCGTCGGCGACGTCGACGGTGATCGTGCGCGGGGCCGTCCGCGGCGTGAAGAGCGCGCCGTCGGAGATCCCCGCGACGCTCGTGCCGGGCGCGACGACGTCGCGCGGCGGTGGGCCCGCGGCGGGCGCGTCGGCCGGCGTCGTCTCGGTGGTCGCCGGCGTCGTGGTCGTGGTGGTGGCTCCGCCGTCGCCGGCCGACGGTGCGGGCGGGTCGACCGTCACGGTGCGCTCGACGGCGGCGCTCGTGTCGAGGTCGTCGCTGGTCGTGAACGCGATCGTCCGCGTGCCCGGCGTCGGTCCGGGTTCGAGCGCGACGCCGCGCAGCGCCGCGGTGAACGCGTCGTCGCCGGCGGCGCCCGTGAACGTGATCGCGTGCCCGTCGGGCTCGGCGGTCGCGGTCAGCCCGTCGACGCCGGCGGCCACGAGGCGGTCCTCACCGGCCACGAAGCCGCCGGTCACCGCGACGGTCGCCGAGGTCAGCGCGTCGCCGTCGGCGTCGGAGGCGGCGAGGTCCTCGGCGATCGCGGGGGGCGTGTTCACGCGCGACTCGTAGACGTCGACGGAGCTGTCGGTGTCGCTCGGCAGCAGCCGCTCGGCCGAGGTGAAGAACACGTGCCGGGCGTCGTCGCTGACGCCGCGGTAGATCTCCGGGAGGTCGAGCGTGCCGCCGGTCAGCAGCCGCGTGGCGCCGTCGACGCGCTCGAAGAGATCGTCCTCGTGGTCGACGTCGTCGGCGGTCAGCGGGCCGGCGCTCTGGAAGAGGATCCGGGTGCCGTCGGGCGACGCGCCGGCGAGGCTCGCGGCGTACGGGCCGTTGTCCTGCCGCTCGCTCACCGTCACGCGCCGCGTCACGCCCTCGAAGCGCTCGTAGACGTCGTCGGCGAAGTCCGTGTCGTCGGGCGTCAGGCGTTCCTTGGTGCGCACGTACACGCGCGTGCCGGCCGGGTTGATCCCGCTGAAGACCTGGTCGTCGGGGCCGCTGTTGCCGCCGTTGGGCCCGGTCGACTCGAGCGTGGTCACGCCGCCGGTGGTCTGGTAGAGGTCGCTGAAGGCGTCCGTGTCGGCGGGCGTCAGCCGCTCGTACGTGGTGAAGAAGACGTGCGTGCCGTCGTCGGTGCCGCGCTGGAAGTCGACGTCGGTGGCGTCCGGGGCGCCCGCGCCCGGCGAGTCGAGGTGGATCGAGACCGTGCCGTCCGTCGCGACGTCGGCGTGGTAGGCGTCGATCCTGTCGTCGACGTCGGCGGGGTCGATCGCCTCGTTCGTCTGGAAGTACACGTGCGCGCCGTCGGGGGTCGTCTGGCGCAGCGTCATGTCGCCGGCGATCGCGGTCGACGTCGCCGTCACGAGCGTGGTCGTGCCGCCGGAGCGCATGTAGACGTCGGTGCTCGCGTCGGTGTCCTCGTCGAGGAGCGCCTCGCGGGTCTCGAAGAACGCGCGCGAGCCGTCGACGGAGATCAGGCGGACGCCGCCGCCCGGGCCGACGCCGAAGCGGCCGCTGCCGTTGATCGTGCCCTGCGAGAGCCGCACGGTGTGCCCGTCGTAGCGCTCGTAGAGATCGACCGAGTCGTCGCGGTCGCCGCGGGCGAGGCGCTCGCCGCTGAGGAAGAGCACGTGCGCGCCGTCGTCGGACATCCCGGCGTAGGTCGGGCTCGTGTGCAGCAGGACGTCGCTGTCGTCGGGTGCGGTGACGAGGTACGTGTGCCCGCCGATCCGCTCGAAGAGGTCGGCGGAGCCGTCGTCGTCATCGGCGGTGAGCGGGTCGCTCGACAGCATCGCCACCGCGGAGCCGAGGGGGTTGACGCCGGAGAACCCGGCGGCCCGGTCGCCGTCCGCGTCGACGGGCTCCGGGAGGGAGACGAGGTCGGTCGTGTTGCGCGTGCGGACGTAGACGTCGCTGACGCCGTCGGTGTCGGCGGCGACGAGCGGCTCGGGCGTGCCGAAGTAGGCCTTCGTCCCGTCCGGCGTCGCGCCGCCCCACGACGCGGCGACCTCGTCGTTGCCGCCGGCCGAGACCTGCACGAGGCGGCGGTGGTCGGCGTGCGCGGCGGCGGGGGCGAGCAGCGCCGCCGCGAGGCCGGCTGCCAGGAGCGCCCGCGCGCGGGGCGCGCTCACGCCTTCTTGCAGGCCAGCAGCTGCAGGTACGGGGCGTTGGTGCCGGGGACGTCGCCGGTGGCGTTGACCGTGATCCCGGTGAACGAGGGCAGCGCCTTCGCGGTGACCGTCTGCGCCATCGAGGCCTGCTCGTCGGCGGTGCCGGTGACGCGGACCGAGGCGACGTTGCCGCCGACGAGGATCGGGTCGACCTGGACGTCGTGCGTGTGCCCGGGGTCGGTGATCGAGTGCGTGTGCTGGCCGGTCGGGCGGTTCTCGCCGTTGGCGAGCGCGGTGCCGACCGTGCTCTCGAGCGAGCCGCCGGCTGGGAGGCCGACGACGTAGCGGCCCTGGGCCGGCGCGTACGCGGTCCAGCCCGAGGGGCAGCTTGCGAGCGCGAAGAACCCGACGGCGCCGGCGGGACTCGTGGCGTCGGAGCCGGCCGCACCGGCGGAGCCGCCGGCTCCGCCCAGGCCGCTGCCGGCGCCGGACGTCCCGGCCGGCCCGGCGGGCCCGCGCTGGTTGAACGTCAGCCGCGACTCGGTCTTGCGGCACTTCGTCTTCGCGGCGACGACGCGCAGCGTGCCCTTGGCCTTGCCGCTCTTGCGGTAGCAGCCGGTGATCTGGCCGTTCTTGGCGACGATGCTCGTCGCCGCGACGGCGGTGCCGCCGAGGGCGACGATCAGGGCGACGGTGGCGACGACGTTCGCGTAGGAGATCCGGGGGCGCACGGAGCCGACCGTAGATCGCGGGTCGCGGTCGCGGCGAAACCCTGGGAGGGGGTCAGCCCTCGGGTGGGGCGAGCGCCGCGGCCAGCAGCGTGCGGTCCGAGAACCCGAGCTTGCGGTAGGCGCCGCGCAGGTGCCACTGGACCGCCTTGACGGTCACGAACAGGTCCTCGGCGATCTTGCGGTTGGTCATCCCGCGGGCGGCCATCGCCGCGACGCGCAGCTCGCCGGGGGTCAGCGCGTCGCGGCCGGTCGCGGCGTGGCGCCGGGGTCGCCCGCCGGCGGCGATCAGCTCTTCGCGCGCGCGAGCCTCGAGCGCGAACGCCCCGAACCGGTGGGCGCGGTCGAGCGCCGCGCGCAGCGGCTCGCGTGCGTCGACGTCGTGGCCGGCGCGCCGCAGCGCGGCGCCGAGATCGGTCAGCGCGCGGGCGTGCTCGAGCGCGGCGGGGGATCCGGCGAGCACCGCGACCGCCTCGCGCAGCAGCTCGATCCCGGCGGTGGCGTCCGCGCCCGGAGCGGCGCCGCGGGGGTGGGCGCCGCCTGCCGTGCCGCGGGGGTGGGCGCCGCCTGCCGTGCCGCGGGGGTGGGTGCCGCTCGCCGTGCCGCGGGGGTGGGCGCCGCTCGCCGTGCCGCGGGGGTGGGTGTCGCTCGCCGCCCCGTCGCCGCCCGCCACGAGCCCGCTCGCGCGCAGCGCCATCCCGATCGCGCGCGGGGCGCCGAACGCGCGCGCCGCCGCGAGCTCGGAGGCCGCGAGCTCGCGTGCCCGGTCGCGCTGCCCGAGCCGCGCCGCCGCGATCGCCGCGTGGCCCGCCCACGGAGCGATCGCCGGGTTCGGCAGGCTCGCGGCGTCCATCAGCCGGCCGGCCTCGAGGAACCGGTCCAGCGCACCGGCCGCGTCGCCGCGCGCGAGCAGGACGCGGCCGCGCGCGTCGAGCGCGAGCCCGTAGCCGGGCAGATCCGCCGCCCCCGGGATCGCGTCGGCGACCGCCAGCGCCGCCTCGGCCTCGTCGAGCTCCCCGCGCTCGACGAGCGCCCACGCGAGCTGCGCCGCGCACGCCGGCGCGTACTCGACCCAGCCGTGGCGCCGCGCGTCGAGCGCCTGGCGCGCGTCGGCCACCGCCTCGGCGAGGCGGCCCGTGTAGTAGCGGCCGAAGTTGAGGCCGTAGCAGCAGGTCGCGAACGCGAGGACCGAGCCGCGCCGCCGCGCGTCGGCGAGCCCGGCCTCGAACCCGCGCTCGTACTCGCCGAGCTCGTCGGCCCAGCCGAGCGCGCTGACCGCGAGCACCCACGCGACGCCCTCCGAGGTCTCCTCGGCGAGCAGCCGCCCGCCGTCGTAGGCCAGCCGCGCGAGCCGCACCGCCTCGCCGCGCGGCTCGCCGGCGAAGACCCGCTCGCTCGCCACGAGCGCCATCGCGACCCGCTCGGCCTGCGTTCGCGGCCCGCCCTCGCGCGTGACCACCGCGTCGATCCGTGCCGCCGCCTGCGCCCGCATCGCGACGCTGCTGCGCGACACGGCGACCCACGCGGCCTGGAGCATCGTCGCCGCGTCGCGATCGTCCGCTCCACCTCCCAGCGCGGCGAGCGCGGCGTCGAGGACGCGGCCCGCCTCCTCGGCGCGCCCGGCCGCGGCCAGCACGCGGGCGAGCGCCGCCGCGACCTCGGGCGCCGGATCGGCCGCGAGCGCCTTGCGGTAGGCGGCCGCCGCCTCGGCGGGGCGGCCCGCGCGCGCCTCGGCGTCGGCGAGCGCGAGCACGACCGCCGCGCGCCGGCCGGCGCGCGGCGGCTCGGCGAGGGCGCGCCGCAGCTGGGCCGCGGCCGTCGCCGGCGCTCCGGCCGCGGTCGCCTGCGCGGCGGCGGCGCACAGCGTGTCGACGACCCACGGATCCTCGGCGGCGCGCGTGGCGAGCAGGTGCGCGGCGACGCGCTCGGCGGCCAGCCCCTCGTCCGCGAGCATCCGCGCGGCGGCCCGGTGGAGCCCCGCGCGCTCGGCGGGCGCGACGTCCTCGTGCACCGCGGTCCCGAGCAGCGGGTGCACGAAGGCCAGCGGCTCGCTCCCGGCGTCGGGTACGAGCACCGCCGGCCAGCCCGCGGCGAGGACGTCGGCGCCGGCGAGCTCGTCGGCGGCCGCGCCCGCGCGCTCGATGCCGAGCGCCGCCAGGGTCGCGACGCGTCGCAGCGTCGCGTCGCGGCCGAGCACCGCGGTCGCCCGCGCCACCGCAGCGGCGTCGGGCGACAGCCGCGCGAGCCGCGCCAGAACCGTGCGGCCGACGGTCTCCGGGGCGAGCGCCGCGACGGCCTCGCGCGACTCCTCGACCGGCTCGACGGCGCGCGCGGCGATCGTCGCGAGCAGCTCGCGGAGCAGGAACGGGTTGCCGCCGGCCGCGGTCGCGCAGGCGTCGCAGAACCCCGCGTCGGCCTCCGCGAACCGCGCGCGGACGACGTCGCGGGTCGCCGCGCCCGACAGTGGCGCGGGCTCGACGACGACCGCCGCCTCGTCGCCGAGCGCGGCGAGCAGCTCGCGCTCGGTCCCCGGCTCGCGCGGGCGGAACGCGACGACCAGCACCACCGGCAGGTCGGCGACCCGCTGCGCGAGGTAGTGCAGCGCGGCCAGCGACGGGCGGTCGAGCCAGTGCGCGTCGTCGACCAGCAGCGCCAGCGGTGCGCGCTCGGCGAGGTTCGCGGCGAGCCAGTGGACGCCCTCCCGTCGCGACGCGCCGTCCTCGCCCGCCGCGACGCCTCCGAACAGCGGAGCCGCGAGCCGCGCGGCGCCGCGCAGGGCGTCCGCGCGCGCGGCCCCGTCGAGCTCCGCGAGATGGCGCTCGAACAGCTGCAGCACCGCTCCGAAGGGCAGCTCGCGCTCGAGCTCCGCCCCGCGCGCCCGCAGGACCGTGAACCCGCGTCGCGGCGCCGCCCGCGCGGCGGCCTCCAGCAGCGCGGTCTTGCCGAGCCCCGCCGCGCCACGCACGGCGACGACCCCGCCCGTACCCGCGCGCGCGGAGGCGAGCGCCTCCTCGAGGGCCCGCAGCTCACGCTCGCGTTCGAGCAGGCCCGTGGTCGAGCGCGCTGCCGCGGGCGTCATGGCCCCTAGAGTGACAGGCCGATGACGACCTTTGCCGACCTCGGCCTGTCCGCTCCGCTCCTGGCGGCGCTGGAGGACGTGGGCTACGACACTCCGAGCCCGATCCAGGAAGAGGCGATCCCTCCGATGCTGGAGGGCCGCGACGTCATCGGCCAGGCCCAGACGGGCTCCGGCAAGACCGCCGCGTTCGGCCTGCCGCTGCTCGAATCGGTCGATCCGGAGCTCAACGAGGTCCAGGCGCTCGTGCTCACGCCGACCCGCGAGCTCTGCATCCAGGTCACGCAGGCGATCCGCGCGTACGGCGAGCGCAAGGGCATCGACGTCGTCGCCGTCTTCGGCGGCGCCCCGATCCGCTCGCAGCAGTCGCAGCTGCGCGACGGCGGCCAGGTCGTCGTCGGCACCGTCGGCCGCGTGATGGACCTGATGCAGCGCGCGTCGCTGATCCTCCACGACTGCCGCTTCGTCGTCCTCGACGAGGCCGACGAGATGCTCGACCTCGGGTTCCTCGAGGACGTCGAGAAGATCCTCTCGGCCACGCCGAACAGCCGCCAGACCGCGCTCTTCTCGGCGACGATGCCGCCGCCGATCCGCAAGCTCGCCGACCGCTACCTCTACGACCCGGCGCACATCAAGGTCAAGGCCGCGAACCTCACGGTCGACACCGTCGAGCAGTTCCAGCTCGAGGTCAAGACGGCCGACAAGCCGGACAAGCTCGTCGAGGTCCTCGCCGCCGAGAAGCCCGACCAGGCGATCGTCTTCGTCCGCACGAAGATCCGCTGCGACCAGCTGCACAAGAAGCTGCGCGACCGCGGGATGAACGTCCGTGCGCTGCACGGCGACATGTCGCAGGGCTCGCGCGACGGCGTGATGCTGTCCTTCAAGGGCGGCCGCGTGCCGATCCTCGTGGCGACCGACGTCGCCGCTCGCGGGCTCGACATCTCGACCGTCACGCACGTCGTCAACTTCGACGTCCCGGTCTCGCCCGACGTCTACGTCCACCGCATCGGCCGCACCGGCCGGGTCGGCCGCAGCGGCCGCGCGATCACGTTCGTCGAGCCCAAGCAGAAGCGCGAGCTGGAGGCGATCGAGAAGCACACCGGCGTCACGATCTCGCCGTGGATCGCCGGCGCGAAGGTCGCGCCGACCAAGGTCGAGCCGCGCAAGCCGCCGCGCCACACCAAGCCCGAGATCTCCGGCAAGGAGCCGGCCGCGACCAACGGAGACAGGCCCGCCGTGCGCCTGATCGCCGACGCCGGCCGCGCCGCGGGGATCGAGGTCAAGGACCTCGTCAACGTCGTCACGCACGCCGCCGGGCTCGACGGCGCGGCCGTCCGCGACGTCCGCGTGCTCGAGCAGTTCAGCCTCCTGTCCGTGCCCGCCGACGACGCCGATCGCGTCATCGAGCAGGTGTCGGGCACCGAGGTCGCGGGCCAGCCCGTGCGCCTCCAGCGCGCCGGCTGAGCGCCTGCACGACCGCAACCCGGGGCTTTCCGAGGCGTTACACGGGTAGCCTGTGAAGACCGTGGAGACGCTGGTTCGAGAGCCCGAGGCCGCCGAGGAGGCGACCGCCGCAGACGCGACGCCCGTTGCCGAGGCGCCGCAGGCCCGTGCCTGCGAGTCCTGCGGCGCCGCGCTCGCGCCCGGCCAGGACTGGTGCCTGGAGTGCGGCAACGCGCGCCCAGGCCGGCTCTCGTCGTGGAGCGGTCGCGACGGCCTGCGTGCCGCGGTCGCGATCGTCGCCATCGTCGGGGTGCTCGCCGGGGGAGCCGTCGCCGCGTCCTACGCCGCGCTCTCCGACGACTCCCAGCAGCAGGCCGCAGCGCCCGCGCCGGCTGGTGGCGCGCCCCAGGTCGCGCAGGCGCCCGCGGTGACGACGCCGCCCGCGGCGACGACGCCGACGACCGCGACGACCCCCACGCCGACGACCGCCACGATCCCGCCCGCCGAGAGCGTCCCGACGCCCGCGCCGGCCCCGACGCCCGCGCCCGCGCCGACCCCCATTCCGGCGCCCACGCCGACTCCGGCGCCCACGCCCACCAAGACCACGGCGACCAAGACGAACGACGAGACGAAGCCGGCTCCGCCCGAGGACACGCCTGGCCTCCAGGAGGTCGAGCTCGGCCCCGACGCCGCGATCGTCTACGACCCGTACAAGAAGGCGACCGACCAGACCGACCCGGCCGACAGCTACGACGCCGACCCGGAGACGTCCTACACCTTCAAGACCGCCCCCGGCCTCCCGGCGATGGCGGTCGGCCTCGACTACGACCTCGAGCAGGCGCGCGAGGTCCGCGCGATCGAGATCCACACGTCGACCCCGGGCTTCCGCGTCGAGGTCTACGGCGCCGAGAAGGGCCTGCCCGCCGACATCCTCGACCCGGGCTGGACGCACCTCAAGGACAAGGCCGACATCGCGGTCGAGAAGGACGACGACGGCACGGCCACGATCGAGTTCCCCAAGGGCAAGTACCGTCACGTGCTGCTCTGGTTCACCACCCCGCCGACGGCCGGTCCGGACGTCGCCATCTCCGAAGTGAGGCTCCTCGACTGATGCCCAGCACCGCCACCATGAAGACCAACAAGGGCGACATCACGCTCGACCTGTTCGACGAGGACGCGCCGAAGACGGTCGCGAACTTCAAGAAGCTGGCGGGTGACGGCTTCTACGACGGCCTCATCTTCCACCGGGTCATCAAGGACTTCATGATCCAGGGCGGCTGCCCCCAGGGCACCGGCACCGGTGGCCCGGGCTACCAGTTCGAGGACGAGTTCAACAGCCACAAGGTCGTCCGCGGCGCGCTCGCGATGGCCAACGCCGGCCCGAACACCAACGGCTCGCAGTTCTTCATCGTCACCACCGGCGCGGCGCCGTGGCTCGACGGCAAGCACACCGTCTTCGGCCAGATCACCGCCGGGATGGACGTCGTCGACGCGATCGAGGCGTCCGACACCGACGCGCGCGACAAGCCGGTCCAGGACGCGAAGATCGAGTCGATCGCGCTGTCGTAGGGGCGCGGCGGCCTCAAGCCGCCGTCCCCGATCTCCGATGCAAGCCGTGCAGGCATGGCTTCGACCCCGGATTCCCATTGGACCGACGCACACGTTCGGCGGCTGTTCTGGCGCGCCGGCTTCGGCGCGACCCCGGACGAGGTAGCGCGCTGGAGCGCGGCGGGCCGGGCGGCGACGATCGCCTGGCTGCTGGACGGCCCCGCCGGGATGGCCGGGCCGCCGCCGACCGCCGACGGCAAGCCGCTCGACCCGGTCAACGAGTGGAGCCACGACGCGCTGTGGTGGCTCGACCGGATGGTCCGCTCGAAGCGACCGCTCGACGAGAAGCTGACGCTCTTCTGGCACGACCACTTCGCCACGGCGGACCAGGAGACGCCGCTGATGCTGCGCCAGAACCGGATGCTGCGCGCGCACGCGCTCGGCTCGTTCCGCACGCTCGTCGGCGCCGTCACCCGCGATCCGGCGATGCAGCTCTTCCTGTCGCTGACCGACAACGACAAGGACGCCCCGAACGAGAACTTCGCGCGCGAGCTGCTGGAGCTGTTCACGCTCGGCACGGGCTACACGGAGCGCGACGTCCGCGAGGCGGCGCGGGCGCTGACCGGCTGGAAGGCGAAGTGGAACGCGAGCGGCTTCCACGGGATCCACTTCGACGCGAAGCGCCACGACACCGGCGTCAAGCGGATCCTCGGCAAGCGCGGGCGCTTCGGCGCCGACGAGCTGCTCGACATCGTCGTCGCGCACCCGCGCCACGCGCCGTTCCTCACGCGCAAGCTGTGGGACTTCTTCGTCACGCGCCCGCCGGACAAGGCGACCGCGGCGCGGCTCGTGCGCGTCTACGAGCGCGGCGACCGGAGGATCGAGCCGGTCGTCGGCGCGATCCTCGCGCACCCGGCGCTGTACGCCGACCTCGACGAGCCGGACATGGTCAAGGCCCCGCTCGTCCTGCTCGCCGGTCTCCTGCGGACCGCGGGCGCCGGCGTCGATCGCTCCGCCTGGGGCTGGCTGCTGGAGCAGATGGGCCAGATGCCGTTCCATCCGCCGTCGGTCGCGGGCTGGGAGTGGGGGCCGGCGTGGCTGTCGACGAGCTCGATGCGCGCGCGGTTCGTCGCGGTCAACTACCTGCTCGACGCCGAGGACGGGACGCTCGCGGTGCGCGACGGCGCCGGCGATCCCGCGCTGTCCTCCGACGCGGCCGTCGACCGCGCGCTCGCCGCGCTCGGCCGCCCGTGGATCTCCGGCTCCACGCGCGCCGCGCTCGGCGACCTCGCCCGCGGCTGGTTCGCCGACATGACCCACTCGTGGGACGAGAAGCACAAGCCCGACCGCGCGGACATGCTCCAGCGCGCGCTGCGCCACCTGATCCTCTCCGGCCCCGACGCCCAGCTCCACTGATGCCGCGCTTCTCCAAGCACCGCGCCTGCGACGACTTCCACCAGACCGCCCGCGCGATCTCGCGGCGGCAGTTCGTCGGGCGCTCGCTCGGCGCCGGGCTGTCGGTCTACATGGCCGCGAACACGCCGCTCGCGCGGATCCTTGAGGCGGCGGAGACCGCCGCGGCCGGCGCGCCGGGGGCGCCCGTGCTCGTCTCGGTGTTCCTCCCGGGCGGCTGCGACCTGCTCTCGACGATCGCGCCCCTCGCGCAGGCCGGGAAGCTGAGCGACCTTCGCGGCAAGCTCGCGCTGCGCGACGTCCCGGCGCTGGCGGGGGAGAGCGGGATGCTCGCGCACCCGTCGCTGTCGGCCGGGCTCGGCGGCGGCGTCGCGGGGCTGTTCGCGGCCGGCAAGGTCGGCTTCCTGCCGGGCATCGACTACGCGAACCCCGACCTCTCGCACTTCCACTCCCGGCACTTCTGGGAGACCGGGCTGATCACCCACAACGACGCGCCGGGCTGGCTCGGCCGCTGGCTCGACCGCCACGGCGTGCGCGACAACCCGCTCCAGGGGCTGTCGGTCAACGGCGGGCTGTCGCCGCTGCTGCGCACCGCGGGCGCGCCGGTCGCCGCGATCGGCGCGCCGGGCGACGCGCAGCTGTACATGACCGGCGTCTGGGGCGACCAGGCCGACCAGGCGGCGGCGACGTTCGCGCGGCTCGCGGGCGCGCCGATCAGCGCACGGCCGGGGCCCGCGGCGGCGGCGACCGCGGCGCGGCTCACCAAGCAGGTCGCCGACCATCTCGCGCCGTACCAGGCCAAGGACGACGTGCCGAACGCGGCGCTCGTCCCGAGCGTCGCCTACCCGGAGAAGAGCGACTTCGGCGACGCCCTGAGGAACCTCGCCGGGATGCTCTCGCTGCCGCTCGGGGTGCGCGTGGCGAGCGTCCAGGCGCCGGGCGACTTCGACACGCACGACAACCAGCCCGAGGAGCTCGGCAAGGCGCTCGCGGAGCTCAGCTCCGGGCTCGCCGCGTTCCAGGCCGACCTCGAGGCGCGCGGGCTCGCCGACCGCGTCCTGACGCTCGTGTGGAGCGAGTTCGGCCGCCGGCCGGAGGCCAACGAGTCCGACGGCACCGACCACGGCGCGGGCGGGATCGCCTGGGTCCAGGGCACGCGCGCCCGCGGCGGCGTGCTCACCGACTACCCGGACCTCGGCCGCCTGGACCGCGAGGGCAACCTCGCCGTGACCGTCGACTTCCGCCGCGTCTACGCGTCGCTGCTCGAGCAGTGGCTGGGCACCGACGCGACCGAGGTGATCCCGAACGCGGGCGCGTTCGGGCGGCTTCAGGTGGTGCGCTGATGCTCGCCGTGGTGCTGGCCAGCGTCGCCGCCACGACGTCCGTGGGCGTCGCCGAGCGCGAGTGGCGGATCAGCGCCTACCGGGCGACGGTCGCGCACGGACGCGTGTCGTTCAACGTCCACAACTTCGGCGAGGACGCGCACGACCTCCGCGTCACGGGCCCGGGCGGCTACCGGGCGACGTCCGCCGAGGTCGAGCCCGGGGAGAACGTGCGCCTGCTCGTGCACCTCAACCGGCCCGGCCGGTACCGGCTGCTCTGCACGCTCCCCGGCCACGCGGCCAAGGGGATGCGCGCCGCGATCACCGTTCGGTAGGTACCCTCGTCCCTGACACACTGTCGAGTTGTCAGGAGAGCGTCATGGCGGGCATCGCCGAGCACCAGGACACGGTCACCAACGTCGCCGCGGGGCGGGCGGACATCGAGGTGGTCAACCCGGCCACGGGGCAGGTCGTCGCGAGCGTCCCGGACCTCGGCCCGGCCGACGTCGCCGAGCTGGCGCGCAAGGGCCGCGCCGCGCAGCCCGGCTGGGAGGCGCTCGGCTACGAGGGCCGCGCCAAGGTCCTGCTGCGCGGGCAGAAGTGGCTGATCGACAACTCCTCGCGCGTGATCGAGACGATCATCTCCGAGACCGGCAAGTCCTGGGAGGACGCCCAGCTCGCCGAGATCTCCTACGGCGCGAACGCGTTCGGGTTCTGGGCCAAGAACGCCGAGAAGTACCTGGGCGAGGAGCGCGTCCGCAGCGCCTCGGTGCTGCTCAAGGGCAAGAAGCTGCTGATGCACTACAAGCCGCTCGGGCTGATCGGCGTGATCGGGCCGTGGAACTACCCGCTCGCGAACTCGTTCGGCGACTGCATCCCGGCGCTCGCCGCCGGCAACTCCGTGATCCTCAAGCCGAGCGAGGTCACCCCGCTCACGTCGGTGCTGATGGCCGAGGCGATGCGCGAGTGCGGGATGCCCGACGGCGTCTTCCAGGTCGCGACCGGCCGCGGCGAGACCGGCGCGGCGCTCGTCGACGAGGTCGACATGATCATGTTCACCGGCTCCACCGCGACCGGCAAGAAGGTCGCGATGAAGGCCGCCGAGACGCTGACCCCGGTCTCGCTCGAGCTCGGCGGCAAGGATCCGATGATCGTCCTCAGCGACGCCGACGTCGAGCGCGCCGCGAACGTCGCGGTCTACGCCTCGATGCAGAACTCGGGCCAGACCTGCATCTCGATCGAGCGCGTGTACGTCGAGGCGCCGGTCTACGACGAGTTCGTCGCGAAGGTCACCGAGAAGGCGAAGGCGATCCGCCAGGGCGTGCCGAGCGGCCCCGGCTCCGTCGAGGTCGGGGCGATCACGTTCCCGAAGCAGATGGACATCATCGAGTCGCACGTCAACGACGCGCTCGCCAAGGGCGCGCACGCGGTCACCGGCGGCCACCGCGGCCCCGGCCCGGGCGACTTCTTCGAGCCGACGGTCCTCGTCGACGTCGACCACACGATGACGGCGATGACCGAGGAGACCTTCGGGCCGACGCTGCCGATCATGAAGGTCGCCGACGCCGAGGAGGCGCTGCGGCTGGCCAACGAATCGCCGTACGGCCTCAGCGGCTCGGTGTTCTCCAAGGACATCGCGCGCGGCGAGTCCGTCGCGGCGCGGCTGCAGAGCGGCGCGGTGTGCGTCAACGACGCGCTGATGAACTACAGCGCGCTCGAGCTGCCGATGGGCGGCGCGAAGGCGTCGGGCCTCGGCTCGCGCCACGGCGCCGGCGGCATCCGCAAGTACACCCAGCAGCAGGCGATGCTCGTCTCGCGGATCCACCCCAAGCGCGACGTGCACCACTTCCCCTACAAGAAGAAGAACACGGAGCGGCTGATGAAGCTCTTCGCGTTCCTCTGGGGCCGCGGAAGCCGCGACTAGAACAGGCGCCGAGGCAGCCATCGCGCGGCGTATAGTCGCGCGATGAAGCTGCTCCTCGGCGTCGTCGCCGCACTGCTGATCGCCGCCGCGCCGGCGGCGGCCGACACCCGGATCTTCGCGGTCACGGACGCGGCTGCGCCGCATCTGCTCTCGGTCGACCCGGGCGCGCCGTCGGTGGTGCTCTCCGACGTCGCCCTCAGCGGGCTCGCCCCCGGCGAGGTCATCCGCGGGATGGACCTGCGCCCGGTCGACGGGACGATGTACGCGCTGACGACGGCCGGCTCGGGCGGCGACCGGCTGCGCCCGGTCGACCTCGGCAGCGGCGTGATCGGGGTGGGCGTCCCGCTCTCCGCCGACCCGTCCGATGCGACCGCGCCCTACGCCGGGAGCTTCGACGGCCCGACGGCGGCACTGGGGATCGACTTCAACCCGGCCGTCGACCGCCTGCGAATCGTCTCGTGCAACACCGGCCTGAACGACCGCGTGAACCCGTCGACGGGCGGCGTGCTCACCGACGGGACCATCAACACGGGCGAGTCCGGAGGCCTCTGCATCTCCGGGGTTGCCTACACCAACAGCTATCCGGGCTCCGTGGCGACGACGCTGTACGACTTCAACTGGAACACCGACCGGCTGATGATCCAGAACCCGCCGAACAACGGCACGGTCACCAACCTGGGCGTGGTCGGCGGGTTCGTCACGGGCTCGCCCCAGGACCACGAGCTCGACATCGCCACCGACGGCAACGCGGCGTACCTGTCCGCGCCGGTCAACGCGCTGACCGGCACGCGGCTGCTGAAGTTCGACCTGACCACCGGGGCGGCGACGGACCTCGGCGCGATCGGCGACAGCAGCGTCGTCATCGCCGGCATCGCGACCGCCGAGAACCTCGTCTCGCTCCCGGCGAGCTCCGAGACGATCGCCGAGTCGGCGGGGACGCTCGACGTCCCCGTCGTGCGTGCGGCGCCGTCGAAGGCGATGCTCGTCGACTACGCGGTGACGGGTGCGACCGCGGTCGGCGGCCAGGACTTCACGCCCTCGTCCGGCACGATGTCGCTCGCGGCTGGGCAGACCGTCGGGCACCTCGCGATCCCGATCGCCGACGACACGAGCGACGAGGCCGGCGAGACGTTCACCGTCACGTTGAGCAACCCGCGCCAGGCGACGGCCGGCGATCACGCCACGGCGACGCTCGCCGGGCCGAGCACGTTGACGGTGACGATCGCCGACGACGACCCGGCGACCGTCACCAACACCGTGACCAACACGGTGACGACACCGGGCAAGACCACCACGGTGCCGGCGCCCGCGCCGGTGCTCGCCCCGGGCAACTGCAAGCACCCGCAGACCGGGACGTCCGGCGACGACTCCCTGCTCGGCACGAGCGCGGGCGACAAGCTCTCCGGACTCGGCGGCGATGACGCGCTCTTCGGGAACGCGGGCGACGACTGCCTCGTCGGCGGCAACGGCAACGACTGGCTGTCGGGCGGGGCCGGCAACGACACGCTCGACGGCGGCGCGGGCAACGACCGTCTCGTCGGTGGCGCCGGCAACGACAAGATCACCGCCGGCTCCGGCACGAACACGATCTCCGCGGGCGCGGGCAACGACACGGTCAACGCCAAGAACGGCAAGAAGGAGAGCGTCGACTGCGGCTCCGGCAAGGACACCGCGACCGTCGACAAGCGCGACAAGACGAAGGGCTGCGAGAAGGTGAAGAAGCGCTAGGTCGCGCCGAGGTCGTCGACGAGGCGCAGCAGGTCCAGCGGGCTGAACGGCTTCGTGAGGAAGAGGTTCGCGCCGGCCTCGCGCGCGGCCGCCTCCTGGTCGCGGCCCGCCGCGGTCAGCATCACGATCCGCGTCGCGGGGCCGAGCAGCTCGCGCAGCCGCCGGCAGGCGGAGATCCCGTCGAGGCGCGGCATGTCGATGTCGAGGAAGACCATCGCGTAGTGCTGGGTGCCGGCGAGGTCGACCGCCTCCTGGCCGTCGCCGGCCTGGTGCAGCGTCATCCCCGCGACGTCCTCGAGCGTGGTCGCGATCAGCCGCCGGATGAACGGGTCGTCGTCGACGATCAGGACGTCGGAGGCGCTCACCGGATCTCCCGCGCGATCGTCTCGAGCTCCTCGACGGGCACGGCGAGGAACGCGGCGACGGCGCCCGGGTCGAACTGCGAGCCGGAGTTGCCGGCGATGATCTCGCGCGCCCGCTCCAGCTCCATCCCGGGGCGGTACGGGCGGTCGGTCGTCAGCGCGTCGTAGGTGTCGGCGACGCAGAACACGCGCGCCGCGAGCGGGATGTCCTCGCCCGCGAGCCCGTCCGGGTAGCCGGCGCCGTCCCAGCGCTCGTGGTGGTTGCGGACGACGAGCTTCGCGTCGCCGAGGAAGTCGACGTCGCGCAGGATCTCCCAGCCGACGATCGCGTGGCGCTCCATCACCAGGCGCTCGGCCTCGTCGAGCGGGTTCGGCTTGAAGAGGATCGCGTCGGGCACGGCGACCTTGCCGACGTCGTGCAGCAGGAAGCCGAACTCGGTCTGCGGGTTGTCGGCCAGGCTCATGTGCCCGGCGCGCGCGATCGCGAGCCCGTAGGCCGCGACGCGCTCGGCGTGCTTGCCGGTGTAGGCGTCGCGCGCCTCGACCGCGTTGGCGAGCGCGCGCACGGTCGCGATGTAGGACCGCCGCAGCTCCTGGGCGCGTGCGCGCTCCTGCTTGAACGTCTCGCGCAGGTCGGCCGCATAGCGCTCGAGCTGCCGCTCCTTCTCCATCGCCTGCTCGGCACGATCGGCGAGGGCCGCCTTCAGCATGTCGAGCTCGTCGAGGGGCTCAGCCACAGTGCCTCAGAACCTACTCGGAGGGAGGCTCGGTCTGAAGCAGTCCGAGGACCGTGGCGCCGGCGTCCTCGATCGCGACCGGCTCGGCGTCGAGGCGCGCGAGCCCGGGGGAGTCCTCGTCGCCGCCGGAGAACACGACGACCGAGCGGCGCAGGCGGCGGCCGCGCAGGTCGAGCCCGCGCAGCGCGGCGCCGGTGTCGCTGAGGCCGGCGTCGACGAGCGCGACCTCGAACCAGCGCGCCTGGCAGACCGCGGCCGCGGCGGCGCCGTCGGCGACCCACTCGTGCTCGATGCCGAGCTCGGTGAGCGTCGGGGCGAGCGTCTCGCGCAGCGCCGCGCGGGCGACGACGAGCACGCGCACCCGCCCGGCGAGGACGGCCTGGCCGAGCGCGTCGACGAGCTCGTCGGCGTCGATCGGCTTCGGCACGACCCACTCGCCGGCGAGCGCCTCGCGGCCGCTGAAGACCGACACGACGACGACCGGGATGCCGCGCAGCTCGGGGTCGGCGCGCAGCGTGCGGAGGACCTCGAAGCCGCTCATCCCCGGCATCAGGATGTCGAGCGTGATCGCGTCGAAGCGCTCGGCGCGCAGCCGTTCGAGCGCCTCGGCGCCGCTCGTGACGACGACCGTCTCGACGTCCCACGGCTCGAGCCGGGCGGCGATCAGGTCGGCGATCTCGCGCTCGTCGTCGACCACGAGCACGCGGCGGCCGCGCAGCGCGTGGCGCGGGGCGGCGACGCCATCGTCGCCGGTGGGCGACCGGGGAAGGCGGATCGTGAACGTCGTGCCCTCGCCGAGCGCCGACGTCAGCTCGATGTCGCCGCCGTGCAGCTCGACGAGCGAGCGGACGATCGCCAGGCCGAGCCCGGTGCCGCCCGGCTGGCCGTCTCCCTTGCCGCGGTAGAAGCGGTCGAAGGCGTGCTCGACGTCCTCCTCGCTCATGCCGCGGCCGTCGTCGCTGACCTCGATCGTGAGGTGCAGCGGGGTCTCGCCGAGGACGATCCGGATCCGGCCGCCGGCGTCGGTGTAGAGGTGGGCGTTGGTGACGAGGTTCGTGAGGATCTGGCGGACCCGCGCGGGGTCGGCGAGCGCGAGCGGGAGGTTCGCGGGCGCGTCGAGCTCGAGCCGCTGGGCCTTGTCGTCGAGCCGCGGGCGCAGGAGCGCCGCGACCTCGCGCGCGATCTCGGGCAGCGCGGTCGGGCGGCGGTGGATCTCGACGCGGCCGGCCTCGACGCGAGCGACGTCGAGCAGGTCGTTGACGAGGTCGACGAGCCGGTCGGTCGAGCGCTGGACGATCTCGATGAACTCGCGCTGGCGGTCGGTGAGGGCGTCGCTGCCGTGCGCGATCAGCTCGATGAAGCCCTTGATCGAGGTCAGCGGGCTGCGCAGCTCGTGCGAGGCGGTCGCGACGAACTCGCTCTTGAGGCGCTCGAGGCGGACGCGCTCGGTCGCGTCGCGGATCGTCCACACCGCGCCGCCGCCCTCGGTGAGGCACGCGGCGGTGACGAACAGCGAGCGACCCTCGTGCTCGACCGTGCGCTCGGCGCCGAGCGCCTCGTCGAGTGGCGGGAGGATCCGGGCGTCGGCGATCGCGACGCCGGGCGCGAGGCTCGGGACGAGCTCCTCGGCGCGCGGGTTGCGCCGCTCGACGCGGCCGTCGTCGCCGGCGATGAGGAGGCCGTCGCCGAGGCTCTCGATCGTGGTCTGGGTGCGGCGGCCCTCGGCGGCGATCCGCTCCCGTGCCCGCTCGAGGTCGGCGGCCATCCGGTTGAACGCGAGCGCGAGCGCGCGCAGCTCGGCCGGGCCGTCCTCGTCGACGCGGACGCCGAGGTCGCCGGCGGCGAGCCGCTCCGCGGCCGCGACGAGCGCGTCGAGCGGGCGCCGGATCGCGGCGACCATCGCGGCGACGAGGCCGAGCGCGGCGATCAGCGCGAGCGCGCCACCGATCGCGGCGGCGATCACCGCGCGCCGCGAGTCGGCCTTCGCGTCACGGCGGGCGTCGGCGAGCTCGGCGCGCTGCGCGGTGGCGAGCCGGACGATCGAGGCGCGAGCGGCGAGCGGCGCGCCGACGCGGTCGGGATCGGCGCGCAAGCGCGCCTGCGCGCGGACGACCTCGCCGATGTCGGCGAGGCTGTCGGGATCGCCGTCGGCGAGCGTCCGCGCCTCGCGCACGGCGGCCTCGAACGCGAGCCGGGCGCGGCGGCGCTGGGCGGCGTTCGCCTCGCCGCGAGCGGCGCGCACCGTCGCCTCCTCGACGACCCCGGCCGCGAGCAGCCGGCTCGCCGAGGCCTGCAGCCCGTAAGCCTGCGCGATGCGGTCCTCGTAGTCCTGGCGGGACGAGTACAGGTACGCGACGCCCCCGGCCGCGACGGCGGCCAGGACCACGGTGAGCCCCAGGAGGGCGATCCGCAGCGAGCGCGCGAGGGTGAAGCTCCCCACGGCGCGAACCTACCCGTTCGCCGGCGGCCCGGTCGCACCTCGGGAGTACCCTCCCGTTCGTGAGTGTCGTGACCGAATGGGGGCGCGGGCTCGCCCGCGCCGGCAGCGTCGCCCTGCTGGTGCCCGTGGCGCTCGCGGCCGGCGTGCTGCTCACCGCCGCGATCGGCGGCGGGCAGCGGCTTCGCGCGCTCGGCCAGGTCGTCCAGGGGCCGGTCGCGTCGGTCGACGACGCCGCGCGGCTCGACAGCGTCGCGCGCGGCCCGCAGGTCCCGCCGCGGGCGGTGGTACCCACCGATCGCACCGCGCCCTCGCGCGCCGCGGTGCCGCCCGCACCGCGCGCGCGGCGCCCGCTGGTCGCTCCTGTCGCGCCGCGGGTCGTCGCGCCCACGCCCGCCGCGCGGCCCGCGCCGGCGACGACGACGGGCGCCGTCGCGCCGCCCGAGCCGACCTCCGCGCCCGCGCCCGCCCCGGCGCCCGCGCCCGCCCCGGCGCCCGCGCCCGCCCCGGCGCCCGCGCCCGCCGCGCCCGCCCCGGTGCGCACCGCCGGCACCCAGGTCGCGGCGACGGCCGGCCAGCTGCCCGTCGCCGGACCCGTCGTCCAGGACGCGGTCCAGGCGGTCGTCGACCTCGTCGCGCCGCCGAGCCGTTGACCGCCGTCCTGCTGTCCCTGGCCGCCGCGCTCACCTGGGGCCTGGCGGACTTCGGTGCCGGGCTCAAGAGCCGGAGGCTGCCCGTGCCCCTCGTGCTGCTGTGGGTCGAGGGGACCGGGCTCGTGGTCGTCCTCGCGGCGATCCTGGCCACCGGCGAGCCGTGGCCGGACGGCCGCACGCTGCTGTACTCGGCGCTCGCCGGCGTGTGCGGCGTCGGCGCGCTCGGGTGCTTCTACCAAGCGCTCTCGATCGGGACGATGAGCATCGTCGCGCCGGTCTCGGCGACCGGCGTCACGCTCCCGGTGATCGTCGGGATCGTGAGCGGCGACCAGCTCGGCGCGCTCGTGGCGATCGGGCTCGCGGTCACGTTCTGCGGGGTCCTGCTCGCCTCGCGCGAAGAGGTGCTGGAGGTCGAGCACGCGCGGGCGAGCCGAGCCGCGCTGCTCTTCGCGCTCGCCGCCGCGGCCGGGTTCGGCGGGTACTTCGCGTTCGGCGACGTGGCCGCCGACGGGTCGGTCTACTGGCTGCTCGCCGCGGGTCGGATCACGGCGCTCCCGGCGATCGCGCTGCTGTGCGCGACGCGCGGGATCGGGATGGCTCCGCCGCGCGCCGACCGGATCCCGCTGATGGGGATCGCGCTCGCCGACCTCGGGGCGACGACCCTCTACGCGCTGGCCACGACGCGCGGCGCGCTGGCCATCGTGGCGGTCGTCGGCGGGCTCTACCCGGTCGCGACGATCCTGCTCGCGCGCGGCATTCTCGGGGAGCGGATCGCGCGGCTGCAGGCGATCGGCGTGGCCACCGCGATGCTCGGCATCGGGCTGGTGCTCGC
>Ga0164241_10001890_pt1 | contig 24088 bp, 16 predicted proteins | sample OricomyardsoilBY_FD_108780 | JGI IMG/M metagenome (GOLD analysis project Ga0164241, IMG submission 108780) | Backyard soil microbial communities from Emeryville, California, USA - Original compost - Back yard soil (BY) | ecosystem: Environmental > Terrestrial > Soil > Unclassified | place: USA... | reverse complement strand
GCGCCGACCGCGTTCCAGACACCCAATGCCGGTGCCGTTCCGTTCATTGCCGCATTGTATACGCTGACCCCCTATCTTTCGTCCTTTGGCGATCCCTATGCGAGCCAGACGCAATCGACGAATCTGCGCGTTACCAGTTCGCTCATCGACCCGCACTACGCTGCGAAGAACGACACTTATGAATTGAACGTCGATTTCAACGTCACCCCGCAACTGACATTGACGTCGCAGACCGCCTACAATCAGGATTATCTTTATTCGACGGAAGACTATAATCGCTTCAACACAAGGCCCGGCCTTTTCACCGATGCCACCATCACAAACACCGTTCCTTCTCCCACGCTGGTTGGAATGGACGGCGAATATTGCGATCCACAGCTGGGGTGTTCCAGCAGCCTGGTGGGTCAGGACGTTTCCCGTGAGCACGCTCATCAATTCTATCAGGAAGTGCGATTGGCCTCGGCCTTTGATGGCCCGTTCAATTTCGTGGCCGGCGCAAACTACCTCAACTACAAGACGGTCGAAGATTACATCGTCATGTCAAATGCCATCTCATTGGCGACTGAAACCTTCAACAGTTCCTTCGGCGGTGGCTTGCCGCCGCCCATGGATGACACGCACATCCCGTTCGACGCGGCGAATGCCAATTCCTGCGGTCCGTTGCCTGCAAGCATCGCAAATCTTGCAACCAGTTTTCTCGGCATAGGTTGCGCCTATATCGACCCTAACCCGTTGTCCAGGATCGATGGCAATGGCCACAATTATTTCCGCAGCCAAAACCCTTACGCGCTCACGTCGTGGGCGGCGTTTGGCGAGGCCTATTATCAACTCACGCCCGACCTGAAACTAACGGGCGGCCTTCGCTTCACCGACGATAAGAAAAGCTTTGATTTGCGGCCAAGCTGGGCGCTTGTGGCGGGCGAAGGCTATCCCTCAACAGGTATTGTGAAACAGGAGTGGCGGGAAGTCACGGGCCGGTTCAATGTCTCCTGGACACCCCATCTCGATTTCACCGATCAAACGCTGCTCTACGCCTCCTATGCGCATGGCTATAAGGGGGGCGGCGCCAATCCGCCGGGCGTTATTCCGACGCCAGGTTTTTTCTTTGATGCTCCCGGCACATCGCCCAGCAATCAAACCCATCCTCTCACGTTCAAGCCCGAGTTCAACGATGCGTTCGAACTCGGCACCAAGAACAGTTTGCTGGATGGCACGCTGACCGTGAACGGCGATGTGTTCCTCTACAAATACCAGAACTACCAGATATCGCAGATCGTCGATCGTACATCGATCAATCTGAATTTCAACGCCACGGTCAAGGGTGCCGAAATTGAATCGACCTGGGAGCCGATACCTGGTCTGCGGTTCAATCTTTCGGGCGGCTATGAAGACGCTACGCTGGACAAAGGTTCCAAGGCTATCGACCTCATGGACCGCACCGCCGGCAATTCCGATTGGTTGGTCGTCAAGCCGTTCATTACCGCGACGTCGAATTGCATCCTTCCCACCTATGTGGTCAACGAGCTTTTGGCTGGGCATGGTGGCATGACAACGGCCTGCATGACGGCTTATACGGAACGCTCGCTGGCGCCCTTCGGCGATCCAGTGGCGGGCGTTACGGATCCCGTGACGTTCCAGCCTTACGTGGCAAATCCAGATCCCGTCAATTTGCCGGGCTATATCGGGTTCAATGGCAAAACCGCGCCCAATTTCGGCGAAGGCTTCGACAAAAATCTGTCCGGCAACCAGCTTCCCAACACGCCGCACTTCACACTTTCAATGGGCGCGCAATATTCCATGCCGGTGAGCGAAAGCTGGGCGGGCACTTTGCGCGGCGATTTCTACTGGCAGAGCGACTCGTTTGCCCGCGTCTTCAACGACCGGCCCTATGACGAACTTCACGGCTACACCAATCTGAACTTCGCTCTGATCTTCACCAACCAGGATGGCTGGCAGGCCATGGCCTATGTCAAGAACGTGCTCGATACGACAGCCATCACCGGGGCATTCCTCAATTCCGACGACAGCGCCTTGACGACCAACATCTTCGTGACCGATCCGCGCCTCTTCGGCATCCGCCTCACCAAAAACTGGTAGAACTTTCTTTCAAAGACCCCCCTGGGGGCGGCGGCGCGAAACCGCCGCCTCCTTTTTTTGGGGTAATGGGGCGCGAACCGTCGCCCCATTTTTTGCCTGCGGCGCAACAATCTTGCGCCAAAACTTTTTTCCGCCTCCATCGAAACTTCGCGCCGCCCATTCGTCCCCTGATATGAAATCCTGATCCCGCACGAAGCGGCCAGGAAGGGAAGATGGAAAAACCGGGCCCTCAACGTGACACCACCGATCCACGCGATCCGGGTGCGGCTATGACCGCATCTGAAGTGGACCAGTGGTTTGCCCGCGAGGTTCTGCCGCTGGAGGCGGCGCTGATGCAGTTCCTGCAACATCACTGGCGCAACCGCACCGATGTCGAAGATCTTGTGCAGGACGTCTATGTCCGCATCTATGAATCGGCGCAAAAGCAGTTGCCCGAGCGCCCCCGCCATTTCGTCTTCACGACAGCGCGCAATCTGCTGATAGACCGCGCCCGCCGTGCCCAGATCATCCCGATAGAAGCCCTGCCCGATGCAGATACGCTGGACATCGCGCTCGATACGCCCAGCCCCGAACGCAACGCCATCGCGCGCGATGAGCTGCGCCGCCTGCAAGATGCGCTGGACCGCCTGCCCCCGCGCAACCGCGAAGCAGTGGTGCTGGCACGGATCGAAGGGCTGACGGGCCGCGAAATCGCCGCCCGCATGGGCCTTGCGGAAGCCACTGTTTCTCATCACCTCTCCAACGGCATCGCGGCTCTGGCCGACATGCTCTACGGCGACACCACCAAAGATGCGGGCCCCAAATGAGCGAGCCCCAAACGTCCGCCAGCGCGGTCAAAGCCGCCGCCGCCCACTGGTTCGAACGCCGCAATTTCTGGCCGGTAAGCGCGCAGGACGAAGCCGATTTCGCCGCCTGGCTCAACGCCTCGCTCGCCCACCGCGCCGCCTATGTCCGCCTCGAAGCCGCGTGGAAACGCAGCGAACGTCTCGGCGTTTTCAAGAAGTCTGCCCGTCCGCAAGCCCCGCTCGCGCCGCGCCGCAATCTCCGCCTCTGGTTTTCCTCAGCCGCTGTTGCCGCCACCTTCGCCGTCGCGCTCGTCGCAATCAACCCTTTCGCGCCCGCGCCCGATGCCGACATCCAAACCTTCGCCACCGCCATAGGCGGCCACGAAACGCTGGCGTTGTCCGATGGCACAAAGATCGAGCTGAACACCAACTCACAATTGCGCACCCGCATCACCGCCACCGAGCGCAAAGTCTGGCTGGATCGCGGCGAGGCCTATTTCAAGGTCACCCACAACGCCAAACGCCCCTTCATCGTGGTGGCAGGCAACCACAAGGTCACCGATCTCGGCACGACGTTCTATGTCCGCCGGGAAAGCGCCAAAATCCGCGTCGGGTTGGTAGAGGGCAGGGCGCAGGTCGATGCGCTGAACGCCAAAACCAGCGTCCCTTCGGTGCAGATGATGCCGGGCGATGTCGTCATAGCCTCAGCCAACCGCATCGAAACCGAGAAAAAGTCCATCACGGCGCTGGCAACCGATCTGGGCTGGCGCAGCGGCCTCCTGATTTTCAAACATTCAACGCTGGCTGAGGCCGCCGTTCAGTTCAATCGCTATAATTCTGAAAAGCTCGTCATAGCGCCCGCCGCAGCAGACCTGAAAATCGGCGGCACCTTCAAAGCCAACAGCATCGCAGATTTCGCCGAGGTCGCTCGCGTCGTCCTCGGCGTCCACATCGCACATACAACCGAGCACACCATCATTTCGCGCTGAACAAGCAGCGCGGGGTCATAAGACCAAGGGGGGATCATGCAGCACCGTACCACACTCAAATCCACAACAGCGGCCATCGCGCTTCTCATCGCAGGCCCCACCGTCGCGCAAGACTTCAACATCCCCGCAGGGGATCTGGCGAGCGCGCTCGATCTCTACGCCAGCCGCACCGGCGTCCAGCTGATCTATGCCGACAGCGCGGTGCGCGGCATCCAGAGCAAAGGCGTGCATGGCGACATCGCACCCGATTCCGCGCTCAGTACCCTGCTCACCGGCACCGGCTTTTCCGTCCACCGCCGCCCCACCGGCTCTATCGCCATCGTGCGCGATCAGCAATCCCTACTCGATCAGCAGCCCATGGTTCTGGCGCAGGCAACGGCCCCTTCCGCCCATGCGGTGGAAACCGTCACAGTGACAAGCTCCAAACTCGGCGGCGGGGATGTGCAATCCATCCCGATTTCGATCACCGCTCTCAGCCAGGAACAACTGACGGCCTCTCAAACCACCGGCGGCCCAGACCTGATCCGTCAGGTGCCGAACATGACCTTCACCAAAACCAATTTCAGCGGCTACAGCATCCAGATTCGCGGCATCGGCACACAAGCCATCTCGGTGACAACCGATCCGGCAGTTGCGGTCGCCTTCAACGACATGCCCTTCATCCGCAATCATTTCTTCGAGCAGGAATTTTTCGACGTCGCACAGGTCCAGGTCGTGCGCGGCCCGCAAGGCACGCTCTATGGCCGCAATGCCACCGCGGGCGTCGTAAATCTCTCATCGGCCAAACCCACCGATCAATTCGAAGCCATGGCGAGCGCCGATTTCGGCAATTACGGTGGCCGCCGCCTAGAAGCCATGCTCAACCTTCCACTCGTGGATGATCGGCTCGATCTGCGCATCGCAGGCGAATGGACCAAACGCAACGGCTATTCCACCAACGAACTGACGAACGAAAGCATAGACGGCCGCAATCTCTGGTCAGGCCGCGTCACCCTCGGTTTCAAACCCACCGAAAATCTGCAAATGAACCTCGCCTGGGAACGCTTCCAGGAAGATGATGATCGTCTGCGCAGCGGCAAACAACTCTGCAAACCCGCGGGCCCCAGTGTTGGCGGCGTGCCCTACCCCTATCCCGCAGATGGCGCCAGCGCGGGCGGCGCTTATGGCTACGCCCAATATCTCGATCAGGGCTGCGCGGAGGCATCACTTTATGCCAATGAATCCTTCGGCGTGCCTGATGGGCGTATGCTGCCCTACCTCGTTGCGATCAACAATCTCGGCGTCTATTGGAATGGCAAGAATCCCTACCAGAACGGTACCCAGTCCACCAATTTGCGCGTCATAGAATCCGAGATCGACCCGGTCTACAAGGCCAAGTCCGATATCGTGCAGTTGAATAGCGATTACAAACTATCGCCCGCACTGACCTTCATTTCCCAAACCGGTTACAATCAGGACTTTCTATACGCATCGCAGGATTATAACCGCTTCACCTCGGCCCCCAATCTTTTTGTGCCCAATCGCACAGGCTTTGGCGGCTATCAGATCACCGATGCGAACGGTGTGTTCTGCGATCCGCAACTGGGCTGTTCAGACCGGTTGCGCATGATGGACCTCGTCCTGTCGCGCTCCTGGCAATTGAACCAGGAATTTCGTGTTGCCTCATCCTTCTCGGGACCATTCAATTTTAGTGCCGGCGTCAACTACATGCATTACGAGGTTGACGAGAATTATTACGTTTTCATCAATTCCATGTCTCTATTTGCAGCCGCGCAAAGTGTGGCCCCCGGCGGCGGCGCTCAAAGATGCCTTGCGCAATTGGGCGGAGATTTTCAAACCGTCGATCCCAATAGCCCGAGAGGATATTTTTATAACTGCGCCTATATGGACCCAAATCCCATCAGCAATCTCGACAATAAGGGTCACAACTACTACCTCAACCAGAACCCCTATGTTCTGAATTCCTACGCAGCCTTTGGCGAGGCCTATTTAGACGTCACCAAAGACATAAAGCTCACCGGCGGCGTGCGCCTCACCGCCGATCGCAAACATTTCACCATGTTCCCCAGCGAGCTGGCGATTGGCGGCTGGGGCTATGCCTCGGACGGCGCAATGAATCAAAGCTGGGATGAGGTGACGGGAAGGTTCGCCGCGAACTGGAGCCCCAAACTCTCCTTCACCGATCAAACGCTGGTCTACGCCTCCTTCGCCCATGGTTATAAAGCAGGCGGCGCCAACCCGCCCGGCGCGCTGATGCCGACACAGGCAGTGTATCAAACGATTCACCCGCTGACCTTCGCGCCAGAATTCATCAACGCCTTCGAACTCGGCTCCAAGAACACCCTGCTCGACGGCGCACTTACCCTCAATGCCGGTGCTTTCTATTACGATTATAAAGGCTACCAGATTTCCGAAATCGTGGACCGCACAGCGATCAACCGCAATTACAACGCAAAGGTCAAAGGCGCCGAAGTGGAAGCCATGTGGGAGCCGCTGCCAGGCCTGCGTTTCAACTTCGCCGGTGGCTGGGAACATACAGAACTCGCCAAAGGCTCACGCGCTGTCGATCTGATGGATCGTACGGCGGGCGACCCGGCCTGGACTCTCGTCAAACCGTTCCCCACGCAGGCATCAAACTGCATCCTGCCGACCTATGTCATCCAGGCGATGCTTGCGAAGAACATTCAGCTCTCCGCAGGCGATACCTCCACCAATGCGTGCTCCAGAGCCTATGTACAGGGCATCGATCCGCTTCCCGCAAATCAAAGGCCTGTCGGTTATGTGGTGTTCGATCCCACCACCGCCCCCAATGGCGGCGCCGGTATCGACAAAAATTTGAGCGGCAACGAACTGCCCAACGCTCCACGCTTCACCGTTTCGGGCGGCGCACAATATTCCATGCCGCTGAGCACAGATTGGGCCGGTACCGTGCGGGCAGATTATTACTGGCAGGATTATTCCTGGGCCCGTGTCATCAACGCCAACCCCTATGACAGGTTGCGCGGCTACACAAACGTCAACCTGTCTCTCATCATCACCAATCAGGCAGGCTGGCAATTCATGGGCTACATGAAGAACGTGTTCGACACCACGTCCATCACCGGCGCCTTCCTCAATTCCGATGATACAGCCCTCACCACCAACGTCTTCATGACAGACCCGCGCCTCTTCGGCCTGCGCGTCACGAAAAACTGGTGAGCGCGATGGGCAACACGTCTCCAGAACAGATCGTGCAAAGGCAAAATACAATTTTAGTGAACGCACACATGCCAGCCAGTGCCGTCACGAGGGGGAACTGAATATGAGCGAATTGATGAACACCGCCAGCACCACCAACACCCGCTGGCAGTTATTGACCACAGTGTCCGCCTTAGCGCTGCTGGCTGTCGTATCCGTCCATCCCGCCAAGGCCGAGACGGACCGCCCCACCATCTGGTTCGAACTCGGCGGCCAGCTCGAACGCGTCAGCGCCAAACAGGAGCTGTTCGAACCTCTCTTCATTCAAAATTCCATCCGCGCCCCGCTCTGGAAGGTCACACCCGCCAATGTCCAGCGCGCGCCACGCTACAGCACCGGCGGCGAAGCCAGCATCCGCTTCGAACCGGCAGCAAGTGATTGGGTGATTTCGGCGAGCCTGCGCTATGGCCGTAGCAACCGCAAAAAAGAAGGTCAGCAACAAACCCTCCCGCCCACGCTCGTCCCCGGCTCAGGCCTTGGCGGCGGCGGCGCCGTGGGGCTCATCCCCGCGCGCCTGCAAGTCGCCAACCAGTTCGTCACCAAACAAAATGCCTCCTACGCGCTGGCAGATTTCAAAGCCGGCAAGGATGTCGGTTTAGGTCTCTTCGGTGGCCATGCAACCGCCGCCGCAGGCATTCGCTTCGCCCAATTCTCCTCAACGTCAAACACCACGCTTAAATCGCGGCCAACGCTGGGTGAAATCAAAGTCAAAAATATTTTCGGCTTCAATCAGGCCTATTACTATCCTCATGTCTATCAAGCCGCGGCGAGTGACAAACGCAATTTCCACGGCGTCGGCCCAACCCTGTCCTTCGAAGGCGCGCAAACCCTGGCCGGAAAGCCGGACAGTATGCAATTTGTCTTCGATTGGGGTGTGAACGCCGCCCTGCTATTCGGTCGCCAGAAAGCAAACACACAGCACGAAACCCAGGCGTCCAGCTTCAAAATGACGGCCACAACGAAATACAACAAACAGGCCCTCTACCACACCGCCAAGTCCGACAGCCGCTCGCGCTCTGTCATCGTGCCCAATCTCGGTGCTGTCGCTGGCCTCTCCGTGGCCTTCCCCAATGCCAAACTCAGCTTCGGCTACCGGGCAGATTTCTTCTTCGGCGCCATGGATGGCGGCATCGACACACGCAAAACCGCAGACCGCATTTTCCACGGCCCCTACGCCAAAATCGCAGTCGGCCTCTAAACCCAAACCAAGTACCCCTGAAAAGGTGGCGGAACCCTCCGCCGCCTTTTTCGCGTCCCGCGCCCCCCCATCCAGCCCTTCAGCCCCGTCTGAACCAGTATAGGCTCAAAGCCCAGCCATTGCGGCGGGCAAGAGATCTGGGCCAAACGGGCAGTGGAGCAAATGGGAGCGGGGGATAACACGCCAGATAGCGCAAAACGCCCCTTTGGCGAGGTCATGACCGCGCCGGGCCTGCGCGATTGGTTCATCCGCGAAGTTCTCCCGCTAGAAGCGGCGCTGGTGCAATATCTGCAACACAACTGGCGCAATCGCGCCGATGTGGAGGATCTCCTCCACGACATCTACATAAAAGTGTGTGAAGCCGCCGCCCGCGAACGCCCCCAACACCCCCGCGCCTTCGTCTTCACCACCGCCCGCAACACGCTGATAGATCGCGTCCGCAAAGAGCAGGTCGTCCCCATCGAAGCGGTGGCCGATCTCGATGCCCTGAACATGGCGGCAGATGATCCCGGCCCCGAACGCACAACATTGGCGCGCGATGAGCTGCGCCGCGTGCAGGCAGCCCTCAACCGGCTACCCCCACGCCGCCGCCAGGCGGTCTATCTCAAACAGGTCGAAGGCCTCACCCGCCGCGAAATCGCCACCCGCATGGGCGTCAGCGACGAAACGGTGAAGGACTATCTGGCCGAAGGCCTGTTCGATCTCGCCGAACTTCTGTTTGCCGAACCCTCTGACCTGCGCAGACGCACATGAGCAATCCAAAACCCACCGCACAAATCATCAAACATCAGGCCGCCGCCTGGGTCATCGCCCGCCATGCGGAGGATTGGGCAGACACACGGCAAACCGAACTCGACACCTGGCTCGCCCAGTCGCTGGAACACACCGTCGCCTATTGGCGGATGGATGCCGCCTGGTCCAGCACCCAGCGCCTCGCCGTCCTCAAGCCCAACCGCCCCACACACGCCCCGCGCCCCAGCCTCCTGCCCCGCAGCGTAAAGGCGGTGGCCGGCCTTGTCGGCATCGCAGCCTTGGTGTTCGCCGTGCAGGCAAGCCTGACGCCAGATCAAAAAACCTACGCCACCGCCGTCGGAGACAGAAAAATCCTCACCCTGAGCGATGGCTCCCGTATCGAACTCAACACGGATACGACACTGCGCGTCGCACAAACCGCCACCATGCGCCGCGTCTGGCTGGATCGCGGCGAAGCCTTCTTCGATGTGAAGCACGATGCGAACCGCCCCTTCGTGGTCGCCATCGGCAAACACCGTGTCACCGATCTCGGCACCAAATTCGTCATCCGCGAAAGCGGCCAGCGGGTAGATGTTTCTTTGCTGGAGGGCCGCGCCCGCATCGACACGCCAGATGAAAACAACCGCCCGCAAAGCGCCATCCTCACGCCCGGCGACATCGCGGTGGCAACCAACGCCTCGCTTTCGGTACGCAAATCACCCACCAGAAAAATCGAAAATGAACTCGCCTGGCGCACCGGCCAGCTCATCTTCAACAACACCACGCTGGGCGAAGCGGCAGAGGCGTTCAACCGCTACAACCGCGTAAAAGTGGTGATTGAAAACCCGCAAACCGCCGCGCTCACCATCGACGGCACCTTCCGCAGCAGCAATGTGGCCGCCTTCGCAGAGGTCGCCCAGCACGTCCTGAAACTCACCGTCAAACGCAATCACGGCCAAATCACCATCGCGCCGTAACACATCACCGGCCCACCGGCCGCAAGAGGGGGAACCATGCAACGTCTCAATGTCCTGAAAGCCATCTTCCTGACCGGCGCGTGTAGTGCGCTGCTGGCAGGGCCTGCACCTGCGCGTGATTTCAACGTGCCCGCCGGCGATCTCAAATCCGCGCTCGATGCCTATGTGGCGCAAACCGGCGTCGACCTCGTCGTCTCATCCGCCGCCATCAAGGGCGTGCGATCCAGCGGCGTGCGCGGCGACATCGCGCCCGATGAAGCCCTCAGCCGCATCCTCAAAGGCACTGGTTTCGGCGTCTACCGCCAATCCTCCGGCGCGCTCGGCATCACCCAAAAACAATCCTCCCTCGCCGAAACTCCCGTGCAGCTCGCGCAGGCAACGCAAGTCCCGCGCGGCACGGTGGAAACCGTCACCGTCACCTCATCCAAACTCGGCGGCGCCGATGTGCAGAGCCTGCCCATCGCGATTACCGCGCTGAGCCAGGAACAACTCACCTCGCAGCAGATCGCAGGTGGCCCGGACCTTATCAAATCCGTGCCGAATATGAGCTTCACCAAGACGAATTTTTCCGGTTACAGCATCCAGATTCGTGGCATCGGCACGCAAGCCGTCTCGGTGACAACCGATCCTGCGGTAGCAGTGTCCTTCAACGACACGCCCTTCATCCGCAACCATTTCTTCGAGCAGGAATTCTTCGATGTCCAGCAGGTGCAGGTGCTGCGCGGACCTCAAGGCACCCTCTATGGCCGCAACGCGACGGGCGGCGTGGTCAATCTCGTCAGCGCCAAACCCTCCGACCAATATGAGGCGATGGCTTCCGTCGATGTCGGCAACTACAACGGCCGCCGCCTCGAAGCCATGCTCAACGTGCCGGTGATGGGCGACAGACTGGGCCTGCGCCTCGCAGGCGCGTGGACCAAACGCGATGGTTACGACTACAACACCATCACCGAACACAATGTGAATGGCCGCAATCTGTGGTCGGGCCGTGGCACCATCGGCTTCAAACCTACAAGCTGGCTGCGCGGCAATCTGGTGTGGGAACATTTCGACGAAAAGGATGATCGCTCCCGCACCGGCAAACAACTTTGCCACCACGACTCAGGTCCTGAATCCATCGGCGCGCAACAGAATCTGCAAGGCTTCGCCCGCGCTGAACTGAGCCAGGGTTGCCTTCCGGGCTCGCTCTACGACGCAGGCGCGTTCGGCACGCCCAATGGCAACAGCATCCCCTTCGTGCTGGCCGCGCTGGACTCAAATTTTGGCCGGTTGGGTTATCGGCCCCATATCGCTGGCACCACAACCTCACGTGTTGACGAAACCGTCATGCTGGTGGGCGGGAATGATCCTTACGGCAATCCGGTCGATCCTTATGGCAATATGATGCAGGTGCCGGACTACCGTGTGATCTCCTCGGGCCGTGACCCGGAGTTTAAATCCAAAAACGATGTGGTCGAACTGAACTTCGATGTGGACGTCACACCCGGCCTGACCTTCACCTCACAAACCGGCTACAACAAGGATTATTATTACTCCACACAGGATTATAACCGCTTCAACACGGTGGATATCTTCAATGACTCCGATGGACTGCAAGGCTTTCTGAGCACGCCCGGAAATAATACGAATTTCGAGCCGATCACGCCCGGTGGGGTCTATTGCGATCCCCAGCTTGGCTGCTCCAAATCCATCATGGGCGTGGACATCTCCAAGGCCAAAAGCTGGCAGATCAGTCAGGAAATCCGCTTGGCGTCCCATTTCGAAGGTCCGCTCAACTTCAGCGTCGGCGCCAACTACCTGCATTACAAAACGCAGGAAGACTATTATGTGCTGTTCAACCTGATAAGCGCGCTGGCACAGGTTGCGAGCCCCGTGGGCAATGGCAGCCTGGATTACACCAAATGCGGCATGCCGCGCGCGGCAGCCAACCGGGTCTATTATGATTTGGGTGCGCCGCAAGCCGCCGGCTGCATCTATATCGACCCCAATCCGCTCGAAAGCATCAACGGCGAAGGCCACAACTATTTCCGCAGCTCCAATCCCTACAAGCTCACCTCTTGGGCGGGCTTCGGCGAGGTCTATTATCAGGTTGCTCCCGAACTCAAACTGACCGGCGGCCTGCGCTACACATCCGACACCAAAACCTTCACCCCCATCCCCACCCAATTGCTGCTGTCGTCTTTTATCCAGCTAGGCGGCGTGGTCGATCGCGGCTATCCCGCCGATCCGGACATCGTACAGCATTGGGGCGAATTCACCGGCCGCTTCAACGCGGAATGGACGCCGAAACTGGACTTCACCGATCAGACGATGGTCTATGCCTCCTTCGCCCATGGCTACAAGGGCGGCGGCGCCAACCCGCCGGGCATCGGCTTCTCGAAAGTACCGTTCGGCATTTTGGGACCATGGGTGCAGACCCTGTCTTATCCTGAGACTTTCAAGCCCGAATTCGTCAATGCTTATGAGGTGGGCAGCAAGAACACGTTGGGCGATGGCGCCCTCACGCTCAATGCGGGCCTGTTCTACTACGATTACAAGAACTACCAGATCTCACAGATCATCGACCGCACCGCCGTCAACCAGAACTTCGATGCGAAAGTCTGGGGCGGTGAACTGGAAGGCACCTGGGAGCCCATCCCCGGCTTACGCTTCAACGGCGCTGCCGGTTTCCAGGGCAGCCGCGTCGGCGACAACCAATACTCCATCGACCTGATGGATCGTCTCGACGGCCATGGCGACGAATATGCCGTGATGAAAGGCTTCGTGCTTCTGCCCTCCAACTGCGTGGTCAAGAAGTCGATGATCGAGCAATACATCGCCTATAACAGAGCGCACAATCGGGCCGATGGTCTGGCTCTGCCATCGCTCTGCCCCGGCGCCGCCCTTGCCAATGCGGGCCGTATCCCCGGCCTCACACCCGACATCACCAGAATCACCGGTGGCGGCGATTATCCCTTCAACGAAGAGGTTTTCCCGAACAAGGGCCAGGGCTTCGCCAAAGACCTCGGCGGCAACAAACTGCCCAACACGCCGGACTTTACCCTCTCGGCAGGCGCGCAATACACGATGCCTGTCTCAGCCGACTGGGCCGGAACGCTGCGCGGGGACTTCTACTGGCAAGGCAACTCCTTCGCCCGCATCTACAACGACAAGCCCTACGATCAACTCCACGGCTATACCAACATCAACCTCGCCGTGATCTTCACCAATCAGGACGGTTGGCAGGCCATGGCCTATGTGAAGAACGTGATGGACACGACCGCAATCACCGGAACCTTCCTCAATTCGGATGACACCGCCCTCACCACCAACATCTTCACCACCGATCCACGCCTCTTCGGCCTGCGCATCACCAAAAACTGGTAAGCAGCCAACCACAACCACAACGAGCGGCGGAGCAATCCGCCGCTCGTTTTCGTTTGCACTACCCGCAACAATCTTGCGCCCAAATAAATAAACGCCCCCACCCCCTAACAATTGCGCGCGAGTTTCGTCGGAATAACCAACGCATGATGCATCCAGCATCAGCGGATTGGTTCGGGGATGATCGAAAGATCTGAAAATCAGGGGAGGGCCAGTGTGGCCCCCAAACAACCGGCAAGTGCCGTGGACCGCGCCGACGCGTGGTTTGCGCGGGAAATCCTGCCGCTAGAGGTTCCGTTGATGCAATTCCTGCAACATAACTGGCGGCAAAAGTCGGAAATCGCCGACCTGCGGCAGGAAGTTTACGCCCGCGTCTACGAAGCAAGCCTCAAACACCTCCCCGAAAAGCCCAAACATTTCCTCTTCGCCACCGCCCGCAACCTGCTGATAGACCGCGCCCGCCAAGCCCGAATCATCCCCATCGAAGCGGCAACCGATCTCGAAACCCTCGACCCAGCCTCCGATACGCCCGGCCCCGACCAGATCGTGATCGCGCGTGATGAGCTGCGCCGCCTGCAAGCCGCCCTCGAAAAACTCTCCCCCCGCTGCCGCGAGGCAGTGGTGCTGGCCCGCATCCAGGGCCTCAGCCGCCGCGAAATCGCCGCCCGCATGGGCGTGACCGAAGGCACCGCCGCGCAATACCTGTCCGAAGCGATCTGCCAACTCGTCGAACATCTGCAACGCACGCCAAAGGCCAGGGCATGAGCACCGAACCCGAGCCCGTGATCGATCATTTGAGCCGCGAAGCCGCCCGCTTCATCGAGCAGCGCGATTTCGGCAACTGGACCATCGAAGATCAGGCTGAACTCGACACCTGGCTCGCCCAGTCCCACACCCATCGCGTCGCCTTCCTGCGGCTGGATGCAGGCTGGAAACGCGCTAACCTGCTCAGCGCGCTGCAACCGGTGCGCCCCATGCGTGCAAGCCATGCCCCGCGCCGCCATTGGTGGTCCATCACCGGCGCCAGCCTCGTCGCCGCCACAGCCCTCATCGCCTTCGGCCTCAGCGGCGGCTTCCAGCCCTCAAAGGCGAAAATCCAAACCTACACCACCGCCATAGGTGGCCGCCAAACCCTCGAACTGGCCGATGGTTCGCGCATCGAACTCAATACCGATACGGTTTTGCGCGTCTCCACAGCCAACGGCGCGCGCAAAGCCTGGCTCGACAAGGGCGAGGCCTATTTCAAAATCAAACATGATTCCGCGCGCCCCTTCATGGTCTTCGCAGGCGCCCACCGCATCACCGATCTGGGCACAAAATTCACCGTGCGCGAAGAAGGCAATGCCGTAAAAGTCGCGCTGCTGGAAGGCGCAGCCCGGCTCGATACCAACAGCGCCACCGGTCCGCGCTCGGCGGTTCTCAAACCGGGCGATGTCGCACTCGCCACGGCCACATCATTATCGGTGAACAAAAAGCCCGAACAGCAACTCGCGCATGAGGTGAGCTGGGAACACGGCATTCTCACCTTCGACCGGCTCTCCCTGATCGACGCGGCAACAGAGCTCAACCGTTACAATACGCGCAAACTCATCATCGCAGATCCGGCAGCCGCGCGCCTCACCATCGGCGGCACCTTCGCGACCAACGATGTGGATGCCATCGCCAACGTCGCACACGAAATCTTCGGCCTGCATGTCGAAAAGCAGGCCAACACCATCGTCATCACGCGCTGAATATTCGCAGCCTATTTCTGGGGGGCCAATGCCAAATACCGTCAAAACCATCCTGCTCGCAAGCGCCGCCATCCTCGCGCTCGCCACGTCCTCGCCCGCCGCCGAGTTCGATATACCGGGTGGAGATTTAAAAGCCGCGCTCGACAGCTACGCCCGCCAAACCGGTGTCTCGCTGCTCTATTCCGATCAGGCTATCCGCGGCGCCCGCTCCAGAGGCATGCAAGGCAGTGCCTCTGCTGATGATGCGCTTTCTCGTATCCTGTCCGGCAGTGGCTTCCAGGTTCGTCGCCACCAAGGCAGCGCCGTCACCATCGTGCGCGATGAACAGTCCGCGCTCGACACGTCGATGCAGTTCGCGCAAGGCGCGCCCCCGCGCGCGAGCGTGGAAACGGTCACCGTCACCTCGTCCAAACTCGGCGGCGGCGATGTGCAATCGGTCCCCATCGCCATCACCGCCCTGAGCCAGGAGCAGCTCACCGCAACACAAACAGCAGGCGGCCCCGATCTGGTGAAACAGGTGCCCAACCTCACTTTCACGAAAACAAACTTCACCGGCTACAGCATCCAGATTCGCGGTATTGGCACGCAAGCCATCTCCGTCACCACCGATCCGGCGGTGGCGGTTGCGTTCAACGACATGCCTTTCATTCGTAACCATTTCTTCGAGCAGGAATTCTTCGATGTCGCGCAAGTGGCTATCTTGCGTGGTCCGCAAGGCACGCTCTATGGCCGCAATGCGACGGCGGGTGTGGTCAATCTTACAAGCGCAAAGCCGACCGATCAGTTCGAAGCCATGGCTTCCGCCGAGCTCGGCAATTACAGCCAGCGCCGTTTTGAGGGAATGTTAAACCTTCCCATCGTGGACGATCGTGTAGCCTTGCGCTTGGCCGGAGAGTGGACCAAACGCGATGGCTACAGCTTCAACGGCATCACGGGCCGCCAGATCGACGGGCGCAATCTGTGGTCGGGCCGCGCCACTTTGAGCTTCAAACCGAACGAAAGGCTGCAAGCCTATCTCGTCTGGGAACATTTCCAGGAAGACGATGATCGGATGCGCAGCGCCAAACAGCTCTGCAAAACCGATGTCGGCCCCGGAGCGATCAATGGCGAGCCGGTGGCGGCGGGCGGCAATCTCAGCCAGGGCTGCCTTCCGGCATCGCTCTATTCGCCGGAATCCTATGGCGTGCCCAATGGCTATTCGCTGCCCTATTACATCGGTCCCTCAGGCATGGCGCTCACCAATGAAGGCGTCAACCCTTATGCCCATGCAAGGCAATCGCCCGACTTGCGCGTCATCGAAACGATGATCGACCCGCAATACAAGGCCAAAAGCAACATTCTCCAGTTCAATGTCGATTACAAACTTAGCCCTGCGCTCACCTTCACCTCGCAATCCGGCTTCAACCAGGATTTTCTGTGGGCGATCGAAGATTACAACAGGTTTGAATCGTCCAAAAATCTTTTCCTGCCGACGGCTGGCCGTGGCGGCGGCGACAATGTCCGCTACGCGTCGCTGATCGACGACAATGGCGTCTTCTGCGATCCGCAACTCGGCTGCAGCGGCGGTCTGGTGGCGGCCGATCTTTCAACCGCGCGTTCCTGGCAGGCAAATCAGGAATTCCGCCTGACCTCACATTTCGACGGCCCGCTGAATTTCAGCGCTGGCGGCAACTACATGCATTATGAAACAGTCGAGAACTACAATGTCTTCATCAATGCGCTAACGCTTCTCGCCGCCAATCCCGGCTTTGGCGGTGCGCTGTCTCTGCCTGTATGGGCGCCTGGCGTTTCCGACAATCATGAATGTCTGGCGATAGGCCACAGTGGCGGGTTTTCCTATCTTGATCCGTCACATGGCAGTGCCGAACTGCAATGCGGCTATATCGACCCCAATCCGATCAGCAGCCTGAACAACAAGGGCCATAATTATTTCCTCAGCCAGAATCCTTATGTCGTCAATTCCTACGCTGTGTTCGGCGAGGCGAATTACGATGTAAGCGACGAACTGAAGCTCGTCGGCGGTCTGCGCTGGACGCAGGATCGCAAACATTTCTCGCTGATCCCAAGCTGGGTCGTGGCCCAGGGCTATGGCTACCCGGTTTCCGGCGTCGTCGATCAGCAATGGAGCAAGTTCTCCGGCCGTGCCGTGGTGAACTGGACGCCGAAACTCAGCTTCACCGATCAGACGCTGATCTACGGTTCCTATGCGCGCGGCTACAAGGCAGGTGGCGCCAATCCGCCCGGCGCCGTCATCCTGCGCGTTGCCGAAGCCCAGCCCATCCACCCGCTCACCTTTGCGCCGGAATATGTCAACGCCTTCGAACTGGGCACCAAGAACACGCTGCTCGATGGTGCGCTCACCTTTAACAGCAATGTCTTCTTCTACGATTACAAAGGCTATCAGATTTCCGAAATCGTTGATCGCACATCCATTAATCTCAATTTCGACGCGCAGGTAAAAGGCGCGGAGATCGAGGCGGTGTGGGAGCCGGTGGCAGGCCTGCGCTTCAATTTCGCGGGCGGTTACGAAAATACCCGCCTCGCCAAAGGGTCAAAAGCCGTCGATCTGATGGATCGCACGGCGGGCAATCCCGATTGGGTGGTCATCAAGCCGGGCGTCACCGAAGCCTCGAACTGCATCATCCCGAAATATCTGGCGGACATCACCGGCGGCGGCGTGTGGGGGCAGTCCATCAATGGCGATTCCATCTGCGGCCTCGCTTATACGAACAAACTCGATCCCGTCACGCGCCTGCCCTATCACAAGGACCCGGTGGATTCGAACTGGGGTGCGATACCGCTGGGCTATCCCGGCTTCAATCCCAACAGCGTAGACCCAACCGCCCCGTCCGATGTGAACAATGGTCTGGGCCTGCCGCCCAACAACGGCGCGGGCTTCGACAAGAATCTGGGCGGCAACCGCCTGCCCAACGCGCCGCCCTTCACCATCGCCGCGGGCGCGCAATACAGCATGCCCCTGACATCGGATTGGGCGGGAACGTTTCGAGCCGATTATTACTGGCAGGATTATTCCTGGGCCAGGGTCTTCAACAGCGATCCTTATGATCGCCTGCGCGGCTACACCAACGTCAACCTCGCGCTGATCTTCACCAGTCAAACCGGCTGGCAGGTGATGCTCTACGACAAGAATGTGTTCAACACGACCGCCATCACCGGCGCGTTCTTGAACAGCGATGATACGGGCCTGACAACCAACGTATTTGTCACCGATCCAAGGTTGATCGGCGTGCGCGTCACGAAAAACTGGTAAGGGGGCAATTATGCATGAATTAATGGAAACCGGCAGCACGAACCGTCGCTGGCAATTGCTGACCACCGTATCGGGGCTTGTTCTTCTCGCCTCCTTGCCTCTGGCAACAAACGCCGCCGCGCGCAACACCGATGCGGATCGCCCCACGGTCTGGATCGAAATCGGCGGCGAACTTCAGCGTCTCTCCGGCGCAGCAGAACCTTTCGCGCCCGATTTCACGCGCATCACCCCAATGCCTGGCCCTTATAGTCCGGTCTCTCCGTTGCAAGCCCAGCGCAGCGCCCGCTACAGCATCGGCGGCGAAGCCAAATTCACCGTGGCGCCGTCAAGCTCGGATTGGGCCTTCACCGCCGCCATCCGCTACGGGCGGGCAAACCGTAGCCCCCTCATCCACCAGCAAACCGATATCGCGACGCATGGCACGCTCAATCTCTTCGGGCAGGAGCTTGTCTTCGACTATGCCGATCATGTCTTCGCCGATACGAAAGTCAAAAACAGCAGCAGCCAGGTCTTCGTCGATTTTCAGGTCGGAAAAGACATCGGCATCGGCCTGTTCGGTACGAAAGGCGAATCCACCCTCAATTTCGGCGTCCGCTTTGGGCAGATCGTCTCGCGTTCCGAGGTCGAAATACATGCCCGGCCCGATTTCGAATGGCTGTTCTATCCAATCGCGGGCTATTTGCTGCCCATCAATTTCAAACATCACGATTTTGTCGGCATCGCCTCCAACCAGCGCAGCTTCGCGGGGCTAGGTCCGTCCTTCTCCTGGGATAATTCCGCAGCACTCCTGCGCGACAGCGAGGATGCGACCCTCAATGTGGATTGGGGTATCAATGGCGCGCTCCTGTTCGGCCGTCAAAAAGCGCGCGGCTCGTCTCATGTCAGCGCCCATGCCTATGAACGCAAATACCACCCGTCCGAAAATTACGGTTACGTCGAATTCTATCCCTCCAAAAACAAGGCACATGATCGAAACAGGTTTGTAGTGGTCCCCAATATCGGCGCCTTCGCCGGGGTCTCCTATCAATTCCCCAATGCGAAATTCAGCCTGGGCTATCGGGTGGATTATTTCTTCGGCGCCATGGATGGCGGCGTCGAAACCCGCAAAAGCGCCGACCGCGCCTTTTACGGTCCCTTCGTCAAGGTCGCCGTGGGGCTTTAGCATAAGCCCGCATAGCTAGGTTGCAGTCTTGACAGGTGCATGAACAGCCGGATCGCTCTAGGAAGACGGGCGATCCGATTGTCTGCTCCCTCTTGCAACCTCACGCCCGCAACATCAGCCCTGCTCATCTTCTCCTCGCGCTCGCCGTCATGGCGGTGTGGGGCAGCAATTTCGTGGTCATCAAGCTCGCCCTTGGCCAGTTGCCGCCACTCTTCTTCGCGGCTTTGCGTTTCTTCTTCGCCGCCGTGCCCCTGGTCTTCTTCCTCAAGCGCCCCGCCGTGCGCTGGCGCAGCCTTGCCGCCTATGGCGTGCTGATCGGCGCAGGCCAGTTCGGTCTCCTCTTCATTGCCATGAAGTCCAACATCTCGCCGGGCCTCGCCTCGCTGGTGGTGCAAACCCAGGCATTCTTCACTGTGGGCCTGGCCATGGCGTTCACAGGCGAGCGCCTGCGCCCCTATCAGTGGGCAGCACTGGCGCTGGCAACGCTCGGCCTCGGCCTCATCCTGGCCCGCGCGGGCGGCGATGCAACGCCGCTCGGCCTTGGCCTCACCGTTCTGGCGGCGCTCTCCTGGGCAGGGGGCAATCTGGTCGCCCGCGCAGACGGCCCGGTGAACATGCTCTCTTATATAGTGTGGGCGAGCCTCTTCTCTTTCCCGCCCCTCATCGCCCTGTCGCTGGTCTTCGAAGGCTGGCCCGCCATCACCGCCGGGCTCTCTCACGCCACCACCCTCACCTGGGCCGCCGTCGCCTACCAATCGGTCGGCAACACCCTGTTCGGCTACGGAATCTGGGGCTTCCTCCTCGCCCGCTACCCCACCGCCACCATCTCGCCGCTGTCGATGCTGGTTCCCATCTTCGGCATGGCGGCCTCGGCCCTTGTCATCGGTGAGCCCCTGCAAGGGTGGAAACTCGCCGCCACCGCGCTGGTGATTGCCGGTCTGGCGCTAAACACATTCTGGCCAAAACAAGCTAACTAGCTGATTGAGTGAAATAATCTGAATACTGCCCGACACGCGCCCCGCGCCCGCCCGCATTAATCACTTGTCATAATGTCGCACCACGCGCAGGATTTACCCTCGGCGTGAAAGCGAAGGAGGCGCACATGCAAGTCAGACACATACTTTTCGATAAAGGCCGCGAAATCTACGCGATCACAGCAGACGCAACACTGGCCGAGGCGATTCGCACCCTCGCCCAGCGCCGGATCGGCGCCGTGGTGGTCACGGGGGAAGATGGCTCGCTGGTCGGCATTCTCTCTGAGCGCGATGTGGTGCGCGCCCTGGCCGAAGGGCAGGGCGGTGTCCTCACCCGACCCGTAAGCGCCTTCATGACCCGCGGAATCACCACCTGCACCGAAGACGATACGGTGGACGGGCTGATGGAGCTGATGACCATGGGCCGCTTCCGCCACATCCCGGTCCTGGCCCAGGGGCGCATCGTCGGCATCGTTTCCATCGGCGACGTGGTGAAAACCCGCATCGCCGAAACCGTGGCCGAAGCCGCCACCTTGCGAGACTACATCGCCACCGGCTGATAATCAGTATACGGATGTCTTGGGTTCCGCAAAACGCCTGCGGAACCCAAGCAAACCTCTGCGCGTTTCTTCCCTGATCGCGGGCAACGCGTTCCAGTCCGCCACAGGAGATTTGAAATGACCCGGATGTTTGAAACAGGCCGCAAATTTTTGCTCGGCAGCGCCGCGCTCGCGCTGCTCACCGCCCCCGCGCTTGCGCAAACCAGCCAGCCGTCATCGCCCGAAGAACAGGCGCAAACCCAATCGCTGAATGCAGGCGCGCAAGGCGGCATGGTCAATCCGGCCGATCAGGCGCGCTACGAAGAGCAGCAAAACCAATATCTCCAGCAACAGCAGGAATATCAGAACCAGCGCGCCGATTACGATATGCAGCGCGCCCGCTATGCACGTCAGCGCGCCCACTACGCCTCACAGCGCGCCGCGTATTACGCCGAAACCACCAAAGACCCTGAAGCCATTCCCGCCATCGCGCCGCCCGCTTATCCCGATGAGGCCAATCTCAACCGCCTCTATGTCATCGCCGATCCGGTGACAGAACTGGCCCGCGCGCCGCTGGTCGATGGGGAAGGTCATTGGGTGGGCCGTGTGCGCGAAGTGCAAACCACCAACGGTTTTGCCGATCGTATAAAGGTCTATCTCACCCGCGAACGGCGCTATGTCTGGCTGCGCCCCAGCATGTTGCGCTACGATGCCGCCAATGGCGTGCTCTTCACCCGCCTGGATTTCCGCAGCCTGCGCAGTATGCCGCGCGCAAGCTCTTAAGCGCTCATGTGAAAGGCCGGTGTCCTCACCGGCCTTTCACTTTTTGCAGAAATCCGCGCAACACAGCGGCAAACCGCTCCACATCTTCCAGAAACACCGCATGTCCGCCCTTCAGCAAAACAACCTCTGACTCAGCCGCGTGCCCCGCCGCCTCTTTCGCCTTCGCCCAAGGCAAAATCCGGTCTCCCTTCGCCCAGGCAAACAGCACCGGCACGTTCACCCGCCCCACCAATGCACGCGTATCCGCATCACCCCGCGCAAAACTCTCCCACCCTTTGCGCAACGGCGCGGCATGTTCATATCCCGCCGCAACAATCCGCGCGCGATGTTCCGGCGGCGCCAACGGCAAAACCGCAAAGCGATAATAGGCCCGATATAAAGGCCCAAACCACCACGCCCCGCGCGCCCCTGCTCCAAAAAACTTCGCCATCACCCCAATCGCGCGCCGCGCAGACGGCGTAATCGCCTGCAACCCACCTGCATTGCAGAGCACCAATCCGCCAATATCGCTGCGCGTTGCCGCGACACGCAACGCCGCCGCCCCGCCAATCGAACAGCCCAGCAAGATCGGCCTGTCCAGCTTCAACACATCCAGCACGTCGCTCAACACGCGCGCATAATGCGCGGCATCCGGCGCCACCCCGTCATCGGACGAGCATCCATGCCCCGGCCAATCCAGCGCGATGATTTCCACCTCATCACCCATTCGTGTCGCAAGCATTTCAAAATCGCGCGCCCCATGCGCAATGGCGTGCAGGCACACAATCGCCCGCCCGTGCCCTTTGCGCGACAGTGCGAGCGTGCGCCCACCGGCATCCACCATCTGCACAGGCGCTTGCGCACCCAGCATCCGCCGCAACGCAGAGACCTCAGCCTGAAGCGCCATCACATCATCCTTGGAAAGTTCATCCCACAAGTGATACAAATATCACATGACGCCACGCCGACACAAACACCCCGTCAAATCCCCGCGCACGCCAGCTGTCACGCGCGCCCGCCTCATCGCCGCCGCACAAACGCTCTTCAACACAAAGGGCTTCGACGGGACCGACAGCAATCGCATCGCCGCCGCGGCAGGCTTCGCGCCGCAAACCTTCTATCGCCACTTCCCGGACAAAACGGCCATCTTCCTTGCCGTCTACGAGCAATGGTGGCGCGCCGAGGCAGAGGCCTTGCGCAAAATCCTCAACCGCCACCCGCAAGGTGCGCCCCGTGCCGCCGCCAGGGCCGTCCTCGCCTTCCACACAGACTGGCGGGTTTTCCGCAGATCGCTGCGCGCCCTCACCGTCAGCGACCCCAGGGTCCGCCAGGCCCGCGCCGCCGCCCGCCGCGCCCAGATCGGGGAACTCTCTCCCGGCAGGGGGCGGACTCTTGCCGCCCTGGTGGGAACTCTCCTGACGGTCGAACGCCTCTGCGATGCAGCCGCCGATGGGGAACTCGCCGATCTCGGCCTCACCAAACCTGTAATCGTGAAACTGATCGCAGAAGCCCTTCCCCCACTTCTCGCGCAGGCAGGGCCAAAGCGGCCCTGAAAAGGGGATTCTCTCACCGATGCTGCAATGCGGCGACCAGTGCCCCCGCTGATAGTGGTCACAGCCATTTTCACCACAGCCATTAGCGCCGCCCTGTTTGCGCCCGCGTCCCAAAACACAGCCAAAATCAGGCGTTTGCGATTAATCCACAGCCGTTCGAACTTTTTTCGCTTTTGCGTTTGACAGCACCAAAGCCTCCCCCTATACACCGCGACCTCGCCGGACCCCGGGGCCAACGCCTCGACGGACCGGACGGGACTTCGGAAGGGACGAAAGTCCAACCAAAGTCGCTCTTTGACATTGTGATTTAAGGAAGGGGAACGTGGGCGGCGGCTTGATCGCTTCGCGTGTAACGAAAGTTGCACGTTAACTGAATCGAGCCATTCAAATGCTCGCGTTCTCAATTGCAAAGAAAAACATGTACGTTCGATGTTTCGCAAGAAGCATCAAACTCCGTCATGTAAGTATTTGCGAACAACGAACGTGAAGCGTTTCGGATGGTTCAGGATCAAAACTTGAGAGTTTGATCCTGGCTCAGAACGAACGCTGGCGGCAGGCCTAAAACATGCAAGTCGAGCGCCCAGCAATGGGAGCGGCGGACGGGTGAATAACACGTGGGAATGTACCTTTCGGTACGGAACAACTCAGGGAAACTTGAGCTAATACCGTATGCGCCCTAACGGGGAAAGATTTATCGCCGAAAGATCAGCCCGCGT